>Ga0180436_10001066_pt1 | contig 27291 bp, 20 predicted proteins | sample SS_ome_2_FD_132434 | JGI IMG/M metagenome (GOLD analysis project Ga0180436, IMG submission 132434) | Hypersaline lake sediment archaeal communities from the Salton Sea, California, USA - SS_3_S_2 metaG | ecosystem: Environmental > Aquatic > Non-marine Saline and Alkaline > Hypersaline >... | reverse complement strand
TTGCAAGTCTTGATAAGGTCTTTTTACGGGGCATTTTTTTCTCCCTGTTTTTGATAAAAAGGTAAGGTAAAGTCTATCAAAAATAAAGTTAAAAGGCTATTTTCTTATAGGACTTTCCGCTCCGAAGAACAATATTTTTGATTTTTGGCAAAAATTCGGCAAATTCTCCAGAAATTTTCTCCTTTAGCAGACTGCCTTTCTACATGAGCTTACGAGATGATGTGGGCAATCTGGAGAAGATGCTGGCGCACGCGTTCAGGAGTTAATTGATATCAGGGTATGTGATGTTACCTTTGAAGTACCTGCTGTAATCACACTAACCGGCAAAGGCAATAAAAACAGAAGGGTCTCCATCATGAAGAACACAGCTAATCTGTTGCAGAACTATCTTCTGGAAAACAAGCTGGATAAACCGTGGAAAAATGAATATCCCCTGTTTACCAATAATCAGCATAACAAACTTACAAAAAAGGGTGTTGCCTATATTATTGGCAAATATGTGGAATCAGCAAGGAAAACCTCGACAATCGTACCGCCCAGAGTAAAACCTCATATGTTTTGTCACAGTAAATCCCTTCATCTTCTACAGGCAGGCGTAAATTTAATCTATTTTCGGGATTTTCTTGGGCATGTAGATTTAAAACTACAGAAATCTATGCCAGAACAGATACTGAAACAAAAAGAAAGGCTATTGAAAATGCCTATCCCGACTTGATTGATAGCAATCTTCCTGACTGGAGCAAGGACCAGGTACTGCTTTCCTGGTTGTCTGAATTAAAGTAGCTTAGGATTTTATTCAAAGTAAACTGAATAAAAATCCTGTATTCATGGGCTTTAGGAAGTCTACTTTGCATAAAATTTTTATTTGCATAAGGCGCAGTCAGCCACACTGGGCACTCCGAGCATGCGACTGCCCCCACTTTTCTTGGGTATCTCTACCGCTTTTAAGGGTGTGGGGAAGTAGCTTCCGGAAGACATCCTGTTCCAAATCTTATAAAGGTTATCCTTAAGACTTGCCTCGAATGCTTCCAGACTTTTTCCATCTATTCCGGCCGCTCCCTTATTAGCTTTTACCTTTTGGAATGCTTCTACTACAACATTTTTTGATATTTCATACGACTTTGTTTTGTACACTGGTTCCTTCCTTTCGGTTGACCAATTTTTAAAACCAGATAACACAGCCCCTTCGCTCCGCTCCCATTACGAAAGTTTCTTTTCTGCTACGTGCTGTTCCCCCCCCCCTGTTATCCGCTTCGGTACTTTTACCCTATCGGGTCCTCCGCTTGGATTTTTCCTTGTCATCGGGTAACAGGTTTCTTCCAGACTTATCCCGGGCTAACAACACCCTCCCGGTTTTGATGACGTCCCTACGCTTTCGACACTTTATTTGTCCATATGTATAATATAATTATTATTCATAATTTTGTTAAATCCTTTTGGTACGAAGAAATAAATTTTTGCTGATCTACCAGCTGATGTGAAAAACCCCGGTTTTATGGGTTAAAACGGGGGTTTTAAAAGGTGAGAGAAATATTTGTTCTTCAGAGCTGACTGGTACAAGGCTCAGAGTCAATGTTTTAATACGTATAGTGCTATTTCACCTATATGATTGTTCGCAGATAATATAATTTCACAATTATCTTTATGTTCAACTAAAATTTGAGTAGGTCCAACATTTTTATCAATTACTTTATATCCCATCTTTTTTAAATTGCACTCATTGGGTTGAATTAATAATAAATCCTTATCTCCACCTCTATTTCCGATAATTATACTTTGTTTATTTAATATATTACCACCCCAGACAACATGTCCGAAATTTATTGATTTTCTATATATTGGTCTCCATTTGTTTCTAAAATATTTATATATTTTTAGTTCATTCCCATGAAAAGGTTCTATGGTTATTATTTCGTATTTTCCATCATTATCAATATCACTAACATAAATATCACTGACTTCTCTATCAATGATTTGCTCTATCCTCCAATTTTTAATATTATCTGTAAAAATTTTTAAAACAAAAACTCCTTCTTTGGCAGAAAAATAAATAATATTCTTATTATTAATATTAGCCAGGTGCATACCATGATTTTTTGATAGCCCACCACAAATTCGATTAAAGTTCCAACCACCATCTAGGTTTTCAGGTATTCGACTAATATAAATGGCTCCAGGCTTGCTCCAATCATCTTTAAAATTTTTTCCTCCACAGACTGTTGATGCTATCAGATAAGGATAATTCCCAATCTTTACAGCTTCAATACGATGAACAAATGGCATATCAATAATATGTTTTACCTTCCATTTCATGGATATTCTATTATCTAATATTGCATATACTATTGTTGCATTTTCAGCTTTAAAAATTGGAAAAAATCTTTGTATAGCGAAAAGAATATTATCTTTTCCCTTCAAAGATGTAATACTCATAGTTCCCCCCGGTTCATCCCAAACAACAGACGATTCCCAATTATTTGGGGAAAAGATCAAGCATTTCCCTTCTTTTTCAGTTGCCGCAATAAAATAAATTTCATCATTAATTCTAATTGATGATACAGCATATACTGAGTCTAATTTACCTATAACATATTTTTTAATCTTCATAATTAAATACCATCTTTAAATTTATTAATTCCAAAATAAAAATCATTGATCAAGTGAAACACAAGATCATCTTCTAAAATTTTGCAATATTACTGAAATAAATGATTTTACTATTATAATTTAATCCCAGAAATATTTTCATAAAATTTAACTATTGCACTATGATCAAGTTCTCCATCTCCTAAAATTGATATTGATTTTAACATTTCAAACAATTGGGCTGATAAAGGTAAAGGAATATCTAATGATGTACTTACACTTAAAACATTTTTCATATCCTTTTTATGTGTATTAATTTTACCACCAGGTTTAAAATTTTTTGAAATCATCATAGGTGCCTTACTATCTAAAACACTACTTCCTGCTAAGCCGTTCTTGATGGCACTCAGGACATTGCTAGGCGAAAGTCCTGCCTTCTTGGCAAATATTAAAGCTTCTGATACAGCAGCAATATTAATAGCAACTATTATTTGATTTGCAAGTTTTGTAAAATTTCCAGCACCGATATCACCAACCAAAATAAAATAATTTCCCAATGTTTTAAAAATAGGAATGACCTTTTCAAAAACACTTTCTTGGCCTCCAACCATTATTGCCAGAGTCCCATCAATTGCTTTAGGCTCACCTCCCGAAACTGGGGCGTCTAAAAATTCGATTCCTTTAGACTTTAGTTTATTGCCTATTTTTATGGAAACATTTGGGTCAATTGAACTCATATCCACAACAATAGTATCTTTTTTTGCATAATTAATTATACCTTTATTACCAATAATAACATTCTCGCTTTCTGGGGAATTTGGTAGCATGGTTATAATTGGGTTTGCGCTTTGTGCTATTTCTTTAACAGATTTACATGTTTGTGCGCCTAATTCCTTAATTTCTTTTAATCGTGCTGGATTATTATCATAGGTTAGAACCTTGTAATTATCGTTAATTAAATTTTTTACCATTGGCTTTCCCATTAAACCTACACCTATGAATCCAATACAACTATCTACTTTAGACATTACAATTCTCCTTTATTTCTTAATTCTCATCCCATTACATACACTAAATATCTCAATAAGGGTTATTTTGTCTTAATTGATAAATAATTTAATAAATTTAGCTTGATTCATCCTGTACTTTCAAATCCTTTATTTTTCTATAAAAAGTCTCCAGTATGAGATAGCTTGAAGCTGCTCCTACATCTATATGGCCTCTACTGCGCTCCAGTAACCTTGATGAGCGCCCAACCTTGCTTACCATATTCCTGGTAGACTGCATTCCCTCTTTTGCCTTGGCCAAGCCAGCCTTAAAAGAAGTAACAATGTCATTATCCTTTATTTGCTCTCTGTATTTAGATACAAAGGGCTCAAGTGTATCCACCATGGTCTTATCTCCTACCTTTGCCTGCCCCAAGAATTTTACAGAGTCAAGGAATAAAGAAAAAAGGGTTGCTATATCTTTTTTATCAAGTATTTTCTTGCCCTTCAGGGCTGTTCCAGCTTTGACAAACCCGCCTCCGTAAAGAGGACCCATGGCTCCTCCAATCTCGTTTAAAAGCACCTTTCCGGACTCTATTAGTATCTGACCTATGTCTTGGGCTTCGGTTTGCTCTACTTTCCAAGCTATCCTTTTAAATCCCTTTTCCATGTTTACACCGTGATCACCATCACCGATCCGGGCATCAAGCTCGGTAAGATAGCTTACGTTATCTTTTATAGATTGAGCCATGGCAAGCATTATGTTTTTAAATTGCTCAAGATTTATTTCCATTATAATCACCACCTAAGTTAAATTGTTTAAAGCATGGACTGTCTGCTTCAGCTAAAATCAGCTTTTTAAGCCTATCGTCAAGCTTGGTTAAGGTAACAGAGAAACCTGCCATCTCAAGGGAGGTAAAATACTCTCCCACATAAGTTATAACCCTTTTTATCTTGTAACTATCCAGTATGCTGCAAACCTTTCTGGCAACTATGTATAGTTCTTGGAGGGGTGTAGCTCCCAACCCGTTTATAAGTAATGCTGTCTCATCTTCATGTTTAAAGGCAAGTTCCTCCAGTATTCTTTCAGTCAAGTAACTGGATACCTCGTCTGCACTTTTTATCTTTTCTTTCTTTATACCAGGCTCACCGTGGTGTCCTACCCCTATCTCCATTTTGTCTTCTTCAAGTATAAAGCCTGGGTGGCCAGTAGCAGGGATTATGGGAGGATAAGTTCCCACACCCATTGAGCGGGTATTAAATGCTGTCTGTTCTGATATTTCTTTTACCTCAGATAAACTCATGCCAGTTTCCGCTGCTGCCCCCGCTATCTTCCACAATATAACCTCTCCGGCAATAGCCCTTCTTTTTTTAATACTCTCTTTGGGGGCGGATGCTATATCATCGTAAGCAATAACCTCTTCTACCTTGTGCCCTTCAGCTTCAGCCAAAATCTTAGCTAGCCTGAAATTCATGATATCACCTGAGAAATTGCCATATAGATATATGGTACCCATGCCCATATCAAGCTCCTTGGTGGCTTTATATACCCAGTCACCAGGAGGAGCAGCAAATACCTCTCCTACCGCCACCCCATCAACCATACCTTTACCTATATATCCTATAAAAGCCGGCTTGTGACCTGAGCCGCCACCAGTAATTATAGCTACCTTGGGTTTTTTAGGTTTTTCTTTTCTAGCCAAGACCCTTAAGCCCTCAAGTTTTCTTACATACTGTGGATAACAGGCAATGTATCCAGCCAACGATTCCTCGACTACAAGGCTCGGGTTGTTTATAAATTTTTTCATATTATCTTAATACCTCCCATATTTCTTACAAACTTCAACCATTTTAAATATATTTTCATGTGGAGTATCTCTTCCACACTGATCACCAGTAGATAAAATAAATCCTCCGTCTCTAGAAGCCCCTTCTATACATTTTATTGCAGCAGCTTCAACTGTTTTAACATCTGCAAGCATTACTTTTGATGTATGAAGATTTCCTTTAAGAACTAGCTTCTTTCCATATTTTTGTTTTATTTCTTTTAAGATACAATCCCCCTGGGGCTGAATTTCTAGGGGTTCTATAATATCAAGATCTGTTTCTTCTGCACACATCCTTACTAGTTCTTTTTCAAATCCACAACAGTGAAGATGGCTTATTAGGTCGTTTCCTTTACACATTTGGGTAATCATTTTTATTCCAGCAAGAGAGAGCTCTTTAGTTATCTTGGGTGATTGCCATGTCATTAATCCTGAACCACCAGTTTCAATTTCATCACAGCATCCAGCATCTATTATCTTTTTAAGATATTTAATTGACCATTCTTCATGTATGTCCTTATATTGGGCAATGAGTTCAGGGTAATCATAATAAATAAGCCCAAGCTTTCCAAGACCGCCTTCTACAAATAAATCAAGATGTACAAGACTTGGGGGCAAAATACCAATAGAGTTAACGCCGGTCTCACCCATATATTTTTTTGATAAAATAATTGGTTCAAAATCTATATTTTCTAAAGGGGGATAGAAATATTTTATGAATCTAAAATCTTCATTAAAATTTTTAATATATTTACTTATTACGAAAGGTGGATTGTTGATTGTATACAAAGTCTCAGACCATATATCACCTTCAGGGGTGTGCATAGTTGTTTTTGTGACTATTCTATCAGATTTTTTTTCAATAATTTTATATTCATATTTAACACGGTCATCCTCAATATTACATTTAACATGCCAAAGCCATGCTGCTACTCCAAAATAATTACATGCGTCTATGTATGCTTTACTTATTTTTTCATTAATATAATTTTCATCAATCGGGCTGCCGTCCTTAGTATTTATATAAAAATCCCAAAAAGGTTTTTTTTGTAATTTTATAGGAACCATGATTGAAATATCAGGCGCACATGGTACTCTATCCGGTATTTCTCTTTTTACGGTCTTTAACCATCTCTCTCGGGGAGTCACTTATTTACCTCTTCCGTTTTTTCAGTGATAGATTATAAAAAAGATTATTTAGCCATATACCCTCCGTCAAGTGGAATAATGGCACCAGTTATATACATTGAAGCAGCAGAAGCTAAAAATACTGTTATTCCTTTAATATCCTCGTCATTAGCTAATCTATTTAGAAAAGTTTTTTTTCTGTATCTTTCTTTAAATACATCAGGCATTTCATTTGTCTCATAACCACCAGGACAAATAGAATTAACCCTAATTTCATATTTGCCGAGTTTTGAAGCAAAATATTTGGTCAGTTGATTTAAACCTCCCTTGTGAAAAAAATAGTCAGGGGGTGCATCCATATTTGTGCTTTCATACAGGTTAAAATCAGGCCCGAGTATGCCCATATAGGAGCTTATATTTATTATGCTGCCTGTTTTTCTAACAATCATGTTTTGTGCAAACAACCTGGTCAAATAAAACAAAGCGGTGGCATTTATTTCCATAGAAAGTTTAAAATTCTTGATATCATCATTATATCCTTTCATTGGTCTAAGCACGGAATTATTAATTAAGATATCTATTTTTCCCTGTTCCCTTATTATTTTTTTATAAAGATTATCCATTGAGTCCTTGCTATTTAAGTCTAATCGGGCAGCTTTAACATCAGAATTATTTTTTGATATTTCTTTGGCAACTTTTTTACAATTATCCAAATTTCTTGAAGCAATATAAGTTAATGCTCCAGCTTCGGCAAGCGCGGTGGTGATACACTTTCCATACATCCCTGCTCCACCGGTAACCAAAGCAACTTTATTTTTCAGAGAAAAGGAATCTAATACTTTCATTTTATACTCCAATATTTAGTATTTAATAAACATCCAAAGACTTACATCTATAATATTTCTTAATAACTCAGACTTCTCTTATTAGCTATTTTGTCTACCCTTTATCTATATATAATATGTTCCCTATGCCGATTCCAATCACTAATAAAGCGGCTTTTACTATTATTTTACGGCTTATTCCAAAAAACCTAATTTTTTATATTTTTCATTCAATTTCATGTAATATTCTCTAAGAGTAATAATATCAACACCTGCATTAATGAATAGATAACCTAAATCAAGAAGCCTTTTTGTCCATTCTGTAGAAATAGAAATTGTTCCAGCAAATTTTCCGTATTTATTTGCTAATTTTCCTAATTTTTCTAAGACATTCCATACTTCCTTATGGTCTATTTCCCCTGGAAAACCCATGCTTGTACTCAAATCGCCTGGACCTACAAAAAGCATCTCGTATCCCGGGACACTTGCTATTTCTTCAAGATTATCAATCGCTTCAAGATCTTCAATCTGTAAGGCTAAGAATGTCTCTTTATTAGAAAATTCAAGATATCTCTTAAACTCCATTGACATCCATCCCGAATCAGCATTTCCACCATCTACGCCTCTTCTTCCAACTGGATAAAATTTCAATGCTCTTACAATCTTTTTTGCCTCTTCGGCATTTAAAACATGGGGAATCATTATGCCTTTGGCGCCCATCTCAAAAATTTTTACAGCAGATGGATAATTTTCCCTCTCTATTCTTACCATAGTATCTGTACCTGTGCTTCTAGCAGCTAAAATCATAGCTGCCAAGGTTTCGTCATTAATCCATAGATGTTCCCTGCATAGCCAAATGCAGTCAATTCCAATTATGCCAATCATCTCCATAATCCCTGGATCTTTAAAATTTACCTTTGTGCTTAGAACAGGTTTGCCTTCATTCAGTTTTTTTAAAACTTTGCTCTCAAGCATTTTTCTCCTTTTTATCAAAAATTCATATTAAAACAGTCATCATTTTATTAGATTTTGCAACATAGTTTATAAATATTTTAAATGACTATTGCTGCCTATTATAATTATCCCATTAACTCTTTTGTCTTATCAGAAACATAAGCATTCACTTTTTCCACAAGTTCTTCATTAACTGCTGGTTTATGATTTAAAATAATTTCCTCAGCCTTTTCATGAGCTTTTTCTAGCATTGCCTTATTATTCCTTCCGCTAGAATATATTTCATCTAGTTCTGACAAATAATGTTCCTTGGACTTCATATATTTAAATGTCAAATCATCTTCAAGATAATTTCCACAAGGTCCAATCTCTTTTATAGATTCAAAAGCTAATGTTTCTTTGTTTACATTTATTCCCTCTTCATATCTTTTAATTGATTTAATAATATCATACTGTATTAATATAGATTCAGAACTTACTCCGCAGGCATTCCCAAAGCTTCCAATGCCATGCATTAGATTACTCTTATGAAAATAATTAAAAAGTTGACTGAATGCAAATTCTATACCACTTTGTATTTCTAATTTAGGGCTAAGTGATGAAGATACACCATAGAGTGCTGAAATATTCAAGTGCTCTAACATTTCATGCGCTCCGCAATGTATTATATCTTTAATAGGCCCTCCATAAAGTGCTCCACCAGTTTTTAAATTAATCGGGTGCCCTCCAACATATGCTAAATAAGCTGCCCCTTTCTTGATTGATTGAACCGCTACAACTTGAAATAATATTTCTGCAAAACTTAATACTAAAGTACCTGCTAATGTATAAGGCGATGTTGCGCCTGCTATTGGACATGGTCCGCCTTTAACTAATGCTCCTTTTTCTAAACAGTATATTAATTGTTGTGCATTTTCCTTAGAAAATAATAATGGAGTTATTGTAGGAATATATACAGCAAGTATTGGATTATCATGAAGAGAGCCGCCAGCCATTATTTCGCAAATATCAATCCATATTCCTAGATCTTGCTTCGATGCTGGTGAATGGTGTAGAGAAGTTGTTGTATTTGTTATCAACGCCTCAGTTGTCTTTAAAACTTCAATCCTTGGATCTATATCTGACACTACTCCATCCATTTTATGAATATTATCTATTAATGGAAGATGGTCACCAAGTTTTGCATTTCTTATTACATCATCTAAAATAGGCTTTCTCATTCCCTTATTATAATCATAGACAAATGGATCAACCACAAGCGACCCAAAATACCTGTTACTGCCATAAAGTTTTAACTTTTTACCATTTAAACAATTTAATGTAGGCTTTTTGTCCATATCTTCAAGGCATTCTTTTACTATATCTTTATTAATTTTGACTATATGTGTGTTTTCATCAACGGTACATCCCTTTTTAGCCATATATTTTCTGATAGATTTATCTTCTACTTTAACACCTACATTTTCCAATATTTTTAAAGAGCTATTATAAATATTTTCTCTTTCTTCATAAGATAGAAAAGTTATATTAATGCCTTTTTTTTGAGTATCCATCGCTATAGACTCCTTTCACTGTTAGCTAATATAATTTTTTAAAAACTTATTACTTCTAATTCTTTTTGAATTAATATTTTGGTTTCTCTCATAACCTAAGAATTTTTATTATTTCTAGTTTTGTTTTATTAGTATATAAGATATTAAGTCCTCTTGAATTTAAAGTAATATTATATATTTTATTCTTAATACCTCTTAAAAACCGGTCTTGAGACTATACCTTCAAGTTTTTCTTCAAATCTTCCCTCTTTAATCCATGCAGACAATAAACTTGCACTCTCACTAAAAGCCTGAATTGAACTATTTATATCTTCTTGGTCATGGCTAAAACACATTATATTGTAACCACCAAATAAAATTCCTCTCTTTGCCATTTCCTGTATTAATAGACTCTTGTAAATTTCTGCCTTTTTGGGATCTGAAAAAGTAAGAACATTGTAATTATTCATACCTTTAAATATCATTTTTGTTTCAAGTCCTACATCTTTTAAAACTTTGTTATATTTTGTCATTAGGTTGGAACCTATTTTGCTCATCTCATTTATCACATTTTTTGATATTAATTCATTAATAGTTGCCTTAGCAGCTGCCAAAGACAAGAGTTCTCCTGCAGATGTAAATGAAAAAAATATATCATTCATATGTTGCATTATTTCTTTTTTGCCTACTATTGCTGATATTGGCATGCCGTTACCCATAGCTTTGCCATAAGTAGCTATATCAGGTATTACCCCAAAATATTCTTGAGCTCCACCAAGTGCAATTCTAAATCCAGTTTTAATTTCATCTAGTATAAAAACTGCTCCCTTTTTATGGCAAAGTTCTTTTGCTTTTTCTAAAAAATTTTCCTTCGGTAAATCAGCAGTACTGGGCTCAATAATCACACAAGAAACTTCGTCTCCATTTTTTTCTAGGATTTTTTTTAAGCTATTAATATCATTATAATTAAATTTTATTGTTAGCTTCCTAATATCATCAGGAATCCCAGCATTTAGTGGTAGGGTAGCAGCATACCAATCCTGCCATCCATGATAACCACAACATACAACTAAATCTCTACCTGTATATGCTCTTGCTAGCCTTATAGCGGCTGTCGTAACATCTGAGCCATTCTTTCCAAATCTTACCATCTCCGCGCATGGTATTACATCTACTAGAAGTTTGGATACTTCTAATTCTAGTGGGTGCATCAATGTTAAGTTTATTGCATCATTTAGTTGTTCCCTTATTGCATCATCAACTTTATCATAACAATAACCCAGCACTATTGGACCCAATGCCATACCATAGTCAATATATTTATTACCATCAACATCCCATACATAGCAACCTTTTCCCTTTTTTAAATATTTAGGAGATACTCCTTCAACATAGTTAAAGGGTGCTTTTGAAAGTGTCTGGGTCTGATACGGAATAATCTTTTTTGCTTCTTTGTATATTCTATTCGATTCATTAATAATTGGTTTTTGAATATTCATTATTAAGTATCCTTTATAGTATTTTTAAAATTATAAAATTATGATTTAAATCTTTTCTGGTATTTCTCCATAAATCACATTGCGTACATTAAATACTTCCTAATTGTTTTGCCTTTTACCATTAAGAAAATTTTTTGACATATCTTCTTTCTCTGTTTTTTTTAACAGCTAAATCTAGTCTCAAGTTTACAGTAATATTTATTTTTCATTTATAATATTGTTTACTTCCTAAAACCCATGCCCTGATTCTTAACAAGAATCCCATTTTATTTATATTAATTTTTTTCTTTTCTATTATTCAAATCTTAAAACTTAATTTCTAGCATTAACTGAGTTACAATAAATACTTTATAAGCCTATTCACAGTAAACAAACATATCCGGTTCTATAAAATTAAGTAAACTAATTCGTATTTGCTTAAATTCAATATGCTTCTTTATTATTTCATCAATAATATAACCCTTACTCCTTCAGGCTCAACTGATAGTTCTAACTTATTATTCATAATCTCAATCTGCTTTTCATTATCCATAACATCATAGGCACTTATAAGTTCGTTTGGCAAAGCGATAATTTCAGTTAATTTCTTAAATTTGTCCGTATTAAATACTACTAAAAGACTTTCTTTATTTCCTTCAATTAAACGTGGACGCAAATTGTTTCCACTTACTTTGGGTTTAACATACTTTTTTATAATAGCAGACAAGAGCGGGAGGGCTCCTTTATCTCCATGGAAAAGTGCTAAACCTAAATAAGTTCCAAAGTAATAAATTTCTCCTTCACCGTAATGATTATGGGCAGCAAGACAAACATCTCCCCATTTTCCAATACTTTCTGCTTCTTCTAACAATAGTGGTGCCAAAAACCCATGTACTCTTAAATTTTCTTTAATTGGTTTAGTGATTGATATTTCAGGTCCACTATATATTTCATCAGGCCAAGGCAGATTCTCCTGGTTATTCAACATAGGTCGATTACTTGGGTCTGAGTAAAATGCTTCATCTTCTCGTAATCCAGCAATATCAGCTAATCCATAAGGAGGTATATCTGGCTGGAGAAAGCCTCTTTCATCAAAAAGGCCCATTCTAGCATCTGTAATTAGTATACCTCCCCTTTTAACATAATTTTTTATATGTTCTGCTACATCTTTAGGTAAAGTAAGACACATCGGAACAATGAGAATCTTCTCTTTTAAGTCCTTGATTGAAGAAAAAGTGACATATTTTGCATATAAGTCATTTTTCCATATTGCTTCATAGTACCCTGAATGCGACTGGCAATACCTATCATCTTTATTCTCCATGGCAAAAAGCAATGATGTATTGTCAGGATCGTATAATATTGCTATATCTGTTGTTGGAATATAATCTTTAAAAATATAAAAATACTTATTAATTAGATTTGCTTGTTTTGCTGCTTCTTCTGCTCTTTTGGTATTTTTACCATTATATTTTATTAACCCATACGAGCCTGCTTCAAGGCCTGTGCTCTCTTCCAGGTAACACCAATAAAGTATTGCCTTAGCACCATATGCCACAGAAAGCCAGTTCCAGGTACGAATATCCTTTGTACTGGGCATAGGGATTTTTTTAAAACCATTTATATTCGAACTGCCACCTGTCATTTCACTTATCCAAATTTCTTTACCCCGCGCTGCACTTCTTGTAGCATCTATAACACCTGCGCACATTGATATATTCCAATTATGAAATTTTGGAGCAAATGATGTACCCCATAGATCTACTGGTTCTGCCAGCGACCAGTTATCTATAAATGCATTAGGGCGCGGAAGGAAAGGCGGTACAGCTCCAGAATGGCTCATAACAAATTTTTCAGGATCTTCATTTTTTATTGTCTTATATCTAAAACTCATATATTCACTAAGGGAATCAATCCAGAACCTTGTCCAGTCAAGCCAATCAGCATAATTGCCATGTCTGTTTGGAGGATTTATATGCTCCCATTTACCATAACTTCTTGCCCACACTGAATTTAATATTCTAATATTATTATATTTGGCCGCCAACCATTCACGGAATTTAGTCCTACTGGAATCGCAGTAGCAATATAATCTATCTCCCATATTATCCCATAAATTATCCTGCCAAGCTGGTTCAAGATGTGGTTCATTCCAGCAATCATACCCTAAAAGACTTTTTCTATTTCCAATAGTTTTAACTAATTTTTTTAAATACTTTTTAGCTGATTCTCTTACAACATCATTATGAAAACATAGTCCTGGATAACCCCCGCTTTGAGCTTGCCCATTTGGCCCAAGTTCAATAGACCTTCCATTAGCATTAACATATCTTGCTTCAGGATGTTGTTCTTCGAGCCAGTATGGACAAGTTTCTAAATTTGTGTTCAAAAGAACTTTCAAGCCTTTTTTGTCACATATATCAAATATCTCATTCATTTCTTCAAAGTCATATTTTCCAGGTGCTATATGCTGCATATTCCACTGAATAAATAATTTTACTATATTAAAACCTAATTCATCTTTTATTTTTGTAAGATGATATAAATGTTGTTCTCTTGGTGGATTAGGTAATCTGTAATACTGAGTACCGTAATAGAATTCTTCTGATTTTTTCATTAAAACTCCTATCCGAATAAATTGTTAATAAATTTTTATATTGATTTAAACTAAGGTGAGCATTACCACTATGAATTAAAGACCACATCTAACCTGTCATGTATTCAAGTATTTATATTTAAAGTAAATCCCTTGCATTACCTAGTATGATGTCCTGTTCCTAGCAGCGGGAGTTCTAATTCTAGTATTCGGGGTCGTATAAATACGACCTATGGATTTACTAGAATCCCCTACCTATTCAATTTTAACCCTAAGCTGTAGCATCAGCAAATATATGCTTTTCTACCTCTTTAATCTCATAAAATATATTATGTTTTAAAAGAGCAAACATGATCTTTGCTAACTCACAGCGTACTACTGCAAGGTTATTTATTTTATTCCTGCAAGCTTTAACTTATTTACAAAATGACAAGCAACATAATGAGGCTTTTTATTAACTTTTGCTTTATCTAGTAGGGTCGGCTCCTCAACCATACAAATATCTTCAGCATATTTGCAACGCTTATAAAAATGACAACCACTCATTATGCTTTCTGAATCTACTATCTCTCCTTTTAATAATATTTTCCGTTCTTTTCTTCCGGTATCTATTTCTGGAATCACCGCAAGTAGTGCTTCAGTATACGGATGTTTAGGGTTATGAAAAAGTACTTCTGTATCTGCTAATTCTACAATTTTCCCAAGATACATTACAGCCACCCTATTGCTTATATACTCCACCACTGCAAGATTATGGCCGATCAACAGATAAGTTAAATTAAATTTTTTCTGCAAATTTATAAGCATATTTAGAATCTGGGCCTGTACCGATACATCTAGCGCCGAAACTGGCTCATCAGCTACTATAAATTCAGGATCTAAAGCTAAAGCACGTCCTATTGCTATTCTCTGTCTCTGACCACCACTGAAAGCATGCGGGTATCTATTCATATATGCAGGATCGATGTTAACTTTACACATTAATTCGGTTACTTTTTCCTGCAGATCTCTTTTGCTTTTATACATTCCATGATTTATAAACGGCTCACTTAATATATCAGAAATTTTCATCCTTGGATTTAGTGATGAAAACGGATCCTGAAAAATCATGCCAATACTTCTTCTGAAATTTTTTAAATCATGCTTATTTGTGATTTTAGTTATATCTATCGTATTTTTATTTTTGCCCATATTAGTAAAGTAAACTGATCCGGAAGTAGGCTTAATGGCCCCTAAAATACATCTGCCTGTAGTGGTTTTACCACATCCACTCTCTCCAACTAATGCTAAGGCTTCACCCCTTTTAATATAAAAGCTTACTCCGTCTACAGCTTTTACCGTTCCTGCACCTTTCTTAAAAACTCCCTTTGTACTCGTGAAATGTTTATATAAATCATCCACTCGTACCATAATATTATTATCATTAACATTCACACTCAGATTCTCCTAATAATTATTATTATTATTATTTGAAATTAACTTATAACAATCTTACTTATATAAAAAGCAACTGACCCTATGTCCTGGATTAACTTCAACCACTTCAGGCCTCTTTTTATTGCAAACACCGGGCATGAAACTGGAACAGCGCGGATGAAAAGGACAACCTCCAGGTTTTTCATAAAGACTAGGAACCGCCCCTTTTATTGTCTCTAATTTTTGATTGGACCCCCTCCCTAGCTTTGGCACAGACTTAAGAAGGTCTTTTGTATAAGGATTTTTAGGATTATTAAATAATTCTTCAGTTGAGGCATATTCTAAAACCTCCCCCAAATACATAATTAATGCATTATCGCAAGTCTCTGAGATTACACCAAGATCATGTGTTATTATTATAAGAGCCATATTAAATTTTTTTTGCATCCTTTTCATCAAATCAAGAATTTGAGCCTGAATAGTAACATCTAAAGCAGTTGTAGGCTCATCAGCAATAAGTAGTTTAGGGTTACATGAAAGAGCCATTGCTATCATTGCTCTCTGCCTCATTCCGCCACTTATATTAAAGGGATATTCGTCTATTACTTTTTCAGCTGCCGGCATTCTAACCATTTTCAACATTTTCAATGTACGCTCCCTTGCTTCCCTAATGGAACACTTCTGATGCAACCGTACCACCTCCATTATCTGATTACCAATGGTGTAATTCATGCTGAATGAGGTCATAGGCTCCTGGAATATCATTGAAATTATTTTTCCTCTTATAGCTCTTATTTCTTTACCGAATGGATCTAAAGAAGTTAGGTCAACAAAATCTCCATTTAGTTTCAGTATTATGCTCCCATCTACAATTCGTCCATTTTTAGGAATAAGTCTTAAAATTGATTTCGCTGTAACACTCTTTCCGCATCCACTTTCGCCAGCAATTCCTAGAGTTTCACCATCCTTAATATTGAAACTAACTCTATCTACTGCTTTAACGGTACCCTCTTTAGAGAAAAAATTAGTTTCCAAGTCTTTGACTTTTAATAAAAATCTATCATCTTTCATTTTTTTCTTATTCTTATATTATTTATATATTACTATATGGATCAGAAGCATCTCTGAGACCATCTCCCACAAAATTAAATGCCAATATTGATATTACTACAAAAACGGCTGGAAGTAATATCCATGGCGCATACTCTAAAATCCTTATTTGTTGTGCTTCTTTTAGGAGTACGCCCCAGCTAATAGCAGGTGGCCGCATACCTAAACCTAAAAAACTTAAAGTGGTTTCACCAATAATCATTGTAGGAATAGAAAGGGTTAGAGTCGCTATTATATGACTGGTAAAGGAAGGTAGAATATGCCTAAAAATTATTCGTCCTTCTCCTGCACCACTCATTCTTGCTGCCATAACATAATCTTCTTCCCGTAGAGCCAAAAATTTTCCACGGACCACACGAGCAAGAGTTGTCCAGGTTACCATCGAGAGTATAATAGTTATTCCAAAATAGACCCTGGTAATAGACCAAAATGGTGGCAGAGCCACGCTTAGTGCCATCCAGAGTGGAATTGTTGGAATAGAAATAATAACCTCTATTATTCTTTGTACAAAAATATCAATTTTTCCTCCAAAATACCCCGATAAACCACCGATAATAATACCTATTATGCTACTAATAGCAATGCCTACAAGTCCTATGGATAGTGATATTCTTCCGCCATAAATTATTTTTGATAATACGCACCGGCCAAATTCACCAGTGCCAAAAAGAAATAATTTTCCTTCTTTAGTTCCAAAAAGATGAATATTTCCTGGAAACAGCCCAAACAATTTATAGGAATCTCCCCTAACAAGAAAATAAATAGGGTATAAAAGACTTTTGTCTTCTTTATAAATTGTACGATAAATTTCAGGTTCCCATTTCGATTCATATCCATATACAAAAGGCCGTAAATGAAAATTTCCTTCTTCATCAAAAAAATGGATAGTCTGAGGAGGAGCATATTTATAATCTGCATTATACATTCTTGCATCATTAGGAGCAATGAACTCGGCAAAAATTGCAGATAGATAAAATATCACGAGCACTATAAGAGCACCCATTGCTAATTTATGCTTAAAAAATTTCCAACGGATGAGTTGCCACTGAGATGCAACTAAAAAATTATTTTCCTGCTTTTTTAATGCTTCTTTTTTTTGTTTCACAATAGATCAATTTTCTTTATCTAGATATATAATTAAACAGCTTCTCTTATTCTTGGATCCAGCCAAGCCAATAATAAATCCGACAATAATGTTCCTATTACAGTAAAGACGCTTAGAATTAAAACAACCGCACTAGCTAAAAGCATATCCTCGGTCATAACCGCCTTTAAAAATAAAGGCGCAATTGTCGGAATGCCTAAGACAAGTGATACTACAAGCTCTCCGCCTACCAGAAAAGGTAAAGTCCACCCTATCGTACTAATCACTGGATTGAAGGCAACTCTAAAAGGGTATTTAAATAACAATTTTCTTTCGGAAAGACCTTTTGATCGAGCAACAACTACATAAGGTTTTTGAAGCTCGTCTAAAAGATTGGCTCTCATTACCCTAATTAATGCTGCAGCACCGCCTGTACCTGCTATAATAATTGGCATCCATAGATGTTTGATCAAATCTATAGCCCTGGCAAAGCTCCAAGGAGCCAAAGCATATTCCGGGGAAAATAAGCCGACCGCGACATTTCCGGTAATCTTGTAATAACCCCATAATAGCATCAGAGCAAATAAAAAATTAGGTACTGCTAACCCTATAAATCCAATCAATGTAAAGATGTAATCCATTATTGAATACTGGCGCACAGCAGAAAGTATGCCTATAGGGACAGAAAGAATATAAACAAATATTAAAGCACCAAATGAAATCATAAGAGTCCAAGGCAACCTTGCGGCTAAGAGCTCAATTACCGGCTTATTCCACTGTATTGACCGCCCAAAATCTCCCCTCAATATATTGCCCATCCACTTAAAATATTGAACAATCATAGGTTGATCTAGACCATATTGTTCTCTTAAAGCTTCTACTGTCTCCGGTTCAATATATTCACCTCGTGCTGAAAGACGACCGACATAACCTGAAAAAAAATCCCCCGGCGGTAATTGAATAATCATAAAAGAGATTACAGTAATAATAAATAATGTAGGAATAAGAAGTAATATTCTTCTCAATAAAAAGCCCTTCATTATCAACTCTTTCTTTTGATATAATAATTATTTTCCGTTTATTAACTTATCTTAAATCAATTTGGATGTTTTAATATTTTTTCCTAATCCATTATTATACAGAAGGGTGTTACCACCCTTCTGTATTTAGTATTTTATTTTATTAGTATTTCAAATAAAATAATGCTGATATTCCACCATTTAGTTCTCTATGACAAATTAATTTTTCTCCAGTTTCTAAATTATCTATCCTATAATGATTTCCAACTCTGTTATGAACTAACCAATTATTAAATCCTGGAGGTCCTTGTATTCCACTGAAAGACCAAAAATTCTCTTCAAAAATTTTCAGAATTTCTATCGTTTTTTGAATTTGCTCTTCTTCATCAGATGTGCTCATTATTTCATTACGTATTTCGATTATATCCTTGATGGCTTGAGGTGGTTCTTCACCTATTTCACCGCCTGAATTAATCCATGCACCCCACTGAGGAGCTTCCATATACTGGTTATTTAAAGGCATGCTCGAATAACGGTTAATCGGATTCATGGGCCCATAAAATCCTCTTTCACCACCAGTTGTTATCAGATCATAATCTCCCTGCAACATAAACTCTTCAGCCACTTGAAGATCCACATTCCTGACCCCAACTTCTATACCAACATCTGCCCAGTATTCTTTGTACAACTCTCCTATAGTTATTTCTTTAAGTTCATCAGTACCTCTTATCATATATATCAATTGTAGTCGTTCACCATCAGGACGCAATCTGTAACCATCACCATCGCGCTCATCAAGACCCAGCTCATCTAACAACTCGTTCGCCATTTCAGGATCGTATTGTAGATAATCTTGAAATAAGGTTTCGCCGTAATATGGAGGTCCATCAGCCACATTGTCATGAGATGGTCTACCACGGCCGCCATATATAAGTTGATTTATTTCGTCTCTGTCTATGGCTACTGACATTGCTATACGGAAATTTTTATCGTTAAACAACTCTTTAAGAATAGGGTCCTCATGTGACATATTAAAGCCGACTGAAGCTACTGAGCGATTGCTGTATACATTTTCTCCATACATTGAGATAATTTGATAATCACTAACTTCTCGGTTTTCCAACAATAATGCGAAGTCTTCTGTTCCTCCTGCAAATGAGATGTTCAATGAATCAGTCTCACCAGCGATAGCTTTAAATACATCCGCTGTATTATCAGCAACCATTGTCATTTCAATTTTGTCAATATAAGGAAGCTGATTACCTTGAGTATCTACCTTAAAATAATATGGGTTTCGAACAAAAACCTGAACTGGCTCATCCTGGGTATTTTGTGGTACAAATTGAGATAATGTTGGGAGGTCTGGCTTGTTCCAGAAATCCCATGTACCACCCATCTTATTTTTAAATAAGTCTACCCAAGTATCAAATCCCTCTTCTGCCATAATCTCTTCTATTTCCGCCATCGGTGTATAATCTGGATGAAATTGGCTGAGATAATGTTTTGGAGTGGTAATTTGGGGCCTAAATCTTGCAAGAGCTTCTGGGAACGTGCCGTAAGGCCCAGGAAATGTAATTTCAACGGTATAGTCGTCAATTTTTTCAAAAATACCTGGCTCCCCTAGAACCAAAAGTTGGAAGGGCGGAGCTGCAGTTATTTCTTTATTCATGACTATATCTTCATAATAGAACATTAAATCGTCCGCAGTAAAAGGTTCACCATCGCTCCACTTCATTCCTTCTCTTAAATGCAATGTCCATACTGAAGCATCATCATTTGATGTTAATTCCTTAAGCACATTTTCATAAATCCCGGTCAAATCTGCCTTAAAAACAGCTAAAAACTCGAAACCGTAATCCATCGAAAAGTTTGTTAGATCAGGTCCTGGATTTGTAATTCGCAATGTACCTCCGTAATTACCAATTCCCTCTGCCCCTTCAACTACTAACGGTTCTTTGGGAAGTCTTTCAGTTACATCGGGTAAATTCTCAGATTCTACCATTTCTTGAAGCATGGGGGCTTCTTTAAATTCAAGCTCTTTTCCTGTCGCTTCCTCGAATTCATCCAAATTCCATGCAACTATTTTACCTGGTTCACCAATTTTTCCTTCATATGAGTATAATTCCGTCAAATCTGCTACTTCCTCTGCTTCCTCAGCTTCATCATCTGCTGCATCTCCAGCTTCGTCATCTGCTGCATCTCCAGCTTCGTCATCTGCTGCATCTCCAGATTCTTCCACAGAACTGGCTGTTGTGCAGCTAACACCTACTAAGCCTAGCGATGCTATAAGCATCACGCTTAAAATAATCATTAATACTTTCTTAAACATTTTTTCCCCTTTCATAAATTCTTACAATAACAATAAATAACAAGAATAATCCCCTATAATACCTCCTTCTTATTCTAATAATAACAATAAATAACAAAAATCTCCTCTAATACCTCCTTCCTATTCTATTTGTGGACTTCACAAAATTCGAAAACACGCATGAATAATGGGTTTTCAGCACTGTCCATTTTGGGCTTGCCCTCCCTCTTGAAAAACCCAGTATTTATGGGGCTTCTCAGGAGCCTTTTTTGGCCATAAAGGCCATTAGAGACGGTATCGATTATAGGTCCAAATCCTTTAAGAGGGATTTTGACAAAAGCACAAGCAGTGCAATGATATTTTCCAGACTGCTATCAATTTTTATGCAAAAGCCCTCTGTAGTCGGATTATCCGCTTTGGTAATCTAGCCACTATCTCCCATATTACCATCTTGGTTGTCGCCTATTTTTCCTCATTTGTCAAAGAACCAAATATAATTCGGTTAAAAAATTATACAGAATTTTTTATATCGTACAGCCCTAATTCTAATAATATATTTATCATAAATTTATATCTTTTGTATTTATTTCATTATTAGAACTTATAGTTCTATCGGCGTACTAATTATTATATAGCCTAGTCATCACTTGTCAAGACATTAATTTAACTTTTTTAACCTTCCCCGATTCAGTCAAAAGAATGTCTGAAACTACTAGAATCATAAATGATTTAAGAAAAAATCTGAAAATGGCAAACTGGATGTGGGTTGCAGATCTACCACGTTTAAGAAGATCCCGGCGGTTAAAAAATACTGTCAGTGTATGCCACAGCCGGTGGTAGAAAGAAAAAGGCTGCTGTTCAATTTTTGGATATTTAGGAAAAAATAGGGAGAAGATGATTTATCGCTAAGATGATTAATTACTGGACACAAAGCTTTGAATTGTTTATATTTAAATACAAATTTCGGCAACCGAACAAATTTTGAAAGAAAGCAACCCAGATATGGAAAAGAAAGCAACCCAGATATCTATAAAAGAGCGTAATATTGGTCTTATATTAAGGAATATAAAGGAAGGTAATTCTATTACTAGGATTAAACTTAATAGTGTTACAGGTTTAGCTAAATCCACAATTTCAGACCTAGTATCTTTTTTAATTGATAAAAAAATCCTGTTTGAAGGTAAAAAAGTAGACTCTAAATTAGGGAAAAAACCGATAATATTAAAATTTAATAAAAATATATTCTATATAATTGCAGTTAATATCGGTATCCAATATATAACAGTGGCAATCACCAACCTCTTTGGAGAGATAGTAACTAAAGTAAAAAGAGACAATCATGCAAAAGATAGCAGAAAAAAAATATTGGAAAATATTTTTAAAACTATAGATGAAGCAATGAAAAAATCCGAAATACCCTGGGAAAAGATTTATCTAATAAGCATTGGTACTCATGGGGTAGTAGATCCGGCTACAAAAGTGGTAACTCATGCACCCTATTTTAAGAATTGGAGTGGTATTAATATTTACCAGACCTTTGCTGAGAAATATGGTAAAGATGTAGTAGTTGAAAATGGAGTAAATCTCGGTGCTATTGGTGAAGGCTGGAAAGAGTATAAAGATACTAATTACTTAATCTATCTAAATGTTAATATTGGTGTTGGGGCAGGCCTTATTATTAATGGTAAACTGATAACCGGAAAACATGGAAGCACGGGTGAAATTTCTTATCTACCAATAATGATCAACCACGATTTTAAAAAGTTGAAAAAAAATACTCTTGAGCTAGGCTTTTTTGAATCACAGGCAGACATTGTAGGTATAACCAATAAAGTAAGAAGGCAGGCCAGCAAAAATATAATAAGTAATAGGCATAAAATAGATATTGAAGATATTGATTTTGAATATATATGTAATTTTTATAATGACTCAGGCAATAATTTCATTAAAGAAATAATAGACAATGAAGTTTTAAGAATTCTAGCTATTGGGATTGCCAGTATAATCACTTTTATTGACACGGAGGTTATTGTAATAAATGGGGCAATAATAAATCTAGGCGAAAAATTTATCAATAAATTAAAAGAAACCATATATAGTATTATCCCATTTAGGCCAAAAATTGTGACTTCAAACCTGAAAGAAGACGCAACTATTCTAGGAGCAATAAAGTATGGCATAAATTATATGGATTCTCTTTTCTATAACCAATTTTTTTCAATTAAGTTTTAATTTTTTTAGTGTAAACTAAATATTTACAGTAGTTAACTATTCATTGGACAATAGAATAGTACATTATTGCAAAGGATTTCCCCAGTATTGGTTTATATAAGAATTTGCTTTTTTCTTTTCCAAAAATAATCCCCCACAGGTCCATATAATACCGCACAATAAAAGCTCTGGCACACATGGTCATTTTCAATGTTGGCATAGGGTCTATAAAATGTTTATCAAACTCTTCAGGTTCCTCTGTTACACTGGGAGGAGCCCTGTTATTACCGAACTCAAATAATCAAGTATTTTTTTAACCACCTTATAGTCTTCAAAAAAGGGGTTTATTTTCATCTGACATCCGCTACGGGAACAGGTAAGCGGATCGACTTAATTGATCTTCTGTGTCAGCCGGGCCCAGGACCTGTTTAGTCCCACACAAGAATTATCTACTATAATTTGATACTCAATCCGGCTGTCTTCTTTTTTAAGTCTTCCCCTGACAACATTTACTATACTGGCACAAATACTTTTTAACCTGTGCTCCCCCGTATGGTATATGTGTGACAGGGCTGCAATCCACTCTTAAGGATCTAACTTAGCTGCCTTTACCAGCGGCCTTTTCTGGATAATATTTAATCTTGTCCTGGGAAAAAGATGCCCTTATGATATAATCTACCAGGTTCTCAGTAAAATTTTTGTACAAAATAATCTATAACCGTGTAATTTTTCTATTTAATTTTTCTGGGTCTTATTTTCTCCAAATCTTCTGCTGCGAGTTTTAAATCTTTCCTAATGCTAATATGCTGTGGACATTTATCTTCACACTCCCCGCACTCCTTGCATTGATCCCCTCTTTTCCCTTCAAACTTGAGCCAATAGTCATATTGTAGCTGTTTTAAATTACTATATCTCCCTAAATCATTCCATATTCTGAAACATTTTGGGATATCAACTCCATATTTGCAAGGCATGCAGTAACCACAACCAGTGCAATCGTTCTTTAAATATTTTTTGAAAGCTTCCCTGGTCTTAACTAATGCTTTTTCTTCCTTTTTACTTAAGGGTTTAAAGTTTTTAAATGTTCTCAAATTATCAAGCAGTTGGCCGTATTTAGACATCCCGCTTAGGACTACTTTTACATTAGGTAAGGTTGCAACCCAACGTAATGCCCACGAAGCAGTACTGCATCTATTATCGAGCTGGTTTAATACCCTCTTTACATCTTTAGGAACTTTTGCAAGAGCACCGCCTTTTATAGGCTCCATTATAACAAGAGGAATATCTAATTTTTCCGCCAGCTTATAACCTTTCATACCAGCTTGGAAATTTATATCCATATAATTTAATTGGATTTGACAGAAATCCCATCTTCTATAATTTAGTATTTCTTTGAATATTTTATATTCATCATGAAAAGAAAACCCAAAAAATTTAATTATGCCCTTTTCCTTTAATCCTTCAAAATATTTAATGATTCCTAAGTCTTTTACTTTATTCCAATTTTTATTATCTAGCCCATGTAATAAATAAAAATCAATATAGTCAGTTTGCAAGCTTCTTAACTGTTCTTGAAATATCCTTTCTACATCTTCTATTTTCTTAATTTCCCAAATAGGACTTTTGGTTGCAAGATTAAAAGTATCCCTTTTATATTTTTTTAATACTTTTCCTAAAAGGAGTTCACTATCTCCGTCATGGTATGGATATGCCGTATCAAAATAGTTCACCCCTTCTTCTATTGCTTTATTTAGCATTTTTTCAGCCTCTTTTTCATTTATCTTTCCATTTGATAACTCTGGGAACCTCATGCACCCAAAACCTAATAGTGAGGTATTAATTCCTAAATTTTCTAATTCTCTATATTCCACTATAAGGCCTCCAATTATTAATTTTATTTTTCTCCTCTGATGCAATATGTTATCACGCTGAAATTTTATAGTATATTAATTTATATGGATATTCTGGTGAAATCGGGCACTTATTCTAGTTTATAACAGACACTTAATTTAAAAACTTGCAGAAACCATTATTTTTTTTTAAGGTTTGCACTCTTTCAAACTCTCCGCACGCTTTTCAAGTACATGTACTACTTCTTCTTTTTTCCTGCAGTGAATAAGCCCATAATTGGCATATCTTGTCCATGGATTATTTTTATTTTGGGTTTCCATCCACCTAGTCATCTGTATTGTTTCTTACTGCCTTCATCAGTAGCTTGTGGTCGATATTGTCAAACAGACCTTTGATATCAAACTCTACCAGCAAGTCATATTTGCAAAAATCGTTTCCGTGCTACCCTGACCGCTTATGATGAGATGATTTCCCATTTAAATAAGTCAGTTATCAACAATGATGATTAATATCTTGACATATATAATCCAAAATTTATATAATAATTTGTACGATGATAGAACTATATTAGGAGGATAAATGGCTAGACCGAAAATTGGGTTTTTAAGTGTAACATGTCCGACCCACAAAGAATCATTCAATGAAACTGGTAACAAATGGGTGGATGTTGAAAACCAAAAAAAAATAGAGGAAAGATTAGAAAAAAATAATCTTGAATTAGTAAAAGTCAATGATGTTATAGCATCTTTTTTTGAACTGAAAGAAGTTGAAAAAAAATTCTTAATTGAAGATGTAGATCTAATATTTGTATATTTTTCCACTTGGAACTGGCCAGATCAAATATCACAATTCTTAAGAAACATAAAAAAACCAGTAATGCTTTATGCTATTGATGATTCTAAGGCCTGGTCTATAGGCGGTTTAGCTGCCACTCACGGCGGATTGGATGAATTAGGAATTAAACACCGTGTAGTCTATGGGGATATAAACAATGAAGATGTAATGAAATCAATAGTTGCTTTCTCCAAGGCTTCTATGGTTGCTAACATTTTAAGAAAATCCAGATATGGTTCATTTGGTGGTAAGGGGATGGGAATATTAACTGGAATAGTGGACCCAAACCAATGGCTGAAGAAATTCGGTATACTAACAGGTTTTACGGATCAATATGCCTTAGTCATTGAAGCTAAAAAAATTTCCGAAAAAATGGTTGCGGATTATTACACAAAACTTAAAGAGGAGTATAGAAGTGTACCTCAATTAGACAAGATTTTTGAAAATTCTATAAGAATCTATTTTGCATTGGAAAAAATAATTAAAAGTGAAAGGTATGATTTTACTGGTGTTAAGTGTACCTTTGAATTGAGCGATAATTACTGCTCGGCCTGTCTGGGACAAAGCAGGTTGTCAAATAGAGGGTTTGTTTCAGCTTGCCTTAATGATTCAAACGGAGCGCTGTCAACCTATATTCTAAGTTTGCTTAAAGACGAAAATGAACCAGTTTTTACTGCTGATATTAACCTTGTCATGAAAGATAAAAACACCATAAAACTAATAGATGATGGCGCAGCCTCACCTAAACTAGCGCTTAATCCTAAACAGGATGTAGAGCTGCGCAAGCAGCCTACTTTGGAAGCTAAAGCTGGCGGAATTTGTACCAAATTGATTGCAAAAGCTGGAGAAGTTACATTATTGAGATTAGCAAGAATTGATGGAAAATATGTAATGCATATATCTGAAGGCCAAGCTTTAGAAGTAGCTGAAAAAGACAAGGATGATTTTTATAAAGAATGTGGTTATCCGGTTTGGCCACATGCCCTGGTGAAGATAAAAGGAGATATGGATAGGTTTATAAAGAATCTTAGGAGTGAGTATATCCATATGGCTTATGGTTGTTTAGGTAATTTTTTAAAGGAGCTTGCCTACATTTATGATATAGAAGTAATTGAAAACTAGGGTATAAAAGAAATTTTTGAAATCTTAAGTAGAAGATTATTAAAAGTATATGATCAAATTAATTGATTGAACCAAAATTATCGGTTATTAAAAGAAGAAGATAATTCCAATTAGTAGTTCTTCCATTCCAGAATTAGTTGTTTGAAATATTTAATTTTAGAAATAAAAAATACTGGATACAAAAGGTAAAACTTTTGTAAAAAATGTATAGCAACATAAAATAGACATCCTAGCATTCTCAATTTTCTTTAAAACTTGGCATTGCTTATATAAATAACAAAAGCATAAGAAGAAATGGGAGGCCGATTACAGTAAAGAACTGTATTTATTCGGTAATTACAATTATCGGGATTCTTTTTCTGCAGGAATGATATTTTTTGACATTAGAAGGCCTCTGCAGCTGTGGTTTAGGGTAAGCTTATACAT
>Ga0180436_10001064_pt1 | contig 27326 bp, 23 predicted proteins | sample SS_ome_2_FD_132434 | JGI IMG/M metagenome (GOLD analysis project Ga0180436, IMG submission 132434) | Hypersaline lake sediment archaeal communities from the Salton Sea, California, USA - SS_3_S_2 metaG | ecosystem: Environmental > Aquatic > Non-marine Saline and Alkaline > Hypersaline >... | reverse complement strand
GCCTTGTGGGTGGCTCCGGGCCTGGCGGCGATCCTGTGGGGCAAGGCCGATCCCCGCACCTCCTGGCTCGCGGAGCGGATTCCCGAGGGAGTCGCCGCGATCATCGGGGCGGTGAGCCTCTTCGTGCTTCCCGCCGGCGGCGGACGGCGGGCGCTCTCCTGGCGGGAGGCGGCGGGAATCGACTGGGGCGTGGTGCTGCTCTACGGCGGGGGCATGGCCCTGGGCGAACTGGCCTTCTCGACCGGGCTGGCCGACGCTCTCGGCCGCTCGATCACCGGCTGGATTCCCGAGGGCGGGGGCCTGCCGCTGATCGTGGCCGCGGCGGTGGTGGCGGCACTGACCAGCGAGTTCACAAGCAACACCGCCAGCGCCAACATCGTGGTCCCGGTGGCTCTGTCTTTGGCGGTGGCGGTGGGGGCCGATCCGCTGCCGGCGGCACTTGCGGCAACCTTCGCCGCGAGCCTGGGATTCATGATGCCCGTCAGCACTCCCTGCAACGCGATCGTCTACGGGTCTGGCCGGGTGCCGTTGCGGGCGATGGTTTCGGCCGGGGCGGTGCTCGACCTGGCCGGTGCCATCTGCGTGTCGCTCGCGATGCTTGCGGTGGGGCGGATCTGGTTTCCCTGATCGCTCCGCGGGCACCGGCCGGCGGCCAGCCGCGATGCAGGCTCAGAAGCCGCCTTCGATCACCGTCCCGCAGGTGTTGCAGCGGGGCGTGCAGGGGGGCAACGGGTAGGGCAGGTAGCCGTCGCCAAAGAGCCCCTGCAGCCGCGGAAACCAGGCCGTCGCCCGTGAGCGTTCGCAGGGATCGCAGGGGCAGCAGTCATCCGCCACGTTGCCGTGCCACGGCGGCCGGGAGCAGTCTTGGCAGCCACTCCCGCGGCCGGCGGCGGGAGTTGTCGTGAGGATCGCATCGGAGGGCAGCGAGGAATCCTCGGAGATAATGATCGTCTCCTGAGCCCGGGAAACACCGCCGCAGCAGGCGGCGATGACTGCGGCCATCATGAAGCGGCTGACGGTGTTGTGGAGGTGGTGCATGACGGCCACGAAAACGAGTGACTCACAGAGTGAGGCAAGGGCAGCCCCACAAAGGGCTGATGGATGCCTGTGGCCTCGTGCGGTGGAATCGGCCTCCAAGCCTCCGTGGGATGAGGACGATGCCCAACGACACCGTGACGAGGATCACCGCGACTTTGCGGCTGGTAGCGGCTGGGCCGATTGGCTCTCGGGTGCGGCGCGGCGACCTGATCGACAGACCGACGAAAAGATGGTCTTCTGACGCGGGTGAGTGCCTCCCAGCCATCCCCGATGATCGAAATTCCGACGGGCAAAGACCGCCCGATCCGCCTTTCGCGGGACCGCCTCGATGTGATCGCCGAGTGCCAGGGTCCCCCGGGCGTCACTGGTGACGAGGCCCGCCGGATGGTGACCGCGGCGGTCTTTTCGCCGGGAGACGGGCCACCGCTGGCGGCTCACGTGGTTGCGGGTGACCGGGTCGTGCTGGCGGTGGCGGGCGGACTGCCGCAGGAGGACGAGGTGGTTTCGGCCGTCGTGGCCTGCCTCGCCGCGGCGGGCATTCCCCAGGAGTCAATCACAGTGGTCAGGCCCTGGCACCGTCGTCTGGAGCCATTGGCTGGCGGCGTGAGCACGGTGATCTTCGATCCCACCGACGAAGCCTCCACGGCTTACCTCGCAGCCGACGAACAGGGGAACCCGATCTACCTGCCGAGAATCATGGTGGATGCCGACGTGGTCGTGCTGCTGGGGGCCTGTGCATGGGATCCGGCCCTGGGTGGTCAGGGATTCGAGGGGGAGATCTGGCCGCTCTTCGGGCGGGCCGAGGCGGCGGCCAGTTTTCTGCGGAGCCTCGCTGTGCGTCCCAAGGCGGAGCGACGCAAAGGCCGGGCGGCAGTCAGGCTCGTCGAGTGGCAACTGGGCGTGTGTGCCTCGCTGGAACTGGTGGGCGGACGAGGCGATTCCCTTGCCGCGGCCAGCTTTGGTCTGCCTGACCTGGCCGAGCGGGCGGCGAGGCGGGCGGCTCGTGCCGGCTGGTCGCCGCGGATCTCCCGCTCCGCGGAGCTGGCCGTCGTCACGCTCCGCGGCGACGCTCACAGCTGGGCTGACGTGGTCCGCGGCCTCGCGGCCGCCTCGCGGGTGACCTATCCCGACGGGACGATCTGCGTCGTCAGCCGGCTGGATGAGGAGCCAGGGATCGTGATGTCTCGCTGGCGGCAGGGAGTGCCTCTGCGGCCGCTGGTGCAGGAGGCGGTGGCCAGCGGCGACCCGCAGCTCGACCTTGATGCGGTCTGCACCCGCCAGGCGGCACGCTGGCTTGGCGGTCGTCGGCTCGTGCTGCTCTCGAGCCTCGAGGAGCAGACGGTCGAATCACTGCAGTTCGGTCATGCCGAAACGGTCGACGAGGTCGAGCGTCTCTGTCGGTCAGCAGAGAGCTTGATCATTCTACGAGAGGCTGATCGGATGCTGCCGCGACTCGGCTGAGCGAAGCTGATGATCAGGCCGATGGCGCCCAGGCCCAACATGGCGAGCGTCGAAGGTTCGGGGACCGCGACCGGCTGCCCGATCGCCGTGATTCCGAAATTGAAAACCTTGCCGTACCCTTCACCGTAGATGCCGGCTACCGAAATGTCGGTGGTGTAGGTGAGGCCCACTTCGGTGACGTAGGAGTCCGGGTCAGTGATTCCAAAGAGTGTCTTCAAGTCATCCTGGGTGAGCACGACGTTGCTGTTCCAGGTGTAATTTTCTTTCCCCGATGGCCCAACTTGGCTTACCGAAATTGGAGAGTTGAGTTGTTGCACCGTGGAACCGTCATTCAGACTGAACGAGCTGGCCTGATCGACCGCCACTGCCGTAACATCCATCCAGTTGAGTGACTTCAGCACCAGCGAATAAGAGGCTGACACATTCGATTGGGCGAAGGAGTCGATCGACGTCGGCGGGTTGGAAAACGGCGCCCAGACCGACAGTTCCCCGGCGAGCGTGAACGAGAGACTCCCCAAGGCATAGCCGGCGATCCCAGGATCACTACTCCCGCCGGAAGCCCGCACGTCCATTCGGAAGTTCGATCGTTTCGTTTCGATGTCCACCTCGCTCGCGCTGTCGGTTTTAACTTCGGAAAACGATTCTGGCTCGAAGGAGATGCCGGTGCCCATGGGCACGGACACCGCGTTCGGCGGCGGAGGCGTCAGCACCGGGTCGGTCGAGCGGTTCAGTTCGTCATCCCATTCTTCGCGGATATTCAGGAACTGGACATGGGGACTGCTCGTGAATCCCGGATCGGTGTAGCTGATCGACCCGGCAGTCGCGATGGTCGCCGACAGGGCGACGGCCGTGACACACAGCAGTCGGAGAGCACGGAAGACCGTGCGGTTTCGATTCATGGGATCATTTTCTCGATGGTGGTAAGGAGCGTGTTTTGCTGATTTCTCGGCTGAATTCGGTGGTCGTGGTGGTCCGCAAGATCGCTGGAGTACTGGCGGATCGCTGTGCATCCAGACCCGCCGCCGACGCGCCCGGCGCGCCACACGCCGCCTGGCATGACGGGTGAGACGGCCGCGGAGGCGTTGCGGTGAAAGTCGTCGGCGAATCCGCGGGATGCGGCTGCGACGGGATATTCCCGCGGGGATCGGGTGTGGATGTTTCATGGGTCGCTCGGTGTGTGTTGTCGTATTCGTTCTGCGGTTCGTGCCTCGTCTCTTCGGTGACGTAAATCATCCGGAGGCGATTCACCATGCGAGCCGCTTGTTGCGGCGGCGGTGAATGCCGTTGACCTGCGAGGGGCCCCGCCGCGACTTGTTGAGCTTGGGTCGCGACTGGCGGCGGGTGTTGAAATCGTTGGAGCGGCGGTCGCGGATCCGAGCGTCGGTCGCGGAGTCATCAAGCTCCAGGTCGTGGTCGAAGGCGTAGGAAGACGTGGTCATGTGACTGCTCCTTGAGAATGGAAAGGTCTGAAAAAATTCGAAACGTTTGCCGGGTAAAAGCGTTGAAATCAGGTCTCAGGGCCGTATTCAGTCATTGCCGAGCGACATGGCCGCAGGCAGACAAAGCCGACGGGCCTCGACGAAGAGGCTCGTGAGGCTGTCGCCGTGGCTGCAGCCGGGTAGATAGAGCCAGATGCCCAGTTGCCGGGCCCACAACTCATCATCGATGCTCCCTTCTGAGCCGCTGATCACCGTCAGCGTTTCAGGCCGGGCCGCGAGTTCCTCAGCGATCTCGATGGTGTCGCTGACTCGTTCCCCCAGCGGTGAGCAGATGTCGATGAAGGCGAGCAGGAAGTCGCCATCGGCGGCCTCGCGGAGTTCGAACCGATTGGCCGGCCGCGTCGAGTTTTCCCAGTCGGCAAGGGCGGCGGCTATGGCGAGACGCTTGCGTTCGGCCGGATCACCGCAGACGATCAAGCAGTCACTGCGGGATGACGGGTAGTCGCCTCGGCGGCCGACTCCGAACGCCCCAAGCTCGGAATCTCCGACCACATCATCAACAAAGCCGGTAGCTACGACCATCATCGCGAATCTCCTGTCGCGGAATCCCACGCGGCTCACTCGATGGAACTGCCACACGAGTGAGCCGAGTTTTTGTGCCTGCGAAAAACGAAAACGCAGATGGCGTGCCAAAGCCCCGGCATGCCGCAAAGACGTCATGCAAGTTCTTGCGGACGCGGTGGTTGCGTCGAGAAAGAAATCACCGGCGGCGAATTGCGGGCCTCGCCAGGGAATCACCGTTGTGGTGGTGGAGAGCGGGCACGGATGAGCCAGAGGCGGCTCCCCTTACGGGATATCCCCGTTGAAAAAGAGTTTTCACAAGGATGGAGGGGCGGATTCACCAGGCTGGTGATCTCGGCGGCACGTCAAGGGAGACGGCACGTCAAGGGAGACGATGCCGAAGGTGAACCTCGTCCACCGGGCCGAAGTGACGTGAGTCGCGACTGGCGGAGGGGTGGTCGCCAAGAAGGAAAACCTGGTTTGAACCCACGTCCCAACTCCCCGCGTTGGCCGCAGGGCGAAGATGCTGCCCCCGCCAAATCACCACCGCATCAAAGACATCGCCAACAACCGCATCGCGAGCAACGACAGCCGCATCGGAGGATCGCTGGGCCATCGGCGGCACCCCTCCACCTGCAATTCCGGTCGAGTCGACGTCGCCGCAGTCGATGCCGATCGAGAGGCGAACCGGCTGGCGGGGATCGGATGGTGGCGGCACCTCCGCGACCACGTCCCAGCGGTCGGGCATGCCGGTGGGGAACAAGCCCCGGCGGTCGAAATGGTCGGTGGTTGGCTGCCAGGCGAGGCCCACGATTCGTCCGTCGAGCCTCCCGGCGAGGAAGGCCCAGCGACCACCCGACGGCAGCGGCCAGCGGACCCCCTGACGACCCAGTCGCACGATCAGCGAGGCAGCATGCCCGGCTGCGGTGAATCTCCGTGCCGCCTCGGGCCGCAGCACGGCGGCGAGGCCGAAGTCAGCGACCACCGACAGCCGACGGCCCTCGGCGGGGTCGTCAGGCATCGAGTCATGGATCGGCCCGGGAACGATTCGCAAGGGGTCGTTCACCGGTCGCGAGGGATCGACCAGCAGGTGTCGGTATTCGAGTGAGTCGCTGCCCGGAGTGATCCGCCGCTGCCAGCTTCCCCCGCTGACGGCCACGGCCGTCTCGGCGAGCAGTGCCGGGGGGCTGAGCAGCCGTCGGCCATCGACCAACAGATCACCGCCGCGGATTTCGATTCGCTCACCACCCAGGCCAGCCACCCGTTTGACCACCGTGGTGCCCTCAGGCAGCTCGACGACCCACCGCTGGAATCGCTCGGGGCGAGTCCTGCTCAGCCGAGCCGGCTCGACGGAGCCGGCAGCGGGGATCACGTCGCCGGGCCGCAGGTCGGGAAGCATCGAGCGTCCCACGACCACGAACCCTCCGGATCGGCCACCGCCCCAGCCGGCCCACTGCCGAAGGCTCGCCCCGCCGACTACCGCCGTGGTTGCGGAGGCGGCGGCCAGGATCGCCAGCACGACGGGCCGGGTGCTTTGGGTCTGCTGCATGGCCGCGGTGGGGCCGGTCACCGGCCCGATCAGGTCAGCCCCGTCAGCGGGCCGTCGCCGCAGTAGTCGGGGTTCCCGAAACTCTCGAGCGACTCGTGGCCCATCGCATGCGCGATGCTCAGCAGGAGCCGGTTGTGGTTCACACCGGGGAGTTTCATCGCCCGCCCGGTTCGCAGGCCGAGCCCGCCACCCACGAGAACCCAGGGAATGTTCTGGTGGGTGTGGGAGTTGCCCTCGCCGAGCTCATTGGTCCAGAGAATGGTCGTGTTGTCCAAGAGCGAGCCCTCGCCGCCGGGCTCGGGGGTCGCGGCGAGTCGGGTGGCAAGATGGGCGATCTCACCGGCATACCAGGCGTTGATGCGAGTCAGCTTATCCTGGGCGTCGGCATCGCTGTTGGGCTTGTGCGAGAGATCGTGCTGCCCCTCCTCGATCCCCAGCCACCGCATGCGAGGCTGACCGACGGAGTTGGTGTATTGCAGGGTCGCCACGCTGGTGAAGCCCGCCGAGAGCGAGGCCACAAGCAGTTCGATCTGCATCCGGCTGATCTTGGGCATGGAATCGTTCTGCTCGACCACGTTGTGCTCGAGCGTCGGGACCTCGTGTGGCCGCGTCTGGTGTTCGGCCGCGAGCCGCTGCTCAAAGGATCGCACCAGCTCGGCGTGCTCCTCGAGGATGCGGCGATCGGCGGCGGGCAGGCGGGCGGCAACCGCGGCAAGATCCTCGCCGAGTTCATCGAGCACGCTTTGCATGTTCTCCCGGTCCCGCACCTGCCCGTAGAGCCGGGCATACATCTGGTAGGGATCATCGACGGGCGTGAGCGGCTTGTTGGGCCCGGCGTAGACCATGCGGGTCCAGGTGTCGGCGCGGTCGGGCACGAGCACACCGAACTCGAGCGAGCCGAAGCGGGTGGCTGTCTGCGGACGGGCCTGCAGGAAGCCCTTGATCTCCTGGTCGATCGACAGCCCGCTGGCCCACCCGGCGGGCGTGTCGCTGCCGCCCTGGATGTTGCCGGGGAACAATTCGATCCCCGTCAGCAGGCAGCCGATGCCCCGCATGTGGCCGTCGCCGTCGCCGGCGATGCGGTTGTGGACGCCCTCCAGGGTCAGCAGCCGGTCCTTGAAGGCCGCCAGTGGCTCGAGAATCGGCGGCAGTGGCCGTTCGCCGAAGGGACCCTCCTCAGCGGGCCAGAAGTTCTTCTTCACGATGCCGTCGGGGGTGAACACGATCACCAGCCGCTTCGGCCTGCCGGCAGGCTCACCGGCGAGGCTCGGCAGGTTGCCGAGAAACGGCAGAGCGGCCGAGCCGACCCCGAGACGGGCGAGCAGATCCCGGCGACTGAGAATGGAACGGTGGCTCATGACTCATCTCCGCTGAGAGGTTGGGGGCTGCCAGGCAATCAGCATGATATCGACCAGGAGCCGGCGGATGTCGTGGCCGTGGGCGACGAAGCTTTCGTCGAGTGTCTCGAGCGTGTGTGGGCCCCAGGCCCGTACCGGCTGTTTGACGACCGCATGGAAAAGGTCGGTGATGAACGCCTCCCGGGCGTCACGGCTGGCCGCCACCGCCAGCCCCAGCTCGCGGCCCCCGTCAAACTCGATCCGCTCGCCAGTTCGTGGCAGGTAGGAGCCGGAGGCATCCACGGGCCGCTCGACCCCTCCGATTCTCTCCGTGGTGCGGAAGCGACCGATCGCGTCGAACTGCTCCAGCGCGAAGCCCAGCGGGTTGATCATGGTGTGGCAGGTCTGGCAGGCCACGGCCTTGGTCTGCAGGGCCACCCGCTGGCGGGTCGTGAGGTCGGGATGGAGTTCCGCCGCCAGCGGTGAGACCGCGTCTTTTGGGGGCCGAAGCACGTTGCCGAAAAGACTGCGGGCCAGGAACACGCCGCGGTGGATCGGCGATGAGGAATCGGCGTAGGCGAGCACGCTGAGCATGTATGGATGGGTCACGAGGCCGGCCCGGCGGCCGTCATCGATGCACAACGGACGGAATTCCGCGTCGGCATGCAGCGGTGCGCCGTAGAGAGCGGCCAGCCGGCCGTCGAGGTAGACCTGCTTGTCGGTGAAGAGCCGGCGGAAGTCGGGATGCTCCCCGCAGAGGACCTCGTCGAGCCACAGCTGCAGGCTCGTTCGCAGGCCCGCCGCGACGGCCGGTGAGAAAGCGGAGAAACGGGACGAGTCTTTCACGAGCTGTGGTGAGTCGTCGACTCGCAGCCAGTGCATCAGAAAGTCTCGCAGCTTGGCCCGGCTGCGACGGTCGCTGAGCATCCGCCGCACCTGGGCTGCGACCTGCTGCGGGGTGGAGAGCTGGCCCTTCGCGGCGGCCTCGAGCAGCTGGCGGTCGGGCAGGGAATCCCACAGCCCGAAGGAAAGCCGCTCGGCCACGTCATAGCTGTCGGCTTTCGGCTCACCTGCCTGAGCGGCCGCCGAAGCGAGGCCACGGTAGAGAAACCGCGGCGACGTCGTAGCCAGAAAGACCGACCGCTTGACGGCAGAATCAAGATCAGGGGCCTCGGCGAAGGGTCTTTCCACGATCAGCCCGCGCAGATCCTTTGACAGCGGTCGGCGGAAGGCCCGCTCGGCGAAACGCCCGGCGAAGGCCTCGAGCTTTTCGCGGCGGTCGCCGGCATCCCGCGAGACGCCGGCGAGGCGGTCGGCATGATCCACCACGTAGTCGGCAGTTTCGATCGCGGCCGCCGAGGCGGCCTCCAGCCAGGCCTGCGAGACGCTCGTGCCCCGTTCGTAGCCGATGCTGCGGTCATCGGGCGGGAACGGGGTGGCCGCCACGAAGCTCGGGGGGGCATCGCGGGGAATCAGGCAGTGCGGGGGAACCACCTCCTCCACGCCATGCGGCGGCTTCCAGACAAGTTTGACGAAGGCCGGCCGCGATGGCTCGTGGTCCTTGTTGTCGACCCCTTGGTTGGCCTTGGAAAACTCGAGCCGTATGGGGTAGGCCCGCCCGCCGAGCAGGAACAACCGGCCGCGATGCTCGTGGCTATCGCCGGAGCTGACGGTTGCATCGATCAGCGGCGGCTCGTTCCAGGCCGTGTTCACCGCCAGCTTCACGCTCTGGGGCGAACGGACGATGAACTCGTACTCTCCCGTCTCCAGCGGCACGATCGACCCGAGCCAGCGGATCGCGAAGCGGTTGGGGCGAAACTGTTCCGGGTCGGGCCCCTCGATGCCGAAGTCGAAGTCGACCCGACGGTCGGTCCGCTCGAAGATGAGCCGCTTGCGGTCGAAGTTGCGATCGGAGAAATACTCCCCGCGAAGCCCGCGGGCCGGATCGATGCCCGGCGGGTGGCCGCCGAAGCTGCCGACGAGATCGGCGAGCGATTCGCGGTGTTGTCTGACCGTCAGCCGGGAGAGCTGCTCGCGGGCGGGGCGATTCCTGTCGCGGGCGAGTGCTGAATAGAAAGCCCCATGGATGTAGTCGGCCACCTGCCTCGCCGCCTCGCCGGTGACGGCCTCCGGGCTGCCCTCGGGCATCGCCTGCTCGATGTAGCCGGCGAGCTGCGAGAGCGAGCGATCGCCAACGAGAGGCTTGGGCTTGGTGTCGCTGCCGCCGCCGCCCTCGCCGTGGCAGTCCTGGCAGTGCTCGCGGAAGATGGCAAGCCCCGGATGCTCCTCCCCCGCGGCGTCCGCAGCCGCCGGCATGAACAGCCAGACGGCCACCACAGCTATGGACGGGAGCGGGGTGCCGGCTCGAGATGCTCTGCGGCAAGGACGGTTCACGGATGATCGGCTCCGTCAGGATCACTCGGCCACGCGGCCGACCGCGGAAATCCCGCATCAAAAACATGCGTCTATTCATGCGTCTTCACAGCATCGATCATACCGCCTGCCATGGTATGCCCGCTTCCCGACAGCCCCGACACGCCCACCGAGCCCCGACTCGTCGGCCTCGACTGGGGCACCACGTCGCTCCGCGGCTACCTGATCGCCGCCGGAGGACGACTGCTCCAGCAGCGACACCGACCGTGGGGCATTCGGCAGCTGCCACCCGGCGGCTTCGATGAGGCGGTCCGTGGAATCGCCGGCGACTGGCTCTCGGCGAGCCCCGGCCTGCCGATGATCGCCTCGGGCATGGTGGGCAGCCGCGGAGGATGGAAGGAGGCGGCCTACGTCGAGTGCCCGGCCGAACTTTCCAAGCTCGCCGCGGGTCTCGCCACCGTGGAGACTCCGCTGGGCACGCTGCGGATCATCCCGGGGCTGATCGGCGTTGGCGATGGTCGCGGCGGGCGGCCGCCTGAGCTGCTGCGGGGCGAGGAGACGCAGGCTGCCGGAGCGGTGGCCAGCGACCCGTCGCTGGGCGAAGATTCGCTGCTTGTGCTGCCTGGCACCCACAGCAAGTGGGTCGCGATTCGCGAGGGCCGAATCGAAGGCTTCCAGACTTTCATGACCGGTGAGCTGTTTGCCGTGCTGCGGGACCACTCGATTCTCGGTGATCCGGCCCGGCAGATGGCAGGCGGGCCACGCGACGGTGCTGCCGCCTTTGATCGCGGAGTGGCGGCTGTTCGGGAGAGCGGGCCGGCCGGCCTCAGCCCGCGGCTCTTTTCCGCCCGCAGCCTGATGCTCACGGGGAGCCTCGCCGAGGCCGACACGCTCGAGTATCTCTCGGGGCTGCTCGTGGGTGAGGAGATCCGGTGTGCGGCAGCCGCGGCGGGTGGGACCGCAAGCCTTCCGGCGATCGCGATCGCCGGGGAGGCGGCACTGTGCGACCGCTACCTGCGGGCCTGTCGGGCCTGCGGAATCAGCGGCGTGCGGCTGCTTGGTGAAACGGCCCCGGCGGGTCTGTGGATGATCGCCGAAGCTGCCTCCAAGGGAGCGGCCGCATGAGCGAGCAAGCGATCGATCACTTTCGCGAACACTTCGCATCGTTGCCGCTGATTGCGATCCTGCGGGGCATCACGCCTGACGAAGTGGTGGCGGTGGGCCGTGGGCTGTTCGACGTCGGGTTTCGGGTGATCGAGATTCCCTTGAACTCCCCCGAGCCGTTGGAGAGCCTCGCCCGGCTCGCCGCCGAGCTTGGCCGGGATGCGACCATCGGCTGCGGCACCGTGCTCACGCCCGGGCAGGTCGCAGCCGTGGCCGCGGCGGGCGGCCGGATCGTGGTCTCGCCCAACGCCGACGCCGACGTCATCAAAGCGACCGTATCGGCCGGGCTCGTCTCGGCTCCCGGGGTGGCGACGCCTGGTGAGGGATTTGCGGCGGTTGCGGCCGGTGCCAATTTGCTCAAGCTCTTTCCGGCCGAGCAGCTGCCTCCACGCGTCATCAAGTCGTGGCGGGCGGTCTTTCCAAACACGCTGCCGCTGGTGCCGGTGGGCGGAATCTCTCCGGAATCGCTCTCGGGCTATCTTGCCGCCGGGGCCGACGGCTTCGGGCTTGGATCGGCCCTCTACGCCGCCGGCCGCGATCCCCGCGAGACCGCTCGCCGCGGCGAGGCTTTTGTCGAGGCCTGGCGAAGTGTCCGCCAGACAACACGCTCCGGATGATGCCGCCATGAAGATCACCAAGCTCGAAACTTTTCTCGTGCCACCCCGCTGGTGCTTCCTCAAGATCGAGACCGACGAGGGCGTCGCCGGCTGGGGTGAGCCGGTGGTCGAGGGTCGGGCCGCGAGCGTGGCCGCGGCGGTCGAGGAACTCGCCGACTATCTCGTGGGCAAGGATCCGCGGAGGATCGAGGACCACTGGACGGTGCTCTACCGCGGCGGCTTCTATCGTGGCGGGGCGATCCATATGAGCGCTTTGGCGGGCATCGATCAGGCGCTCTGGGACATCAAGGGTCGCTGGCTTGGCGTGCCGATCCACGAACTGCTCGGCGGTCGGGTTCGCGACTCAATCCGCGTCTATTCGTGGGTTGGTGGTGACCGTCCGGCCGACACCGCCGCCGCGGCGGCCGAGCGGGCAGCCGCCGGATTCACGGCGGTCAAGATGAATGCCTGCGAGGAGATGCAGTTTGTCGACAGCCGCGAGAAGATCGAGCAGGCCGTGGCCAACGTGGCGGCGATCCGAGAGGCGACCGGGCCGCGGTTCGGCATCGCGGTCGATTTCCACGGGCGGGTGCATCGCCCGATGGCGAAGGTGCTCGCCAAAGAGCTCGACGCGTTCAATCTCCTGTTCATCGAGGAACCGGTTCTGAGCGAGCATGCCGAGGCCTTGGCGGAGGTGGCACGGGTCACCTCCGCCCCGATCGCCGCGGGCGAGCGGCTCTACTCACGGTGGGATTTCAAGCGGGTCCTCGAGGCGGGGCATGTCGATATTCTCCAGCCGGATCCGTCCCATGCCGGCGGCATCACGGAAACGAGAAAAATCGCGGCGATGGCGGAGGCCTATGACGTGGCGATTGCCCTGCACTGCCCGCTTGGCCCGATCGCCCTGGCGGCCTGCCTGCAGCTCGACGCGGTCTGCTACAACGCCTGCATCCAGGAGCAGAGCCTCGGGATTCACTACAACCAGACCAACGACCTGCTCGACTACGTCACCAATCCCGAGGTCTTTGCCTATGCCGAGGGGCAGGTGGCGATTCCCGCCGGGCCGGGGCTGGGGATCGAGGTCAACGAGGCCTACGTTCGCGAGCGGGCGGCGGTGGGCCATCGGTGGCGGAATCCCGTCTGGCGGCACGCCGACGGCAGCTTCGCGGAGTGGTGAGGGAGCCGGCATGAGCGAGTCGCTCCACGAGAGCCCACAGGCATCCCGGGGCCGCTACCTGGTCGGGGTGCTGCTGTTCGTGACGGTCGTGATCAACTATCTCGATCGCAGCAATCTCTCCGTGGCTGCCCCGCGGCTGGCCGAGGAGATGGCGATCGATTCGAGGCAGATGGGACTCGTGCTCTCAGCCTTCGGCTGGACCTACGCGGCCCTGCAGGTGCCGGGAGGCTGGCTGGTCGATCGGATCGCGCCGCGTCTGCTCTACCCCGCGGCGATCGCATTGTGGTCGCTGGCCACGATGGCCCTGGGCTTCGTCGGCAGCGTGGCCGGGCTGGTCGCGTTGCGGCTCGCGGTCGGCGGCCTGGAAGCGCCCGCCTATCCGATCAACAACCGGGTGGTCACGGCCTGGTTTCCCGAGCGGGAGCGGGCCACCGCAATCGCCTTCTACACTTCCGGTCAGTTCGTGGGGCTGGCATTTCTGACCCCGGTCCTGATCGGGCTGCAGCAGTCGTTCGGCTGGCAGACGGTGTTTCTCGTGACCGGTGGGGTCGGTCTGCTCTGGGCGGCAATCTGGTATGCCGTCTATCGCGAGCCGCGGGAGGCCTCCTACGCCAACGACGCGGAGCTTGCCCTGATCGGCGAGGGAGGCGGGCTTGTCGACCTGCAGGCAGTCCGGCAAACGCGGCAACCCTTCCGCTGGGCCGACCTCGTGACGGTGCTCTCCCACCGCAAGCTGTGGGGCATGTACCTCGGACAGTTTTGCCTCACATCCACGCTCTGGTTCTTCCTCACCTGGTTTCCGACCTACCTCGTGAGCTACCGCGGCATGGACTTCATCAAGGTCGGGCTGCTGGCATCGCTGCCGTTTTTGGCCGCCTTTGTGGGCGTGCTGTGTTCCGGGGCGTTTTCCGATTTCCTGGTGCGGAGCGGCTGCTCGCTGGGACTGGCCCGCAAGCTGCCGATCATCGTCGGTCTGCTGATTTCGACGAGCATCGTCGGCGCCAACTTCGTGGAAAGCCCGATGCTGGTGATCGGCTTTTTGTCCCTGGCATTTTTCGGCAACGGACTGGCCTCGATCAGCTGGTCCCTCGTCTCCGCGATCGCCCCGGCGAGGCTGATCGGGCTGACCGGCGGGATGTTCAATTTCCTGGGGAATCTGGCGAGCGTGGGGGTGCCGCTGGCGATCGGCTGGCTGGTGCAGGGGGAGGATTTCTCGCCGGCGATCAGCTTCATCGGGCTCACGGCGGTTGCCGGTGCCGTCTGCTACGGTGTTGTGGTCGGCCGCGTGGAACGGATCGACGAAGGAGACATGGTGTGAGTCATTTTTCAACTGCGGGAATCCTGCTTGCGGTGATCTCGGCCGCAGCCTGGGTCGTCCCCTCGGGCATCACCGCCGCGGAGGAATCGATGTCAGTTTTCCAGCCCGCTGCAAAGCTCACCGTCGAAGCCTGCAACGGCGTGGGGGGCGAGGGGCCCGCCTGGGATCCCCGGCTCGGACTCTTCACCAGCGGCAACGGCGACATCAACCGGCTTGCCGCGGATGGCACGGTGAGCGTCGCGCGGAAGGCGGCGGGCACCAACGGCCTGCTCTTCGATCCCGAGGGACGGCTGCTGGCATGCGAGCAGGCCGCGCGACGGATCACGCGGACCCTCGCCGACGGCACGCGTGCGGTGCTCACCGAAAATTTCGAGGGCCGGCGATACAACTCCCCCAATGACCTGAGCCTCGACTCGCGGGGGCGAATCTATTTTTCCGATCCCCGCTACGGCCCGCGAGACGACCTCGAGCAGCGGGATTCAGAGGGGGAGGCGATTGAAGGCGTTTACCGGATCGATCCGGATGGTACGGTCGCCCGTGTGATCGGCCGTGAGGTCGGTCGCGCCAATGGGGTGCTTGTTTCAGCGGACGATCGAACGCTCTACGTGGCCGACAACGTCAACGACATCGTCGACGGCCCGCGTAAGCTCTGGCGGTTTGATCTCCGGGCCGATGGCACGGTCGTGGCGGGCTCGCGGAGGCTGCTCCACGACTGGGGCCGAGGCCGGGGCCCCGACGGAATCAAGCAAGACATGGACGGGCGGCTCTACGTGGCCGCCGGTCTCAACCGGCCCAATCCGCCCGCCGAGCCGGCCGATGACGTCAAGGGCGGCATCTATGTCTTCAGCGGGGAGGGGCGGCTGCTGGAATTCCTGCAGGTGCCCACCGACGAGGTGACCAACTGCTGCTTCGGTGGTGACGACCTGAAGACACTCTTCATCACCGCCGGCGGGGTGATCTACTCGATTCGCACCACGACCGCCGGCCGCGTGACCTGGCCGGCCGGTTGAGCCGGCTGGTGGCAAACGCCCGCGTCCTGCGGCGGCAGACCTGTTCCACAGTCTGCTAGCGAACCACTCTGGCCCCGCCGCCGGCGATCTGCTTCTCGACCTCGGCGAGGGTGGCCATCGAGGTGTCGCCGGGGGTGGTCGAGGCGAGGGCCCCGTGGGCCGCCCCGTAGTCGACCGCCTGCTGCGGATCGTTGAACTGGAGAAACCCGTAGATCAGGCCGCTGGCGAAGCTGTCGCCACCACCGACGCGATCGAGAATCTCGAGGTCGGGATATTGCCGGCTGTCGTAAATCGATCCCTCATGCCAGAGGATCGCGGACCAGTCGTTTCTCGTGGCGGTGATCACGCGGCGGAGCGTGGTGGCGGCAGCCTTGAAGTTGGGGTAGTCCGCGACCGCCGAGGCGATCATCGCCTTGAAGGCCGCGGCCTCGACCGTGGCGAGCGTGTCGACTCCGTCCACCTCGAAGCCGAGGCAGGCGGTGAAGTCTTCCTCATTGCCGATCATCACGTCGACATGGCGGGCGATCTCGCGGTTCACCTCGCGGGCCCTGGCCTGCCCGCCGATCGACTTCCAGAGACTGGGGCGATAGTTGAGGTCGTAGGAAACGATCGTGCCGTGCCGACCGGCGGCCGTGACCGCCTCGAGCACCACCTCGGCGGTCGATTCGGAGAGCGCCGCAAAAATTCCACCGGTATGGAACCACCGCACGCCGAGGGTGCCGAAAAGATGCTCCCAGTCGACCTGACCCGGCTGCATCTGGCTGGCTGCGGTGTGGCCGCGGTCAGGGACGCCCACCGCGCCGCGAATCCCGTAGCCCCGCTCGGTGAAATTCAGGCCGTTGCGAACGCTGCGGCCGATGCCATCGTCGTCCCGCCAGAGGAGGAAGTCGGTGTTCACGCCTCCCTGCATGATGAAGTCTTCGATGAGGTGGCCGACCTCGTTGTCGACGAAGGCCGAGACGAGGGCCGTGTTCATCCCGAAGCACTTCCGCAGCCCGCGGGCCACGTTGTACTCCCCGCCACCCTCCCAGGCACGGAAGTGGCGGGCGGTGCGGATCCGGCCTTCGCCGGGATCGAGACGGAGCATCACCTCCCCCAGGGAGACCTCATCGAAGGTGCAACGGTCGGCGGGCTTGAGCGGGAGCATCCGGGGTCCTTGGCGGGAGGGCGCCGATCAACTCTGTTCGGTACGCCGCAATATACAAATTGATTGGTTGACGTGCGGTTCAGACGCGGGGCAGGGTTGACGGATTGAGCGGCTCACAGCCTGCCTCGGTCGCGATCGCGTTGAGAGCCTCGATTTCCGCGGCTGAGAAGAGCAGGCCGCCGGCGGCATCGCTGCGGGCCGCCGCCTCGGCCTCGAGCTGGCCGGGCAGCAGGCAGGTTTCGTTGCCATGGCCGAGAATGTCGGCAAGCACGGCCTGCAGGTTTTCCGACTGGGTGCGTCCGCCGGCGAAGGCTCCCGAACTGAGCGCCTCGGGATGGATCACCTGAAAAAAGAAGTTGCAGGTCTGCTTCTCCCCGGCTTGCGGCTCGCGACTGCGCTTCGTCGGCAGCGAACCGCCGATGAGGGCCGCCACAAGTTCATTGATCAGGGCCAGGCCGTAGCCCTTGTGGGCCCCGAAAGGAAGCAGCGCCGCCGCGGCGTGGGGGTCGGTGGTGGGATTGCCACGGGCATCGACGGCCGCAGCCGGCGGCAGAGCCTTGCCCTCCCGCTGAAACTGCTGCACCCGCCCCATGGCGACCACGCTCGTGGCCCAGTCGATGACCACCGGGAAGCCGACCGCGTCGGTCGTGGGAAAGCCCCATGAATGCGGATTCGTGCCGAGTGTGGGAAACCGGCCGCCAAAGGGGACCACCTCTGCCAGCGAAGCGGTGCAGTTGGTGTAGGCCAGGTAGCCCCGCCTGGCCGCCTCCATCACATAGCCGCCGCCCCAGAGGTAATGAAAGGCGTTGTCCACCGAGACGGTGCCGCTGCCATAACGATCGGCGAGGGCCATGCAGCGATCGATCGCCTCCCAGGCGACCGCCTGACCGAGCTTCTTCTCGGCATCCCAGACCTCGGTCGCCTCGAAGCGGCCCGGCAGCCGGCGGATCACCGCTCCCGGCCGGCAGCCCCCGGCCTTCGAACCGAAGAGGTCGTCGAGATGCAGGGCTTTGATCGCGTTGTGAGTGCGGATGCCATGCCGCGTGGCCGCGGTCGCAAGCCGGGCCGCATGCTCCGCCTCGGCGGCATCGAAGCCGCGGGCGAGGTAGCCGCCACGGACGATCTCCTCGTGGAGCGAGACGGGAACGACATGGAAGGAGTCAGACATGTCTGGTGACCGCAACTTCGGGATTGATCTGGGCGAGCGGCTTCTCGCCCCGCATGGCATTGACCAGGTTGGTCACGGCGGCCACCGCCTGCCGCTCGACACTCTCCAGCGTCCGCGAGCCGACATGCGGGGTCACGATGCAGTTGGGGATCGAGAGCAGCGGGTGGTCGGGCGGGGGGGGTTCGCTGTCGAGCACGTCGGTGCCGTAGCCGGCCACGCGGCCGCTCTCGAGCGCGGCTGCGATATCGGCCGTGTTGACGATCTCGCCGCGGGCGCAGTTGAGGATGATCACGCCAGGTTTCATCGTGGCGATGGTCTCTCGGCGGATCAGGTTTCGCGTGTCGTCGGTGAGGTTGGTGTGCAGCGAGATCACATCGGCCGAGGCAAGCAGCTCCTCGAGCGACCTCGCCCGCCCGATGCCACGCTCGGCGGCGAAGGCCTCGTCCCAGAAAAGGTCGTGCGCGACCACGTTCATCCCGAACGCCCTGGCCCGCCCGGCCACCTCGCGGCCGATCCGACCGAGACCGACGATGCCGATCGTCTTCCCCATGATCTCGCGGCCGGTCTGTCGCTGCCACCTGCCGGCCCGGGTCGAATCGACATGAAAGGGCAGATGCTTGGCCAGGGCGAGCAGCAGCAGGAACGTGTGCTCGGCAACCGTGGTGTGGTTGACGCCCGGCGTGAAGAGCAGCGGAATCCCGAGATCGGTGCAGGCGGCAACGTCGATCTTGTCGACTCCGATGCCGTACTTGCTCAGCACCTTCAGCCGCGGCCGGGCCTTCTCGAGCACCGCCCGGGTGATCGCATCGTCGCCGCAGATATAGCCGTCAATCTCGCCGAGGAGCCCGGCAGTCTCCGCCTCGCCGAGTGGCCCGCGGGCGGTGACCAGCTCCCAGCCGGTGTCCGCGAGCAGATCGTGGTGGCGGCCCGGCGTGTCTTGAAAGGAGGTGGTGGTCAGCAAAATTCGCGGAGGTGACGCGGCGGTCATCAGACATTCACCCAGGCGTGGCTCTTGGCGCTGGCAAGCACCGCATCGCAGACCTTCTGGGTTTCCAGGGCGTCACGGAAGGTGGGATGGCAGGGCACGCCCTTGGTGTAGGCGTCGATAAAATCAGCAACCTGATGCACGAAGGAATGCTCGTAGCCGATCGCCAGACCCGGCACCCACCATTTGTCCATATAAGGATGGTCGCTGTCGGTGACATGGATGTTCTTCCAGCCCCGCTCCACCCCGCGATCGGAGTAGTCGAAAATCTGCAGTCGGTGGAGATCATGGAGATCCCACTTGATGCTCATGTTTTCCCCGTTGATCTCGAAGGTGTAGAGGGCCTTGTGGCCGCGGGCGTAGCGGGTGCTTTCGAAGAGGCCCAGCGAGCCGTTGGTGAAATGGCAGAGGAAAGAGCAGGCATCGTCGATCCCGACCTTCTCTTTTTTGCCGGTGGCCTGATGGGTCCGCTCCTTGACGAAAGTCTCGGTCATCGCCGTGACGTCCTTGACATGGCCGTTGAGCCAAATGGCCGTGTCGATGCAGTGGGCCAGCAAATCGCCGGTCACGCCGCTGCCGGCAGCCTTGGCATCCAGCCGCCAGAGGGCCGCTCCGCCCTGGGGCAAATCGGCGTTGATCGTCCAGTCTTGGAGAAATTCGGCCCGGTAGTGGAACACGCGGCCGAGCCGACCGGCATCGATCAAATTTTTGGCGAAGGTTACCGCCGGAATGCGACGGTAGTTGTACCAGACGGTGGCGGGCACGCCCGCCTTCTCAACCGCTTGGCACATCCGCTCCCCTTCCGCCACGTTCATCGACAGCGGCTTCTCGCAGAGAATCGCCTTGTCGTGCTTGGCCGCCTCGATCGCAATTTCGGCGTGGAGATTGTTGGGAGTGCAGATGTCGATCACATCGATGTCATCGGCGGCCACGAGCTTCTTCCAGTCGGTCTCGACCCGCGAGTAACCCCAGCGTTTGGCGAAGCCGTCGGCCTTGCCGAAGTCGCGGCCGGCGACGGCCTGGAGCACCGGCTCATACTCGAGATCGAAGAAGTCCTTGACGCGGTTGTAGCCGTTGGAGTGGGCGCGGCCCATGAAGCCATAGCCGATCATGCCGATGCGGAGGGGTTGTGCCATTGTGGGGGTCCTTGCGAGCGAGGTCGTTGTGGGAACGCGTGTGGGGTCGTAGGAAACGAGTGTGGGGGTCGTTCTTTGATGCGTGGTTCGTCGGGGTGACTTGCTGAAGTCTCGTCGCCAGGATATTTCCCGGAGCGGCCCGCGACGGGTTCAGGGCCGGATGGAGGGAAATCTCCACAAGGCTCCTCGAGCTTCAGCCAGTCATCCCGCCTCGGTGGTGGGGTCAAAGTGGGGGTCGAACTCGAGCCGGTCATTCCGGCTCATGGGTGGCACGCTCGCTCCAGCCGTGCTGGTCGCGGACGGCGATCATGGTCGCCAGGATCGTGTTCCAGGTGTGCGGGTCCTCGAGCATGGCATTGGGGAACATGCAGCCGTCCCAGCAGATGTGCCGGATGCCGCGGTCGGCGGCCCCCTCCAGCCAGCGGCCCGAACACTTCACAATGTCGAGTTTGCCGGCGGAATCGTCGGCAGGACAGTGCTTGCCCGTCTTGTCGTGTGAGCCGCTGCCGTGCACCTCGCCGTCGTTCTGGGCGACGTGAAAGTCGATCGTCCATGGCCGCAGGGCATCGACCATGGTCGTGTAGGCCGCCTCGAACTGCTCCGCGGAATAGCCCGGCTCGAGAAGGGCGTGTTCGGGGGCGTTGTAGCCGAGCAGGTAGAGATAGGTGTGGGCGAGGTCGCATTGGAAGCCGACCGTCTCCGGCATCCCCACCTCCTCGAGCGTGCGGAGCATGTGCTTCCAGGAGTGCATTCCAGCCCAGCAGATCTCTCCCTCGGCGGCGAGACGCTCGCCGTGGTCGGCGGCAATCTTGCCCGCCTCGCGAAAGGTCTCCGCGATCAGACGCGTGTTGGCCTCTGGATCAGACGCCCAGTCCTGCGGGCTGCTCGCCGAATCGATGCGGATCACACCGTAGCGTCGCACGCCGTGCTCGTTGAAGATCCGCGCGATCCGGCAGGCCTTTCGAACTGCCTCCACGAACCGGCCCCGCTCCTCGGCCGAGCCCATCGCGGCCCCGCCGCCGGTCGGCGGCCAGATCGGAGCCACCAATGACCCGACCTTGAAGCCGTGGCTCGCGATCTTGTCGGCAATACCGCGGAGTTCATCGTCGCCGGCATCGGGATCGGTGTGCGGCAGATAGAGAAAGTAGTCGATCCCGTCGAACCTCTGGCCGTTCACCTCCGCAGCGGCGGTCAGTTCGAGCATCCGGTCGAGGCTGATCGGCGGGTGGTCGGTGCCCTCCTCCTTGCCGACAAGACCGGGCCACATGGCGTTGTGGAGTTTGGGAAGCGAGTGGCTCATGGAATCCTTCCTGTCTGTCGGTTCACGAGGCGATCACGGGCAGGTCATCGTGGACATCGGGGCCGAAGTAACGCAGTGACACAAGCGGCCCCGGGCCGGTGTTTTCCACGAGGTAGCCGGCCGCGGCGGCCTCGGACGAAATGAACAGTTCATCGGCGGTCATCTGGCCGAAGCGGATCAGGGTCGGCGTGGCCACCTCGTGAACTCCCACCCGACCCTCGCCCTGGACCGTGATCCAGCCGCTGGCGCCGGCGTCGGTGATCGTCGCCTTTGCCCCCGGCTCGAGCGTGAGTTCCTTGGCGCTGAAGAGCTGTCGGCCATCGACATGGCCGTAGACGATCCAGCGGTCGGTCACTCCCTCGCCGCTCCGCTTGTCATCGACGATCGGCCGCAGATGGTTGTGCTGCTTGAAGTGGGTATCGACGTTCTTCTCCCAGTCGAGTTGTCCGATGATGAAATCGAGGTCCTGGTGCTTCGCCTCGGGCATGTCTTTGACCAGCAGGCTCCAGGGCACCTCGCGGCCCTCCACGAGTGACTGAAACATGGCGAACACGTCGCTGCCCCACTGCGGCTCGTAGGTCAACAGAGAGCCCGGCGCGTGGAGCACGCCCGGCGGGATCAGCCAGCCGGTGCCCCGCTCCAGCCGATACGCCTTGGCCAGGTCGAGGATGCCGTTGTCGCCGCGGTTCCAGTTCTCGAGGCAGCGGCGGAGATCGGACTTCGTGGTGCCCGGCTCGAGGCCCATGAAGGTGTAGGGGAAGTTGTTGTCGCAGTTGTTGTATTGCGGCGGAAAGTAATAGCTCTCCGGCTTGCCCTCCTGGCCGACGAGTCGGGCATCCTCGAACGACTGGTGCATGTGGTGCGGGATCGGCCCCATGTTGTCGAAAAACTTCGAATAGACCGGCCACTTCTGGTACTGCTCCCAGATGCCAGGGCCGACCAGCCGGCCCTTGCCTTCGGCGACGGCATCTTTGAGCTGGAACCGCTCACCGTCGAAGACGCACCAGGAGAGCCCCTCGTCGGGCTCGCGGCCCTCGTTGGCAGCCTCGGTCGTGCTGGCAAACCACCGCTCGTCGATGCCGCCGCGGTCAAGGCCGTAGGCGTAGTAGTCGTCGGGGTGCAGCCGCACCCGCTTGCCGGGGTGCAGGAAACTCCGCGGAACCCAGGTCGGCGAGAGCCGCAGGATGCCGCGGCCGGCGTCGAGTGCCCGGTCGAGGGCGGAGCCGACGTTCTTCGATTCCGGAAGCCTGGCGGATGTGCCGGGAAGCGTTGCTGTGGCCATGGAAAACCCCTTGGGTGACGCGAGGAGTGTGTTGTACGAGTCGCCCCGAATGCCCGCAAGAACCGCCGGTTTTCCATGGTCGCGGTGACAGGTTTCGAGCAGAAGCCGTGCAGGCCCGCTGCCCCCGTCGCTACACTCGTGACAAGAGTTTTTGCGGTGGTTGCCCGGGTGCATGGCTCGTCGGCCACGTCGTATGCCACCGTCTTCCCGATGCCCTGCGAGGTGCCCCATGTCGCCGTCCGCCTCTCGTCGCCGATTTCTCTCCTCAGCCGGTGCCGCCGGGACGCTGCTGCTTGTCGGCACGCGTGCCTCGCGGGCGGTCGCCGGCGCCAACGATCGCGTGCGGATCGCCGTGGTGGGCTGCCATGGCCGGGGCAAAAACCACCTCGCCGGCTTCGGGCGACTGCCCGGCGTCGAGATTGCCTACGTGGTCGATCCCGACGAGCGGGTGCTCTCCGGCACGCTCACAGCCCTCGCGAAGAAGGCGGGCGACAAGCCGCTTGCGACCAAGGGCGAGAAGGACTTCCGAAAGGTGCTCGACGACCCGAGCGTCGACGCAATTTCGATCGCAACGCCCAACCACTGGCATTCACTGATGACGATCCTCGCCGCCCAGGCCGGCAAGCATGTCTATGTGGAGAAGCCGCTGAGCCACGACGTGGTCGAGGGACGGGTCGCCGTGGAGGCCCAGAAGAAATACGGCATCGTCGTGCAGCACGGCACCCAGAGGAGGAGCAACGCCGGGATCGCCGGGCTCCACGAGGCCCTCAAGAGCGGCAAGCTGCCGCGGCTGAAGATCGCCTATGGCTACTGCTGCAAGCCACGCGGCGGAATCGGCACCAAGCCCGATGGCCAGCCGCCCGCGACCCTCGACTGGGACCTCTGGAAGGGGCCGGCCGTGATCGATCACTACAACCCCGCCTACGTGCATTACAACTGGCACTGGTTCTGGAAGACCGGCAATGGCGATCTCAACAACCAGGGCACCCACCAGCTCGACGTCGCCCGCTGGGCGATCGACGACGACCAGACCCATCCCGTGAAGGCGATGGCGATCGGCGGCCGCTTCAAGTGGCATGACCAGGGCGAGACCCCGAACACCATGTTTGCCATGGCCGAGTATCCCAACGGCCAGATGGTGCTCTTCAACGTCCGCAACGTGAACTACAAGGGTTACAAGAGCCAGATCTACAACGAGTATTATCTGGAGGACGGCAGCGTGATCACCGGTGAGGGCCGCTACAAGATTCGTCGGCCCGGCAGCGACACCGCCGAAGACCTCGATCTCCCGCCCGGCAAGGTGACGCCCGGTGGCGAATGGGCGAGCTTCATCGCGGCGGTGCGAGCGGGAGACCCCGCGGCGGCCAACGGCAACGTCCTGGATGCCCACTACGGCTGCGTGCTCGGCCACCTGATGAACAACTCCTATCGCCTCGGCCGCGAGGTGCCCTTCTCGGCCAAGGCCTCGAGCTTCGGCGGCAACGCCGAGGCGGCCGGCCACTTCGAAACGCTCCACGAGATCATGCGGGATGGCGTGGGGATTCCCGAGGATGGCGAGCCCTACCGTCTCGGGCCGATGCTCAGCTTCGATCCGGCAAGTGAGCGATTCACCGGCGAGCGTGCCGACGAGGCGAATGCCCTCTTGAAGGATCCCAACAACCCCGGCTTCGCCGTGCCCGACGCGGGGAAGGTCTGACTCGCATGCCGCCGGCTTTTCCGGGAGGTTCGATGCCGCAAACCGCTTGTGATCGCAGGTCGCCGGTGTGGCGGAGCGTCGCGGCCCTCGCGGCAACAGCGGCAGTCACCGGCCTGGCCATGCACGCGATGGCGGCCGACCCCGACTGGCCGCTGGTCTTCGAGGAGAATTTCTCCGACGGTGCCGGCCGCTGGGAGCCGACCGACCCGGCTGCCTGGTCGCTGCGGCGAGACGGCGAGCGGGCGGTCTGGGGCCTCAACCGTCGCAAGAGCGACTACCAGCCGCCGGTTCGCAGCCCGCACAACGTGGCCTTGGTCAAGGGTCTGGAGCTCTCCGACACGCTGATCACCTTTCGCGTCAGGAGCACACGCGACACGGGCAACCATCGCGACTGCTGCGTATTTTTCAACTACCGCGACCCGCAGCACTTCTACTACGTGCATCTCGGGGCAAAGCCCGATCCGGCCAGCGGCCAGATCATGATCGTCAATGAGGCCGATCGCCGGCCGCTGACCACCAACACCAAGCCAGTGCCCTGGAACGACCGCTGGCACACCGTGAAACTCCTTCGCGACACCGTCGAAGGATCGATCGAGGTCTATTTCGACGACATGACGACGCCGCTGATGCAGGTCAGGGACACGGCCTTCACCTCGGGCCGTGTGGGGATCGGTTCATTTGACGACATGAACGACTTTACCGACGTCGTGATCCGCGGCCACGTTCCCACCGCCCCCGAGCCGCAGTGAGGCCAGGTTGCACGCCCATGTCTGCTATTCGCCCGTGGAAAAAGCCCCCCATGGCCCGCTGCTCGCGGACGCGGGCGAACAAAGCCCACGTGAGCGACTCCCCAAAAAGCCGAGGTTTTTGGGGTCGCCGATCGCGTCCTGTGGCGGCAGACTTGTTTCACAGTCTGTTCAGCGTCGGTGCGCCTGCCTCCAAGGCGATCGCTGCCGCACGTCGTCGCCGCTGTGCGGGCATGATTGAGTCTGGGAGTCGCTGAGTCCAGGAGTCGCTGCCCGGCCCGCCTTGCGATGCGGCACGCTTAGCGTTACATTACCGCCGCCGTGGCGTGCTGAGAGCGGCAGCGTAAGGGGGTGCGGCGGGTAATTTCAGGCGGAAACCAGCCTTGATGTCCACGATTCACATGAACTCGAGAGTAGTCGAGATGTATCGAACAGGACGTCGTGGGGGGACGTCGGTCGGTGACGAGGTTGCCGTAGGACGTTTGGGCTTCCGGGGGCTGACCCTCGTCGAACTGCTCGTTGTGATAGCAATCATCGGCATGCTCATGGCCCTGCTTCTGCCGGCCGTTCAGGCGGCGCGGGAGTCGGGGCGGATCGCAGCCTGTCGAAATCACCTTCGGCAGTTGAGTGTGGGCTGGCTGAGCCATCTGCAGGCCCACGGGTTTTTTCCTTCCTCAGGCTGGGGCTGGAACTGGACTGGTGAGGCGGATCGCGGCTTCGGCAAGACACAGCCGGGCGGCTGGGCGTATGACGTGCTGCCCTATGTTGGTGAGGTGGCGGTGCACCAGCTTGATGCCGGCCTGACCGGTTCCGCCCAGCGGCGGGAAGCCAGCCAACGAACCGCGACGCCCGTGAAAATCTTCTACTGCCCGAGCCGCAGAGAGGCCAAGGTGTACGCCCATGTCCACTATCCGTTCAACGCAGACCGGGCGGCGAAGGTTGCCAAGACCGACTATGCGGCCAACGGCGGGGATGTAAGGGGCGGGCTCTGGAAGGACTGGAAGCAAGCGTCAGAATCACAAATTCAAGCAGATATTGATTGCACCACCGGGATCACGGGCACCCACAGCGAGTTTCATGTGAATGATGTGGCCGATGGGCTGTCGATGACGTTGCTGGTGGCTGAAAAGTACTTAAACCCCGACCGCTACGAGATCGGCTGTGATCTCGAAGGTGCCGACAACGGGGACGCCTGGCAGGGCAAGGACTGGGACGTCATCCGCTGGACCTACATCGCACCCCGTGCCGATGCGGCGGGCGTCAGCAACCACGAGCGATTCGGCAGCCCCCATGCCGCCGCCTTCGGGGCCGCGGCCTGTGATGGATCGGTGCGGGGAATTGCCTACTCGATCAACCCCACCGTTTGGCGACGCCTGGGGCACCGCCGCGATGCCGCCCGAGGTGTTGCCGACTGGCCCTGAGCCAAACGGCGGACGGTTCGCCGCGGCGGCGTCAGTCGCGAGCGGCGTCGGATGACGGGGCCGCCGGGCTGCCGAGGACGCGGCTGGCCACGTCGTCGCCGATGCGGATGACCCACCAGTCGCCGACCATCTCCGGCTCGAGGCCCGAGGCGTCGCGGCCCTCGGCGGTCGTCAGGGTCCTGCGAATGCGATTGAAGGCGATCTGGCTGGCACCCCACAGTTCGACCAGCCTGTCGCTGATCGAGGCCCGCGGCTCACCGAGCACCCACAGTTCAACCGGGGCCCGCATTTCTTCGGAGCCATCCGGCAGCGAGGATGGGTTGTCGGTGTGGCTGGAGTGGGCCTCGATCCATTGCGGCTTGTTGATGAACTGCCGCTTCCGGCCGGGTGTCTGCTTGGTGAGCATGGCCACGGTCTGTTTCCAGGGCAGGTTCGCATTGAGATCCCGGACAAGCTTGTCGGTGTGCCGGCCAAATTCCTCGAGAACCGCCCGGCGAATGTCGTCGCGACTGATTGCGTCGGCTGCCGATCGCTGTCGATTGATCTGCGGCACGGCCACACGGCGGACGATCCGGCCGCGGAGTCCGGGCGGCGTGCCGATTCCGTCGAGCGACGAGGTAAAGGAGAGATCCACGGTCTCGGGACCCTCGCGGAAATCGAAGCCGTCGAAGAAGATCACGCGATGCACGTCGAAAACCGCGTGGCCGCTGCTGCAGACACGCACCGGTCCCTTGACCGCAACGGTGCGGGTGTCGATCGTGCCACGAAAATGGAGATTGAGCTTCGGGTTGTTTTCGTCGCCGTGACGAACCATCACCGGGCGGCCGTTGGTGATCGCCGTGCCGCTGACGCGGGCCCCGAAGAGGCAGCGATCGACCGGTGAGCGGCGATCGACCACCGCCGGGGTATGCTGCCGGATGAAGGCCTTGGAGACCCGCAGCACGATCGTTCGTTTCTCGAGCAGCTCCGCCGACGGAGCCTGGAGGACGCTCTCGAGGGACGGCTCATCGGCGGCGGCCCCTCCGCCCGCGGCGATGGCGACCGCGGCTGCGACGGTAGGCACCGCAACGACAGACTTCCAATGCATGGCGTTTTGCTTGCCGCACATGGCGTTTTCCTTGGCGTTTTCTTTCTTGAAATCGACTTCCCCGACACTATTTCGCGGATCGCTCTCGGGCAAATCCGGGCAGGAAGCGGCATGATCGACCGCTGGCTGGCGTGGCGGTCAGAAACCGCCTCAGATCAACGCCACCGAGTGCCGCCGGGGCTGTGGTAGGCCTCGATTCCCCGCTGGCCGCATGAAGCGGGCGGTGCCCGGTTTTCCGGAAGCTCCGGCGATGCGATGATGACGGTGGACGGGTCGAGTCCGGATTCCTCGAAGTCGACGAGACCATGCCGCCAGCCGGGACTGTTGCCAGCGAG
>Ga0180436_10001062_pt1 | contig 27371 bp, 20 predicted proteins | sample SS_ome_2_FD_132434 | JGI IMG/M metagenome (GOLD analysis project Ga0180436, IMG submission 132434) | Hypersaline lake sediment archaeal communities from the Salton Sea, California, USA - SS_3_S_2 metaG | ecosystem: Environmental > Aquatic > Non-marine Saline and Alkaline > Hypersaline >... | reverse complement strand
TCAGCAGGCAAGGCATGTATGTGCTCCGGATTTCCGGAAATAACGAAGAAATACTGGTTTCAGGGAAAGTGAGGGTGGAGCAATTACCGGGCAGGTGAGCGAACCGGTCCATATCAGGGGTCATGAAATTTTCGCCGGAAGACAGGGTGGAGCAATTACCGGGCAGGTGAGCACCCGGTCCATATCAGGGGTCATGAAATGTTCGCCGGAAGACAGAGTTGAGCAATTACCGGGCAGGTGAGCGAACGATTGGTTCCGGAGTCAGAATGAGAAGGAGGAATGCCCGGCATCAGGGTTCATGGGATGTAATTCAGTGTGATCATTTCGTGTTTACTTCAGGCTCAGGTCCAGTGTGCCGCCACGTATATAATAGCAGGGCGGGTAACATTCTCCTTCGCCGTCTACCACGCGCATCCTGTCACCATCGACCACATATATGGTTTCCCCGTCTTTCTGATAGGTTGCCATCACAGCATAATCGGTGCCTACTTCGGAATAGAGGAAGCGTTCCTTTGTGCGTGCCGTATCCCTGTAATCCACCACGCCCAATTCATAATCTCCCTTATAAAATGTAAGTGGTACATAGGGATTTTCCTCATTGATGGTCACCGTAACAATCAGATCCGCAGAATCCGGTATGGATTCCAGGCACAGATCACAATCAATGTAAAAGTCCAGGTCCTCCTGTTCACATCCGGTTGTTTTTATGGAAAGTGCCAGGATCAGGAAAAGCAATGTCTTTGTTATTAAATTGATATTTTTCATTCCCAGTTGATTTCTTTTCTGTCATAGTGTACTTCAGGATACCCAATACGGAAGAAAACCGTTAGGCTGAATTTCAGCGGTTTGTCCAGGGTACTTTCAAAATGGTACCAGTCGGCACCGGCTTTCAGTCCCAGGTACTTTCCGTGCATGGCAAACCCGGCAGAGGGAATGATCCTGTATGTTGTACCCGGGTCTTTGATCGTTCCGGGGTAACGGGGGAAGGAAAGATAGCCGTTCAGTGCCGTATACAGGGAGAATTGCGTACCCGATTTTGTCTCGAAAAGACTGAAATTCCTGCCAATGGTGTGGCTCCAGCCGATTCTTCTCTCCCTGAACTGGAAGATGCTGTCATTCACAGTGGTCTGTATTTTCAGCAAGAACGGCCTGTAATCGACTCCGGTTCCGAAAAAATAGCCTTTTTTTGTATCAACCACGTGTCCCCTGAACTGAATAAAATAGTCACTCGAATTAAAGGAATTTCCAAAAAGCATTCTGAATTCGGAAAAATCGGGTCCCTCGGGCACTTCCCCGCCATGAGTGAGGATCAGCTGTAATAAACTGTCATTCCCATTGATCCTGGCCAGTTCAGCGATATTTCTTCCCTTTTCAATCACATGTTCCGCATCGGCCCCATTGTCGATCAGCATCCCCGAGGCTTTCAGGTCACCGTAAGTTACTGCATAGGCGAGTGGGGTATAGTTTTTCCGGTTGGCAAGGTTCGCATCAGCTTCATAGTCAAGCAGCAGGTCCATGATACTATAGTTGCCGCGCTGGGTTCCGACGATCAGGGGAGTATTGTTCCGGCGATCACGTGTGTCAGGATCCAGACCGTTCTGGAGCAGTACATCAGAGGTTTCCAGGTTTTCGAAGGTCACCGCAGCCATGAGGGGATCATTGCCCTCTGCGTCGCGCACATCCGGATCAGCATTGTAGAACAGCAGCAGGTCTGCCGACTGGTATTGGTTCGTGGCAGCCGTGTATAAAAGGGGAGTGACCCCGAAATCGTCTTTCACATTGGGATCCGCACCCTGCTCAAGCAGGTATTTTGTCGACTGGAAATCGTTGTTGAGGATGGCCAGGAACAAAGGGGTTGCACCGTTGAACCCCGTGGTGTTTACCTCGGCACCTGCGGCAACCAGCATCTGCATAATCTGCATGTTGCCTTTTTCTGCAGCGTACATCAGGGATGAATTGCCGACCGTTGAAACTGCGTCAGGGTCAGCACCGCGTTCAAGCAATAAGGCCGTATTCACCGGGTTGTTCCTGATCACAGATTCGAGCAGGTTCCAGTCATCATCTCCGGGTTTGAAGTAGGATGTGTCGGACAGCTGCAGTTCCTGCTGAACAGACAGACTGTCCGCTTCCGGGTATTCAGCACTTTCGGACTGGAGGTTTTCACGTTTTGTCTCCTGAAGTTCCGCCCGTTCTGCTGTTACCGGTTGTTCCTGTGCATACAGGGCTGCAGGTGAAATTATTGTCAATGCAACAATCAAAACACCATGCGCAACTATTGGCTTCTTCATTGGTACCGGTTCTTTTGTGTTGTAATCTATTTCCATTCAGCCGCCCGACCGTTTCACCTTGTACCCCTCCTTTTCGAGAAGCTCAACTACATGTGTGCGGTGGTCCCCCTGTAGCAGGATGGTTTCTTCCTTTACGGATCCGCCCACACCGCACCTGGTTTTGAGCAGTTTGCCCAGTGCGTTGAGATCATCGCTGCTGCCGGTGAACCCTTCCACAAGTGTGACCGCCTTGCCTTTCCTGTTTTTTTTATCCAGCGAAACGATCAGCTTCTGCCGGGCAGGCGGCAATGTCTCTTCTCTTTCCTTTTCTTCCTGGTCGTAGTTGTAATCCTCGTTGGTGGAATATACGACTCCCAAACGTTTTTTCCAGTCGTTGTCCATTCTCAGACTTTTTTACAAATGTAAGCCATTCGTGATAAGTATGCGTATGTTCTTCGAAATTTCTCTCCACGACTGTCGGTGCAATGCTTCCCGGTATTGTTGATAAATGGTTCAAAGAAATAACGCAAATGGAGCATCCCTTAGCACCCCGCCTTTAAAAATTATCCCTAACTTCGTTCGAGATTTGTCTTTGCAGCCAATGAAACGCCCATTCCTGATAACACTTGTCGCAAGCTTGTGTCATACACTCATTATTGCTCAAACAGGAGCTGATGTTTACTGGCTGAACAATGGCTTCGCCAATGGTGATACAGTTTATACAAATGCGGGCTGGTTTTATGACGATGGGGGCTATGATGTATACCAGGAAGGCCAGGACTGGACCGTCACCTTCTGTTCGGAAAACGGAAGTCCGCTGACCATCGATTTTTCAGATTTCAGAACGCATTTCGGGGGTATCCTTGGTGAAGATTCATATGTCGATTATGATTATATCACGGTGGATTATCCCGACGCCAGTTATGTGGCTTATCACGACAACACACCTGCCTTCAGCTTTACATCGCAGAGTACCTGTATAACGGTGGGGTTTATTTCTGATGCTGACGGGCAGGTGGATTCGGGTTGGGTGGCGGAAATTTTAGCCCTGCCGGCACCTTTTAACAATGATCCTGCCGATGCTGAAGAACTCGTGGTGGGCAATATATGCTCCCCTTCCTTTTACAGCAACAAGGGTGCGTTCAATACAACCAGCCTGGGCAGTCCGCCCTGTCAGACCTATTTTGGCGGGGATGTCTGGTTCCGGGCGGAAGTCCCGTCATCCGGCGTGTTGAAGATTGAAACCTTTGCAGGCTCGCTTGACTATGCCATACTTGACATTTTCAACAGTCCGGATGCAAACCTCCTGACATCTGAAAGGATCGCTTGTGTGGATGACGCAGGGGCCATGCCTTCCGTGATCCTTGCAGCACCGCATATAGCTCCGGGCGATGTGGTGTACATCCGGTTGTTTGGCGAACAGGCCAAGAGCGGACTGTTCGGTATTTGTGCTTCTGATCCAGCTGCACCGGTTACGGGGTTTTCGGGTCCCGGCGGGGTGGGCGATTCGGTGAGTCTTGACTACTGGTTCAGGCCGGAATCGGGGGTATACAATAATGCAGGTGCCATTGCATCTGACAATGAACCGGTGAGGACCTGGGAGGATCAATCGGGGAATGAACAGCACCTTATACAAGACAACAGCATATCAAGACCCCTTTATGTTGCTGGCGCAACAGGCAGTTTCGGTGCACTGCAGTTTGACGGGGGCGATGACTTTTTTGAACTTGAATCCGGATCAGGGGATGCACCCCTGCACTGGTTCGCCACAGGAAGTTTCCAGGGCAGCCAGCGACAAACCATGGTTTCCATCGGGGATGCTTTTCCTGACAAAACCGCTTCACTGTCGCGCGGCACCGATGGCAGGTACTTCAGTTTTACCGGTGGTGACCTGTCGGGACCGCCCCTGGCGGATGGGATAACCCATATATTCAATGCGGCCCATACAAACACAGGTTCCCTGCATCGCCTGGAACTGAACGGTCAACCCCGGATGGTCGACCCGGAACCTTTGCCACTGGAGACCGACGGCACGTTCCGCATGGGGACTTCGTGGGAGGGCAGTGAACCCTTTGCAGGACAAATCAGTGAACTGATCCAATACCGGAAATCCCTGAACAGTGCGCAGGAGATTATTGTCAATAATTACCTCTCGGCCAAGTACAATATTCCGCTGACTGAAAATGATTTTTATCCCTACAAACTTACGTTTCCATACGATGTGGCAGGGATCGGCCGAATCGATGCAGAAAACACCCACACAAAAGCGATGTCAGCCGGGGTTCTCTCCGTAAGCGGTGCAGATGATTTTGATGACAATGAATTCCTGTTGTTTGGTCATGACAATGGCGATGTCACCTCCTGGAGCAGCAGCGGTGTGCCAGCAGGCGATACCAACATTGTCAGGATGGAACGCATGTGGCGGATTGCACTCACCGGATCGCCCGGGGAGGTTACCATGGGTCTGCAACAAGATGTGCTTCCGGCATTACCCGCTGGTTTTTTTGCCTTCAATATCCTTGTGGATGCCGACGGTGATTTTTCATCGGGGGCGGAAACTTACGGACCCTATGAACTCAACGATGAGCTGGTGATCAATAACCTGGCAGTTTCGCATGGCGACTATGTCACCATCGCAGCTGTCCGTCCGGTCATCTCCTTCGTATCAGATGCAACAGCCTCACTTGAAGCTGTCGCCAACCCTGTAATGGAGGTCGCCCTGAATTACCCGGTATCCGCACCGGTGGAGGTAAATTACACGGTTACAGGGGGTACTGCAGTGCAGGGGGAAGACTTTTCACTGGTTTCTGCAGCCATTCTCATTGATCCGGGAAACCGTTCAGGAAATATTATTCCACTGGTGCTCGATGACGATGTGCCTGAGATTCCGGATGAATATTTCGATGTGCAGGTATCCTCATCCACACCCGGTGTAGTGGCTGGCGGGATATCCACATCGCGTCATACAATATTAAATGATGACCTGGAGGTGGAGATAGTGGCTTCAGATACTGTGGCTGGAGCATGCGATGCCTCCCGGGTCATGCTGGTTGCGGAGGCCAGGGGAACAGGTCCTTTCACTTATGCATGGACGCCCCCCGGTGGATTGAATACCACTGTGAATGATACAGTGATTGCCGGTCCGGTTGCAACCACCTTCTATTCTGTTGAGGTGACAGACATCTATGGGCTTACGAAACAGACCGGCGTGACTGTACATGTGGTTCCGGCTCCTGCACAGCCTGAAATAACGGCTGGTGGCCCGACAACCTTTTGCCAGGGCAATGCGGTTGCGATGGCAGCTCCCGGAGGATTTGCTTCTTACCTGTGGTCAACAGGTGAAGGTGCCCGGGAAATTTCCGTGCATGAAGCAGGGAATTACCATGTTGTGGTTACAGATTCATTTGGCTGTGACAGTCCTGTGTCTGAAGATATCACTGTAACGGTCAACCCGCTTCCGGATCCCCCGGAACTAGCAGCCGACGGACCACTGGAGTTCTGTAAAGGAGCATCTGTAACGCTAACTGCCGGGGGGGATTTTGTGTCCTATACATGGAATGACGGAGTTACAGGCAAAGAACGCGTGGTGGAAACAAGTGGTGCCTATTCGGTTTTCGTGGCAGACGCAAATGGCTGTGTGGGTGGTTATTCAGACAGCGTTGAAGTTACAGAATTGGCATTGCCTGCACAGCCTGTGATCACACCCCCGGGACCGCTGGAACTGTTCATGGGAGAAACCATCCGGCTCACTTCCTCACTGGCAACAGCCTATCGCTGGAGTCCGGGAGGGGACACCACCAGGTCGGTCGATGTCTCAACTGCTGGCGACTATTCAGTGGTTGTGGAAAATGCAGCCGGATGCCAGGGTATTGCTTCAGAAACAGTTACAGTTACGGTGAGTGAATTTCTGCCGCCTCCTGAAATCACTGTCAACGGCGCATTGGCCTTCTGCCAGGGAGATAGTGTTACCCTTGCCGGTCCGGAAGGATTCAGTGCATATACATGGTCTGATGGTGCCACCGGCAGGGAAAATACCGTGACCACCGAAGGTCCGTTTACCCTGGTGGTCACCAATGAAAATGGTACAATGAGCCTGCCCTCTGAAGCGGTACGTATAACTGTTTATGCGCTGCCGGAACTCTCTGTCCGCGAGCTGATCACCCCGCTTTGTTATAACGACGGGAACGGCAGCATCACCGTAACCGCGGAGGGAGGAACCCCACCTTACGGTTATCGCTGGATGGACCGGGACGAAACCTCGGCAACAATCAGCAGTTTACCTGCGGGAACCTACGGCGTATTGGTTGAGGACAGTCATGGTTGCACGGACACGCTGGAGATCGGGCTTTCTGAACCTGGTCCGATGGAAGTTGACCATGAAATAAAGGATGCATATTGTCCTGATTTCTCAGATGGGTACGTTGAACTGACAGCAATCATGGGCGGTACTTCACCCTATATGGTAACATGGAACGGCGGGGAAACGACAGAATATCTGCAGGACCTGTCGCCAGGGACCTACGATTACAATGTGACTGATGCAAATGGCTGTGCTGTCGATGGAATGGTGGAGGTTGGTTTTCAGAATACTGCCTGTTTCATTGTACCCGGGATCATCACCCCCAACCAGGATGGCTACAATGACTTTTGGAGGATCGATGGACTCGAGGTTTATCCGGAGGTGACGGTGGAGATATATGACCGCTGGGGCAGACGGGTTTTTTATTCTGAAGGTCATGATACCTATTTTGACGGAACATTTGACGGAAAGGAGCTTCCGATGGAATCATACCACTATGTTATTGATTTGCACAACGGATCGGAACGCATCATAGGAAACATAACAATCATCCGGTAATGGGGAGGTTTTTAAACAGATATACGCTGGTATTGATCCTGACAGGTTGTTTCACCACGGTCTGGGGACAGCAGCAACCGGTTTATAGCCAGTACATGCTGGATAAATTCATGGTGAACCCTGCTGTGGCCGGCGCCAACGGAATTACGACGATTAATTTGATATCGCGCCAGCAGTATGTTGGGTTGGAGAATGCCCCCCGGACCTTTGCGCTGAATGCACAGAGCAGGTTGCTGGAAGACAGCTATATTCTCCGGCGTCTGCGCCTGCGAAATGATGCCACCAAAAAAAGCCGTTCAGGCAGGGTCGGACTGGCGGGGTCGGTATTCACTGACAGGAACGGGATTGTGAGCCGAACGGGTTTCCAGGGAACGTATGCCTACCATCTCAATTTCAGGAATCTGTGGCAATTGTCAGGCGGACTCACCCTCCATGGATACCAGTTCAGGGTGGATGATACTGATGTTCCGCTGGCTGATGCAGGGGACCCGTTGCTGTCAGGAAACAGCAAGACTTTCTTTGTGCCGGATGCGAGTGCAGGAATATTTGCCACCAACGGCCTGGTATATGGAGGAGTGACCCTGTCTGATCTGCTGGCATCTCAGTTGAAGCTGGGCAGAGAGGTCTATTCCGACTACGAAACGCTCAGGAAATACAGCCTGCTGGCCGGTGCTAAACTCCCGGCAGGGTCATCATGGTCAGTCGAACCGTCCGTTCTTCTCCAGGGCTCCCGCACCAGTTTCATAGCTGACCTGACCGCCAGGGTGTTTTACACGGATAATTTCTGGACAGGTGTCACCTACCGGTCGGTAAAGTCAGTGGTCTTTATGGTGGGAGGTAAAATCGACCGCCTGTACATGGGGTATGCCTTTGATATGGATATCGGGCCGGTACGTACCTATTCATCAGGATCGCACGAGGTGATTATTGGTGTACGGATAGGAGAGTACAGCAGGCGCCGTGTTCGGTGGTTCATGCAGGACCAGCGGAATTATGATATCTGATTTCAGCCAGGAAGTACACCGTCAGGACATATTCTGCTGACTTTCGCCCATCTCCAGATGGTGCCGGTCCAGACCAGGTTCTGCTGACTTTCGCCCATTTCCAGCTGGTTCCGGGTCAGACCAGGTTCTGCTAACTTTCGCCCATTTCCAGCTGGTTCCTGATCAGCTCGTAATAGTGTTTTTTCTTCCTGGTGAGTTCAGTATGGGTACCCTGTTCCACGAGATTCCCTTTTTCAAGTACAACGATTTTGTCTGCGTTTCGCACAGTACTGAGACGATGTGCGACGATCACCACGGTTTTGTTCCGGAAAACCTTTTGAAGGTTTTCCATAATACGTTTTTCATTTGTTGCATCCAGGGAACTGGTACCCTCGTCAATGAACAGGAAATCGGGATCATCATAGATGGCGCGTGCGATGAGTATCCGTTGTTTTTCCCCGCCGCTGAGGGACAAGCCCTGGCTGCCGATAACGGTATTGTAGCCCAGGGGGAGCTGGTCGATGAAATCGTCGATACAGGCCATTTTTGCTGCGTGTATCAGTTTGCCGGTATCGATCATTTCTTTTCCCAGTGCGATATTATTGGCGATGGTGTCGGCAAAAATGTATCCGTCCTGCATCACTACTCCGCAATGATTTCTCCAGAAATCTACAGGGATGTGCACGATGCTCTGGTCGCCGATGCGGATTTCTCCAGAACTGGGGGGATAGAATCCGAGTAATAGTTTTACGAGCGTCGTTTTACCGCTTCCACTCCTTCCCACGATGGCTGTGACTGAATTGTTGGTAAGGGCCATGCTGATATCGCGCAAAACGAGTTTTGCATGCGGTCCCCTGTAGCTGAATGAGAGCTCCCTGATTTCGATTCCGGATCGTTCCACCAGGATGGGCATACCTCCGCGGTTTTCGTTTTCATCCTTGGTGTCGTGTATCTCATTGAGACGCTCCAGGCTGATGCTTGCATCCTGCGCCTTGTGCATAAAATCGATCATTTGTTCCAGTGGAACATTGAGTTGTCCGAGAATATAACTGACAGCCAGCAACATACCAAGCGTCATGGAGCCGTTGATCACAGCCAGTGCGGCCACAACCGTGATGAGGATATTCTTCAGTTCGTTTACAAAGCGACCACCTGCTTCCTGGTACTGGTCAAGGGCCAGTCCCCTGGTATTGATTTTGAACAGTCCGGCCTGGATATTTTCCCACTCCCATCTTTTGGGTCGTTCTGCATTGTTGATCTTGATGTCCTGGATTCCATGAACCAGCTGGATGAGTTTGCTCTGGTTTTCCGAAAGCTTGCTGAATTGCCTGTGGTCCAGCGAACGTCGTTTTTTCATAAAAATCCATACCCAGAGAAAATAGAGGATGGATCCTGCCAGGAAGAGCACAAGGATCTTCCAGGAGAAGATGGCAAGGATGATGGAGAATACAACCAGGTTAAACAGGGAGAACAGGATATTCAGTGACGATGTGGTGACAAATGATTCCACCCGCCTGTGATCGCCGATCCGCTGCAGGATGTCTCCCGTATGTTTGGTTTCAAAAAAACCTACAGGCAGTCGCATCATTTTTGTGAGGAAATCGGAGATCAGGGCGATATTGATCCTGGTACTCATATGCAGCAGGATCCATCTCCGTATAAAATTGATGCCCATGGCACTCATGAGCAGTACGAACTGGAAAAGGAGGATCAGCCAGATAAAACCAGGGTCGGCATTACTGATACCAAAGTCAACGATTCCCTGGAACAGGAAGGGAAGGATGGCCTGAATGATCGCCCCGAGGAGCAATCCGATGATCAGCTGGTATCCCAGTTTGCGATGCGGAACGAGGTACTTCAGCAGGAAATGAAGGCCTTTCTGTTTTTTCTGCTCTTCATCCTGTTGATAAAATTCCGGGGTGGGCTGAAGCAGGAGGACAGCACCTTTGTTTTCCCCGTTTTGCGTGGTGCTGAGCCAGCCTTTCAGGAATTCCTCTTTGGAATAGGTGATCATTCCTAATTGAGGATCAGCAACATGGACTTTTTCTTTCCGGATTTTGTGTACTACTACGAAATGGTTTTGCTTCCAGTGGGCGACCAGCGGCAGGGGGGCTTCCCTGCTGAGCTTTTCCCAGGTCATGACCGCACCCAGCGATTTGAAGCCGATAGATTCAGCTGCATCTGCAATGCCAAGCATGGAGACACCATCGCGTGCCAGGTACGACTTGTCCCTCAGCGTTTGTAAAGAAAAATGCTTGCCATAGAATTTAGCGATCATCCGCAGACACGTTGGACCGCAGTCCATCGCATCCAGTTGCTGGTAAAAAGGAAATGTTGACATAGCCTGCTGCTTGGTTTGTTAAAAATATAAAATATTTGATAACAGTTTTTGCAGGTTATCAACTACTGGCTGTCTTTTACCCTGTTTTGCGCAGAAGCCGCGTGCTTTTTTTGTTAAAAGGTCCTTCCGTTCTCGATAGGTCGATCAGGAAGGGGATCGCTTTCTCTGTTTTTCCCTCATTCACCAGGATCAGCGACAGGTACCATTTTGCATGGTAGGCGGCTGTATCTGTCTGCCAGTTACTGCCGGCTTGACCGGTACTGTCAGTCTGCCCGGTTCTGCCTGTCTGCCCGGTACTGTCAGTCTGCCTGGTACTGCCTGCTTGACTGGTTGCTGCGGAGGTTGCCAGTTCTTCCAGGACAGCGATGGCCTTTTCCGAATCGCCGGTTTCATGACAGCTGATTCCATAAAACAGCCGGGCCATCGGATCGTTGGCAATGGTCTGCAGATCTATTTCAAAGTAGTACCTGGCGGCTTTGTAATTCCTGTCGCGGAAAAAATGCAATGCCCTGGCCTCATTGCTCCTTGTCTTGAAATCGTGCCGGGAGGCCAGTTCGCTTCCGGCAGGATCATAATAAGCGACCGCAAGTTCCCGGAGTTCCGTTGAAGGCCGTAATACAAGAAAGAGCAGCACCAATGATGCAGCAGCCAGCAGGATCGTTGGCGTATGAAACCACCACGATCTGCTGTTCTGCCTGTTTGTCGGATCATGCATCGCCGTTTCGGCCTTTTCGAGTGCTGACCGGAAGGCTTTTGCCTTTTTTGTTGTCGCCATGTTCCGGTATCGCTCAATGTCATGGTGGGCCATGACTTCCGCTATCAACTGGTCCCTGATCTTTTCTTCCGGGAGATCTTCCAGCATCAGGTTTTCCCTCGTTATCTCCCATATCTTCTTTATCGACTGGAATGCATTTTCCAGTTCAGGGTCGGAAGAACGCAGCAGGTCGAACTGATCAGCTTCTCCCTGTTCCATCTCCCCTGAAAGGTATGTAATGATTTTATCTGTGTTGTTCATTTTTTAAATTTTCTGAATAGCGGATCTGCCTTGATGGCATCAATCAGCTTTTTCTTGCACCGGTATTTTTTGTCAGATGCATGGTGTACCGTACTGATGCCCATTGCATTCCGGATCTCTTCAATCGTCAGACCGTTAAAATGCATCCTCAGGATCAACTGGCAGTCAGGTCCGAGTGCATTGAAATGTTTTTCAAACAGCTCCTTTGCCTCATCCATGTCTTCCCTTCCATAGGGTGTTTCAGGTTCGGATACTGCCGAAATTTCTTTAAGTTTATTGGCCCTCAGGAAGTGCTTCTTTCGGTCCTGAATCCAGAGCCTTTTGCAAACGGCATAGAGGTATGTGCTGAATTTACAATGCAGTTCAAGGTTGCCTGCTTCAATTTTTCTGTAAATAATAATCATTGCTTCCTGGAACAAATCCCGGGCCTGGTCTGTGGTCCCTCCGTGGTGGACAACATATGCCTCGACATAGGGCAGCATTTCCCGGTACACTTCCTTCAGGGTGCTGTTGTCGTGGGTCGCAATGCCCTGGATTATTTTATGGTCAGGTCGCATACTCGAGATCTGCTGGTTGTTTGAATTCGATTACAAACCGGCCTGCTTCCTCGTACACATAACTTCTTTCTGTCCTTGAATACCTGATGGGTGCTCCCAGCGCCTTCATCAGCCCGATATAATTATACATTGACCTCTCGGAGAGATACAACCTTCCCGCGAAATCCCCCGGGGCACCCGTGGATTTCGTCCGGATCATCTGATCCATTCGTTGGAGCATCTCTATGGTTCCTGAATTCACCATTGGTTTTTTTATGGTTGATGTGATGAGTGAAAGAAATCTCGCAAGAACGGGTGTTTTTTTTCAAAAAAAATAAATATTCTGAATAACATTCATTCAGTCAGCACATTAATAAGCCCCTGTATTCCTTTGATACTTCAGATTGCCCGGCTATGGCCCCCATAAGCAGCCTTTCCGGTTATACGGTGCAGCGATTTCAGAAAGGAAGATTCGAGAGGTCGACATTGCCACCGGAAAGAATAACCCCCACCTTCTTTTTCAGGAATCTTTCCCTTTTCCTGAAAAGGGCAGCCACTGCAACCGCACTTGAGGGTTCGATAACAATCTTCATCCGCTCCCAGATATAGCGCATGGCAGCAATGATTTCCGATTCCTCCACCCGGATGATGTTGCTTACGTACTTGTGAATGATCGGAAAATTCTGGTCTCCCAACTGGGTCTTAAGTCCGTCGGCAATCGTTATTGGATTTACAGAGGGTTGGATCTTGCCGATTTTAAGCGATAGAAATGCATCGTCTGCCCCGAAAGGCTCACTTCCGATGGTCTGCGATTCAGGCAGGAGGTAATGCTGTACCATGGCAGTACCTGCAATAAGACCTCCGCCGCCCACAGGTGCAAGCAATATATCCAGTTCCTTCACCTCACGTATCAGCTCGTAGGCAGCGGTGCCCTGTCCGAGGATCACGTTCATATCGTTGGAAGGATGGATGAACGTTGCCTGGGTCTTCTCGCGGACCTCGCCGCAGATCTTTTCCCTTGACTCAAGTGTGGGAGCGCACTCAATGACTTCAGCGCCATACCCCATTACTGCTTCGACCTTAACCCGCGGTGCATTACCTGGCATGATAATATAGGCTTTAACATCCAGTGAGCGGGCTGCAAGCGCCAGTGCCTGGGCAAAATTTCCGGAAGAATGGGTGACCACTCCCTTCGAGCGGTCGGCTTTGGGCAGTTGCAGGATCGCATTGATGGCACCCCGCATTTTGAATGCACCCATCCGCTGGAAATTTTCGCATTTGAAAAACACGGTCGCTCCCGTACGCTCATTCACAGTGGAAGATGTAAATACCGGTGTGTTATGCACATACGGTTTTACTCTCATGACGGCATCTTTGATCTCTTCAAAAGCTGGTAGCATGGTAGTTAAATTTGGTTCGACTTGGGCTCTCTTTTTTGGGTTATCCCTGGTCAAAATACGATTTTTTTTTAATAACACCGATAAACAGGTTCCGGATGGTGTGCAAAGCACTGTAAGATCAGTCCAGTGATACGCGCAGCGTAACCGCCAGGTCAGGAATACCCGCATCAAAAACACGGAAGAAATTGATCATCGGCTTCCATTCCAGGCCGAGGATAACCGGGGCTTTCCGGAATGCAAATTCTGAACCAACCGACACAGCGGCTCCAAGTGCAAATTCTTCCTGCCAGTTGCCGGCGTGCAGACCGGCACCGCCATAATAGTAGAGCCTTTTTTTTGCATAGGGCGAAAATTCATATCCGTACAGGGCAGTGAACTGGAATCCATGCATGTTGTATAGCGCCAGTCCTTCCAGGAAGGATTCACGCCCGGCGAAATGCCTGAACATAATCCCGGAAGAATAGCCGGCCCTGACGCCCACGGCATTGTTGTAAGGCTGTGCAAGCAATGTCCCCTGGCAAAGCAACATGCACATACTTATGAATATCAGTCTTTTCATCCCTCGTGGTTTCCTGGTTCATTCTCGCCCGCTGGCGTTGAGCGCATTCCGGTTCGGCTTTTTAATTGCCAGTCGGCATGACAAAAGTTGGTTAAAGGTAAGAAATACCGGCAATAAAAATACCGGCGAATTATATTGTTATTCAAATAACAATACATATCTTTGCAGCGTCTGAGATGATGGTTGTCCTGTCATCAAGGATTTCTGAACTGTTTATCTGATCCCGAGGAATCCCCTGAAGGAAAAGAGGTCATCATGATTTTCTTACGGTAATTCCGAAGGATCGTAAATGTAGAAATATGATATACGATCCGCAAACATACGCTATTCCTGACGAAGCCATGCAGCCTTTTATTTCCGAAAAGGAGATATGGGAAATGCTGGAAGAGGCCGTTACTGATACAGACACAGTACGCGCGATCATCGCCAAATCGCTGAACAAGCAAAGACTTACCATGCAGGAAACTGCGGTTTTACTTAATACCACGGATCCCGGGCTGATCGGGGAGATCAAGGAAGGTGCGCGAACACTCAAGGAACAGGTGTACGGAAACAGGATCGTGCTTTTCGCCCCGCTTTACGTGGGCAATCTGTGCACGAACAACTGTTCATATTGCGGTTTCCGCACATCTAACCATGCGCAGCGACGCACCACGCTTTCTGAAGAAGAACTGGTCAGCGAGGTCCGGATGCTGGAAGATTCCGGCCAGAAACGGCTTATCCTGGTGTATGGTGAGCATCCGAAATACAATGCGGAGTTCATTGCCGATTCGGTCCGCACAGTCTACAAGGTAAAGAAAGGTAACGGGGAGATCAGGAGGGTGAATATCAATGCGGCACCAATGGATATTGATGGTTTCCGGACCGTGAAGGAGGCGGGCATCGGTACTTACCAGGTGTTCCAGGAAACCTACCACCGGGAAGCCTATGCCAGGGTTCACCTGGGTGGGATGAAAAGGGACTATGATTACCGGCTGACTGCGCTGGACAGGGCCCAGGAAGCCGGAATCGATGATGTGGGGATCGGTGCGCTGTTTGGATTGTACGACTGGCGTTTCGAGGTGATGGGACTGATCAGGCATGTCAACCATTTTGAATCTGTCTATAACGTGGGTCCCCATACCATCTCTTTCCCGCGTATCAAAAAGGCTTCCAACGTAAATGTGGATCCGGAATACCTGGTGTCTGACGAGGAATTTACACGCATGGTGGCCATTCTCAGGCTGGCAGTGCCCTATACAGGATTGATTCTCACTGCCCGTGAGCCGGCACATATACGCAAAGAGGTGCTGAAATACGGCGTATCGCAGATCGATGGGGGAACTAAGATCGAATTAAAGGCCTATTCAGATAACAAACCACAGCAGGACCTGGATGCCGAGCAGTTCGAAATCAACGACAGCCGCACCCTGAATGAAGTGATGGATGAGCTGATCGATACGGGATACATTCCTTCCTTTTGCACCGCATGCTATCGTGTCGGCAGGACAGGAGAGCATTTCATGGAATTCTCGGTCCCCGGGTTCATCAAGCGTTATTGTACTCCCAATGCCATGCTTACCCTGGCAGAGTACCTCGAGGATTATGCGCCTGCAGAAACCAGGACAGCGGGGTATAAGCTGATTGATAAGCAGTTGAAAGAGTATGATGACGACCGTTTCAAGTCAATGCTGAGTGACCGGCTCGAACGTGTGAAAACAGGAGAGCGCGATCTCTATTTTTGAAGTTGCCCAACTTTTTCAGCGCATCAGCATATTATTATCCAACAAATTGTACATTTGGCTAAAAAATAAATGGCCGAATCTTCTGCAAAATCGTTTGGTACCGGACCTGTATTTTTCACAGCAATTTCCACCATCCTCGGTGCAATCCTGTTCCTGCGTTTCGGATTTGCTGTGGGTACACTTGGATTCTGGGGCGTTATCGTGATCATCCTGCTGGGTCACCTGGTGACGATTCCTACTGCACTGGCCATTTCTGAGCTTGCCACCAACAAACGCGTGGAAGGGGGAGGAGAATATTTTATCATTTCCCGTTCATTCGGATTGAATATCGGCGCAACCATCGGTTTTGCGCTGTACCTCTCCCAGGCCATCAGTGTGGCCTTTTACATCATTGCATTTACAGAAGCTTTTGAATTCTTCTTCAGCTGGGTCGGTGAGCGGTTTGATATGTACCTGCCCCGGCAGGTGGTCAGTTTGCCTGCGATGCTGGGCCTTGCCGTGATTATACTGAAAAAGGGAGCCAACATGGGCGTAAAAATGCTCTATATCGTTGTATTCATTCTCTTTGTATCACTGGTACTCTTCTTCCTGGGAAAGACGGACTACAGCATGCAGCAGAGCTTCTCTTTGTTTGACCTGGAATCCAGGAACATGGACAGTTTCTTCGTTGTCTTTGCCATTGTATTTCCTGCTTTCACCGGTATGACTGCGGGGGTGGGACTTTCGGGCGACCTGAAGAACCCGTCCAAATCGATCCCGCTGGGTACGACAGTGGCAACGGTCTCCGGGATGATCATCTATTTCTTTATTGTCTATAAGCTTGCCTCATCTGCAAGTATGGAGGATCTCACGGAAAACCAGCTGATCATGGCAAAGATAGCACTGGGGGGAAGTTTTGTGATTCCGCTGGGACTGGCGGCATCTACGATCTCCTCAGCCATCGGGTCGGTGATGGTGGCTCCCCGGACCCTGCAGGCACTGGCGGGTGACAGGTCATTTCCGTCGCGGAAGCTGAACGCTTTCCTGGCCAGGGGCAAGGGAGCGACCAATGAACCCTACAATGCCACGCTGGTTACCGTTGTGATCGCATTTATCTTCGTTGCACTGGGGAACGTCAACTCCGTTGCGGAGATCATCTCCATGTTTTTCATGGTGACCTATGGTGCATTGTGCCTGATCTCATTCCTGTATCACTTCGGTGCATCGCCCTCTTATCGTCCGAGCTTCAGGTCCAGGTGGTATATTTCCCTGGTCGGGTTCATTACTGCTGTGTGGGTGATGTTCAGGATCAATTCACTGTATGCTGTCGCCGCTATTGTCCTGATCGTGCTGCTTTACGTTTACCTCAGCAACTATCATAAGGGAAGGAAAGGCCTGGTTTCGATTTTCACAAATGCATTGATGCAGCTCAACCGGGCCCTGCAGGTATACCTGCAGCAAAGCAGGAAGTCGGGCGGACAGCAGCAGGAGTGGAGGCCAAGTGCCGTATGTATTTCCAAAGACTCTTTCGACCGTCAGCAGGCATTCCAGTTGCTGAACTGGATCAGTCACAGGTTTGGATTCGGAACATATATCCACCTGATCGAAGATTATTATTCGAAATCGGTGCACAAGGAATCACAGGTGGTACTCAAAAAGCTGATCGAGCAGTATAAAGGCATGGGGAGCCATGTATTTATCGATACCCTGATTTCGCCTTCCTATACATCAGCCATCGCACAGACCATACAGCTACCCGGTATTTCAGGAATGGAGAACAACATGCTGATCCTCGAATACAGTAAGAAGGATCCGGTGAACCTGTCAAGTATCATCGATAATTTTTCACTGATTAATGCCGGAAATTTTGATGTATGCATCCTCGGAAGTTCCAGCAGACCCATGAATTTCAAACTGGGTATCGATGTTTGGCTGCGCTCCCTGGATTATGACAATTCACACCTGATGATCCTGCTGAGTTTTATCATCCAGGGACACCCCGACTGGAAGAAGAGCAATATCCGGATCTTTGAGATATGCAAGCCCGGTCAGAAGCAGGAGGCCAGGAAAGGGTTGGAGGACCTGGTGAAGACCGGCAGACTTCCCATTACATCGAAGAATATCGAAATCATCGAGGGAAGTGAAGACCGGGATTTTAAGGAAGAAGTGATCCTCAGGTCGGAGCAGGCCGCACTCACTATCATCGGCTTTACCGGAGAACTGCTTAAATATAAGGGCAGATCCGTCTTTGAGGGGTACGAAAAGCTGGGGCACGTACTCTTTGTGAATTCCTCTGAACGCAAAGAGATAGAATAAACCGTAACAGCGACCTGGTTGTCTGTAACAGTTACCGGGTTGTCCGGAACTGCGAATGGCGGTCCGTTACAGTTACCGGGTTGTCAGGTACAGTTACGAGGTTGTCCGGAACCGCGAAATGTTTGCCAGGCTGTACTATCGCTGCCAGTTGCTTTACGGATTTGTTCAGCCTGCGCACCTGGCGGCGATCCAGTCGCCTACTTCGCTGGTGCTGAATGCTTTTCCTTCAGCGATATCTTCGGTTACAATCCCTTCTTCCATCGAACGTGCAACCGCATCCCTGATCGCCTGGGCCTCGGTGGTAAGGTCGAGACCATCCAGCAACATGGCTGCTGATAAAATGGTGGCGAGGGGATTGGCAATATTCTTGCCGGCAGCCTGCGGGTAGGATCCGTGGATCGGTTCATAAACGGAGGTATGTATGCCCACGGAAGCCGAGGGCAACAATCCCAGGGAGCCTGTGATTACACTGGCTTCGTCAGATAAGATATCCCCAAACATGTTTTCCGTTACCATCACATCAAATTTCTTTGGCCACTGGATGATCTGCATGGCTGCGTTGTCGACGAACATATAATCCACTTCCACGTCCTTGTTTTCCGGAACCATCTCCTGCACGGTCTCACGCCAGAGACGGGATGATGCCAGCACATTTGCCTTGTCAACAACCGTCAGGCGATGGTCGCGCTTCCTGGCGTATTCGAAAGCCAGGTTCACGATCCTTCTCACCTCATCCTTTGTATAGACACAGGTGTCATAAGCCTTTTCACCGTCTTCCGATCTTCCGCGTGGCTCTCCGAAATAAATGCCCCCGGTCAGTTCCCTGATTACAACGAAATCGGCACCTTCCACAAGGTCTTTGCGCAACGGCGATTTGTGGATCAGTGACGGGAAGGTGGCCACCGGCCGGATGTTGGCATAGAGTCCGAGTTTTTTCCGCATCGCCAGCAGTCCCTGCTCGGGCCTTACTTTCGCCTTCGGATCATTGTCATATTTTGGATCACCAATGGCACCAAACAGAACAGCATCAGATTCCATGCACAGGGCATGTGTCTTATCCGGGTATGGATCACCCGTCTGGTCTATGGCAGCAGCACCCACCGGGGCTTCTGTGAAGGCAAATGCATGTCCGTGCTTCTGTGCAACAGCTTTCAGGACTTTAACAGCCTGTTCAACAATTTCCGGTCCGATACCGTCTCCTGGCAATACAGCGATTTTGAAGTTCATATGGGTTTGTTTTTTGCGTGCACCGGCAGGGCCGGTTCTTTTTGTTGGATATTTGGTTTCTTAAACGTTGATCACATTCAGCATGCGTGTGGTACATTTGATGGCAGCGACCGTCTGGTCTGAGTCCAGACCCCTGGTTTTAAAAGTTTTACCTTCATGCTTCCAGGTAATTGCACACAACACAAGTGCATCAGTCTTTCCCCCCGGCGGAATGGTAACGTTGTAGTCCACCAGCACCGGGTGTTTTTTTCCGAGTTTGTCATAGATCTTCCAGAGCGCCTTCATGAATGCGTCGTACTGGCCATCACCGCTTGCACTTGCTTCGTATATCTCCTTGTTGATCTCAATGCTGAGGGTGGCCATGGAACGCAGCCCTGCTGCCACGGAAAGCGAATAATTCCTGATCTTGATCTTTTCGCTGATGCGCTGACCCCGGAGCACATCTGAAATGATGTAGGGCAGGTCATCCTGGGTGACCACCTCTTTCTTGTCCCCAAGCTCAATGACCCGCCGGGTCACTTTTTTCATATCCTCCCTGGAAAGTTCGATGCCCAGTTCCTCCAGGTTTTTCAGGATGCTTGCCTTCCCCGACATCTTGCCCAGTGCATAGGCACGTTTCCTGCCGAAACGTTCGGGAAGCAGATCGTTGAAATAGAGGTTGTCTTTCTGGTCACCATCGGCATGGATCCCGCTGGTCTGCGTAAATACATTCTCACCGATAAGCGGTTTGTTTTCAGGGATCCGCACTCCTGAAAAGGTTTCGATAAATTTGCTTACCGCGTATAGTTTGGAAGTATCTACCGACATTTCGTATCTGAAATGGTCCTCTACGATCCCGATCACACTGGAAATAGGAACATTCCCGGCCCGCTCGCCGAGTCCGTTCACAGTGGTATGTATCCCGTCGATGCCGGCACTGATGGCAGCATACACATTCGCAGTTGCCAGGTCGTAATCGTTGTGTGCATGGAAATCAAATGCCAGTTCAGGATACCGCTGTTTGATGTCCAGGCAGAACTCATAGGTTTCCTTGTGGTTCAGGATGCCCAGCGTATCAGGAAGCATGTACCGGTCAATGGATTCTTTTCCAAGGTTGTCCAGCATAAAATACATGTAGTCCTTTGAATGGCGCATCCCGTTCGACCAGTCTTCGAAATAGATATTTGCCCGGATGCCTTTCTCCCTTGCCCTTTTCAGCGAATCCCTGATATCAGCCAGGTGATCTTCTTTGGTTTTCCGGAGCTGGTTCTGACAATGGTTCAGCGACCCTTTGGTGAGCAGGTTGATGACCTTCCCGCCGGCCTCTTTGATCCAGTCCAGTGAGGCATCCCCGTCGACAAAACCCAGCACTTCCACCCGGTCGAGATACCCGTGTTCGCCAGCCCATCTGAAGATTTCCCGGGCACCCTGGAATTCGCCTTCCGAAACGCGGGCAGATGCCACCTCGATCCTGTCTACTTTCAGCTCCTCCAGGAGCAATCTCGCCATATTCAGTTTTTCGCCTGCTGTGAACGAAACACCGGAAGTCTGTTCACCATCGCGGAGCGTGGTGTCCATTAAGGTTATTTTCATGGTCCGGTTATATTAGGTTCGACTTTGTTCAAACGCCACAATCTTATCCTTGATGCTGATCAGGAAATCGATATCGGTATAACCGTTCAGCATACATTCTTTCTTATAGGGATTGATCTCAAAGGTCTCGGCATGGTCCGTGCCTGCTATACTGATCTGTTGTTGCTCCAGGTTGACTTCGATCTCTGTACCCGGATCAGCCTCGACCATGTCGAAGATGGTCTGCAGGAATGCTTCAGATACCTGAACTGGCAACAGCCCGTTGTTGAGGGAATTGTTTTTGAATATATCGGCAAAGAAACTGGATACCACCACCCTGAAACCATAGTCAGAAATGGCCCAGGCTGCATGCTCGCGGCTTGATCCGCTGCCAAAATTCTTGCCGGCCACAAGGATGGAACCGCTGTATTTGTCCTGGTTGAGCACAAAATCCTCTTTCGGGTTCCCTGCTTTGTCATAGCGCCAGTCCCTGAAAAGATTATCGCCGAATCCTTCCCGCGTGGTGGCTTTCAGGAAGCGTGCAGGAATGATCTGGTCGGTATCGACATTCTCAATGGACAATGGGACTGCTGCTGAGCGTACTGTAGTAAATTTTTCTATAGCCATTCTGTTTTTTTTATTGGATTAAGCCTGAAGGGTCCGTCACTTTTCCCGTTACAGCAACAGCTGCTGCTGTCAGCGGACTGGCAAGCATCGTTCTTGCACCGGGACCCTGGCGCCCTTCGAAATTCCGGTTGGAAGTGGATACGGCCAGTTTTCCTTCCGGGATCTTGTCATCATTCATGGCCAGGCATGCGGAGCAGCCGGGCTGACGCAGCTCGAAACCGGCTGCTTCAAGAATCTTGTCCAGGCCCTCTTCCTTGGCCTGTTTTTCCACCTGCTTGGAGCCGGGAACGATCCAGGCGGTAATGTTGTCCGCCTTCTTTTTCCCCTTCACGAAATCGCTGAAGGCCCTCAGGTCTTCGATCCTGCCGTTGGTACAGCTGCCCACGAATACAAAATCCACAGGCATGCCTTCCAGCGGTACACCTGGTTCAAATCCCATGTATGACAGTGATTTTTTAAAGCTTTTCAAGCCCGTGGACTCAATGTCGGATTCAGCTGGTATGTTTCCTGAGATATTCGTTCCCATACCCGGATTGGTGCCGTATGTGATCATCGGCTGAATATCCGATGCGGCAAACGTCAGTTCCTTGTCAAAAACAGCATCCTCATCGCTTTTCAGGGATTCCCATTGTTGCACGGCCTTTTCGAAATCTTCTCCAGTGGGAGCGAATTCGCGGCCCCTGATATATGCATAGGTGGTTGCATCGGGTGCGATCAGACCACCCCGGGCACCGCTTTCTATACTCATGTTGCAGATGGTCATCCGTCCCTCCATGGAGAGGCTGCGGATGGCCGACCCGGCATATTCTATGAAATAGCCTGTGCCGCCACTGGTGGAGATCTGTGATATGATATACAGGATGATGTCTTTCGCTGTCACACCCCTGCCCAGTTCACCTTCCACGTTGATCCGCATTTTCTTTGGCTTGGGCTGAAGAATACACTGGGTGGTGAGCACCATTTCCACTTCACTGGTGCCTATGCCGAATGCCACGCTGCCGAAAGCACCGTGCGTTGAGGTGTGTGAATCTCCGCATACGATGGTCATGCCCGGCTGGGTTATGCCAAGTTCGGGGCCGATCACATGCACGATCCCCTGGTAGGGATGGTTGAGTCCGTATAATTCAATGCCGTGGTTCTCACAGTTCTGTGTCAGCTTATTTACCTGGAACCTGGATAGTTCGTCATGGATGGTCACATGCTGGTCGATTGTGGGAACATTGTGGTCAGGGGTCGCAACGGTATTCTGCGGGCGAAAAACCTTCATCCCGCGGGCGTCGATGCCTGCAAATGCCTGCGGACTCGTTACTTCATGAATCAGGTGTTTGTCGATGTACAATACACTCGGGCCACCCTCGATCTCCTGCACAACATGCGCATCCCATACTTTGTCAAATAATGTCTTTCCAGCCACTGCTCTTCGTTTTTTTTGGTTTATCAAATGTTCTTTCAGCAACATCTGCTGATTCAGTTTTTCCGGGCAGACCGCCGATGCATGAAGGGGGTGCTGACATGGCAATGCCCGGAAGTCTGCAAAGTTAAGAAACTTCTTTCACATACATGCTTAAGAACATATATTTATGTGATATGTTCAGCAAGCAGTGGTACAGTTATGCTGAGAGAATGTAAAAGTGAGCAGCCATGGGGTGGCCGCGGGAATATTATTTGCCGGGGTGGATCAGTCCAGCAGGGTGAATGGTTCACATATCCGCCGGTTGCCGGATTGCAGGACCAGGTAATAGAAACCGCCGGCAAGGTGACCGGGGTTCCATTCGCTGGCATGCTGACCAGGTGCAGTGCTGAGCCCTTCGAGCAGCATGGCTGTGCGTCCGGAAGCATCGAAAATGGTGGCGGAAAGTATTCCCCCCATGTGGTTGTAATAGCTGATCGTTGCCCGTGTGCTTACAGGATTAGGAGAAATACGCAATCCGGAAAGTGTGGTGGCGGGCAAAGTGGGAGAAATGGCTGCGACTTCGTCCCCGGGACGGCCGGCTTCGATCCATGCAGCATACAGCAGCTCAGCGATGGCATGCGAGGCATTGCTGAATAATTTCCGGGTGAGGTGTTCCGTTCGTTCCCAGAGTGCCATGTAATACTGTTCCGAAGTATTTCCATTTCCCATTTCAGTGGCATAATCATCAGCAACCAGGATGGAATCCATGTACGGAAAGTTTTGGTAAATATAACCGAAGATGTACGCCAGGGGATCATCGATTGTTGCGGCAGGAGTGCCCTCATAAACGATTTGATCGTGGTACCGTGCGATCATGTCAATCTCGTAACGCGCATGGATTCCCTTGTTACCCGTAAACTGACCATCGTAATTCCTGGTCAGGTGCATGGGCATGTGACCGTCGGCTACGTAATGACCCATGTCAGCAGCATATTTCTTTGCATTGGTCCAGTCTTCCCGGCGCATGCAATTCACCACCGAATCGTACATGGCCAGGGTGGCCCATGGCAGGTAGCCGTTTTCTTCCACGAACGCGGCACCATACTGCGAGATACATTCCTCCAGGGCGTGGGGGATGGTTCCGTTTTCCGTGAAACTGTCGTAATTATCAATATCGATATAGTGTTTCGGACCCTCAGCGGGATCATCCCTTTTCCTTTTGTCAGCATCAGAGGCATGTTCGGAAAGGTAGAACACCCAGTCGTTGAAACGCGACATCTCCTGGTTGAATGAAAGGTTGATCCTGAAACTGATCATATTATGACCTGTACTGCCCCAACTGCTGAGTATGATTACGGCTGCCAGGAGAAGCAAGGCCCGGATTGTGGTTTTATTTTTTTTCATTGGTTATCTTCAGGCCGTAAAAGTAGTGAAATTGGCGAGGGGTACACAACGGGATGCAATAAATCGGTGTGTAAAAAAAATGTTAAATTCCTGCAGGTATTGTATGCTATCATCAGGTTGCTTAAATTGCTGCAAAATCACCAAATCATTTGCCATGAAATTTTTAAAAGTATTATTGATCATCTTGCTGGTCATTGCCGGCCTGGTGCTGATTGTCCCGGTTTTTCTGCCCGGTGAAGCAACAATAACTGCACAGGAGGAGATTGCCCTGTCCCCCGGACTGGTCTTTCACCAGACGGCGCAGTATGCAGACCGGACCGCTTGGGATCCCTGGCTGAGCATGGAGCCGGAGGCGGATGTGACCATCAGTCCGCAACCCGGATATGTTGGGTCGACCTATACCTGGAAAGGGGATAAGATCGGCAATGGGAAAATGCGGGTCGATTCTGTTCATTACCCCGGTTACATCGCTTCCAGTATCTGGTTCGGCGAAAGTCCTGAACCCTCGCTGGTGGAGTGGACGCTGGAAGAGCAGGAGGGAGGCACCCGTGTTACCTGGCAATTTACCTCGGAAGGATCCTATCCATTCGGCAGGTTCATGCTGCTGATGATGAAAGGGCCGTTAAGCACATCGTTTACTTCCGGACTGGCCGATTACAAGGCTTTCCTGGAGGCCAATCCCCCGGAGTTGTACGCGCTCTCAGCCATTGGCACTGAAAGGTCCTATGACACCTACGCGATGGTGATTCCTGTTTCAGGAACCATGCAGGAAATTGCCAGCCAGATGCAGACCGGGTTTCCCACGCTCCAGGAGGTGATCCGTCAGCAAGGACTGGAACCCAACGGACCTCCGTTTGCACATTATCTCGACTATGATGAGGAGAGCGGTATTTCCAACGCACTGCTTGCAATGCCCGTAAAAGCGCCTGGCACTGCCACCAGTGAAGTACGTTCCCGGTTTTACCCGGCGATCGAGGCAGTGGCGGCAACACATAGCGGGAAATACGAATACATGTCAGAATCGTACGAAGCCCTTTCAGAATATGTTGCATCGAATGACCTGGAGGTTACCGGGGAAGCTTTTGAAGTCTACCTGACCTCTCCGATGGAGTCTGACAACCCGATGACCTGGAAAACCATGATTGCCTTTCCATTAAAGTAACAGGAATTGACGATACCCGGAACATCTGAAGAATTTACTGCGATCGGGCAGGCGTTTTACAACGACGGGTACCGCATGGCAACAAGTGTTCAGCCAGGAGATGAAAATGAGCGGTTGCTGCTGGTAGCGATGACACACCTTTACGGGGCACTGGATAACTTCATCGACCTTTTCCTTCAGAAAGCGGCCCCTGAACATCCCGTTCATTGCAAAAAAGGATGCTCCTGGTGCTGTCACCAGGCGGTTTTCGCCCATACCCATGAGTTCCGGTACCTGAAACAATGGATGTTTGCGCACATGGATGCGGAACAGATGGAAAAGGTGCGGAAACAGGCAGTCAAAAAACACCGGGCCACTTCCGTATTGTCCCCGGATGAAAGACTCCTGCACAAAGAGCCGTGTCCGTTGCTTGCAGACGGGGCCTGCTCAGCCTATGAGGCACGACCTGTGGCTTGCAGGATATACCTGTCCATGGATGTCGGCAGTTGCAGGGATGAATTTACCAATCCTGCCGACCATGCCGTTTTCCCGAAACTCTTCCGACTGCCATTGCATGCAGGTCGAAAACTGAACGAAGGATTTGCTGCCGGCTTGCAGTCAGCCGGGTTGGAAACCATGGAACATACCCTGGAGCAGGGGCTTTTGTGAGTATCAGGTACAAAATGCACAACGATATATATATTAATATAGTTATTTATATAGTTGTTAATATATTTATTAAAATATATATATTCGTGTCGTACAGATGGAGGAATCAATTGCAACGGATGACATTTTTTCCTGTATTATTGCAACCATGAACTCCTGGTTGCCTGTCTTCAAACAGTTGCAGAAACTACCATATTTGAATGCAAATCATTAAATTCGGGACAAACGACAGAAGATGAAAATAGGTATCCTGAGGGAAACAAAGGCTCCCCCCGACAGGCGGGTGCCGCTGACGCCCGGACAATGTAAACAGTTGCTTGCCATGTTCCCGGGAACCGGGCTGGTGGTGCAGCCCTCATTGAACCGCTGTTTTTCTGATGCTGAATACAGGGAGGCTGGCGTAAAGTTGCAGGAAAACCTGCGGGACTGTGACATTCTCATGGGGGTGAAGGAATTGGATCTTCCAGCCCTGATCGGCCATAAAACCTATCTTTTCTTTTCACATACGGCCAAGGAACAGCCTTATAACCGCAGGCTGCTGCAAGAGATCAGCAGGATGCACATCACCCTGGTGGATTATGAATACCTGGTCCGTACCGATCATTCACGCGTGGTGGCGTTCGGACGGTGGGCAGGGGTTGTGGGAGCATACAATGGACTGCGTGCACTGGGTGAACGGACAGGTGCATTTGCCCTCCGGCCGGCATGGATGCTTTCCGGACTGGAGGAGATGATAACCGACCTGGCGAACCTGCCGGTGGAGCATACCCGGATCGTGCTGACAGGCGGGGGGAGGGTGGCACATGGTGCCATGGAAATCCTCAGGGCGGCAGGGATCAGGGAAGTCACCCCCATGGCATACCTGGCGGATGACAATGTTGAAACCCGGTTCTGCCGGCTGGATCCATGGCACTATGCCAGGCATATCCATGACCTGGATTTTAATTTCGACCATTTCATTGAGCATCCCGATGCATATAAAAACGCGTTTCACCCATATGCCGGGAAATCCGACATGTACATTGCCTGTCACTTCTGGGACCCCAGGTCGCCTGAATTGCTTTCACGGGAGGACCTGCAGGATCCGGAACTCCCCATACGCGTTATTGCGGATATAAGCTGTGACATCGACGGGCCGATTGCCTCCACCATTCGTCCCTCCACCATCGCCGACCCCTTCTATGGCTATGACCCGGCTTCGGGAAAGGAAGCAGGAGAGCCCTTCAGGAATGATGTGATCACGGTGATGGCCGTGGACAATCTCCCGGGAGAACTGCCGCGTGATGCCTCGAGGGATTTTGGAGAAGCCTTGCTGAAAAATGTGCTTCCTCCGCTGCTGGGAGATGACAGGGAAGGCATTGTGCACCGCGCAACCATCACC
>Ga0180436_10001060_pt1 | contig 27406 bp, 23 predicted proteins | sample SS_ome_2_FD_132434 | JGI IMG/M metagenome (GOLD analysis project Ga0180436, IMG submission 132434) | Hypersaline lake sediment archaeal communities from the Salton Sea, California, USA - SS_3_S_2 metaG | ecosystem: Environmental > Aquatic > Non-marine Saline and Alkaline > Hypersaline >... | reverse complement strand
TAATAGTATATAAGGGATCTTCATTAACAACCACGTATCTTGATGCACATTGCACAGACCGTTATCACTATCCGTTGTCATCTTGGTCAAGTTTTCCAATGCGTTATATTCATATAACTGGATACAGGTCGGATCAAGTCTCCTCATTCCCAGATGTGCCACCTACTTATTGGGCTGGTAATGAAATTGAACGGCTGTATGATAACGGTGTCACTGGGGGATTCCCGGATGGGACTTATCGGCCCGAGAACAACGTCACACGGGCTCAGATGGCAGTTTTCTTATTGAAAGGAAAACATGGCTCTTCGTACACTCCTCCTCCTGTAGGGCAAAGCACTGGATTTGCTGATGTGTCAACATCTCATTGGGCAGCAGCGTGGATTAAGCAATTAGCAGCAGAGGGAATCACGTGGGGATGCGCTGTTAATCCATTGAGGTATTGCCCTGAAAACAATGCAACTCACGCAGAAATGGCAGTTTTCCTATTAAAATCAAAACATGGCTCTTCATATACCCCACCTCCAGTAGGAAGCAGTACAGGTTTCTGGGATGTCCCAACAAGCCATTGGGGAGCTGCCTGGATTAAACAGGTTGCACTCGAGGATATTTCACAAGGAGCTCATAATTGCGGAGTGGAATACTATTGCCCTGAATACTCGGTAAGCCGTGCGGAAATGGCAGGAATGCTCCTAAGGGCATTCAATCTGCCATAATGTGGTTTTAGCTTTGGTGATGAGTTGTCGTGCAATACGGAAAACTTCAGTCTTGTGTGTTGATGAGTTATCATATATTCTGCTACCACGTTTTGAATAGGAGGTAATCATGAATAGGACGAAACGGCTATTACAAATAGCCATTGCCATCTCAGTAATAGCACTCGCAGGATGCAAGGCCGAAAAGGATGTGGTTACTCTTACTCCTGAACCGCCAATAGACACTCGCGTCCCTTCAACTGCAACTCCCATCCCTCCAACTGACACGCCTGTCCTTCCTACGGACACTCCTCCACCGCCATCAGACACCCCTTTTCCCGTTACGGACGCGCCAGCCCTGCCAACCGAGGAATTTACCAGAACAACAACTGGCGGAGATGGATATGTTGCTCATGTCCCGATCAGTGAAGTAGAACAAAAAAGCCATGAAGAAATCGTGACTATTTTGGTTACACAGTGGCTAGAACACTACAAGACCGAAAGTTCACAATTGGATGCAAAGCTAAAAGATTATAAAATTGATGAAATTTCCATCATTTCTGACGCTGAAGATATAAGTCCTTTCATAATAGCATCAGTATCTTTTTCTGTAATACCAGTACAAATCCCAAATATGTGGCGATGCCGTGAAATGGATATTAATGAGCCTTGGTGTCACTCAGGATTAAGGTTTGGCGTATATGGGAAAGTGACAGGTCCATATTATTGGTTAAGGATCATGGTGGTTGGTTAAGGATCATGACAACTTCGAGCTAATACAGCGTGCACCCAACAACTGGTTAAGACGGATGACTGGGGACGGGAGATTGGAAAGCAAGATGTCTTGTCCTGATATATGTTTACAAAAAACATAAGGAAGGACAAGTAAAAATGACAAAACGATCATCAAAAAATGCAGTTCAGCTTTTAAGAAACAAGTGGTGCGTGAGTACGAAGATGGGGCCACTCGGTAGTGTCAAGAACATTGTGTAAATGGAATGGCAACCAGGTCATAGGGGACACCTGTCTTCAAACCTGATTGCTAGTTGATTGAGGATCAGAGGCCAATTTGCCAACGACATTGTCCACTTCTTGGTGATGTCCATGGTTGCCAGATAAAGCAGCTTTCTGGCCGACTGATCCGTGGGGAATGAGGATTTGTTTTTCAGCATCAATTATTCTTGAGGATTTCTACAACCAGATTGGGGTTTTCTTCTCGGTTCAGGAAACTGGAGGATGCTGGATGTCTATAAGTGATCAGTGGATTAATAACACCGACTAGAGTTATTTATGGGCACAAAGGAGCCCTTTATACATACAAGGGGCTCTTATTCTGCTTTCCCTGTCTTTACTTCGCCGGCAGCTCTCCCTCTTCTTTCTATATATTCTTCCGTGTTTCTTTTTGCTTATCTGTTTTGGTTTGAATTATTACTACTCGGGACAGTAATCTGGCATATATATACCTCTAATTCCTATCATAAATTGACCCCCTCAAGATTTATTGGGGGGCGATTTGTGCTGCCAGGATACCTGGTATTGAGCTGAAAGCAATTGTTGATTGGTGAAGAAGGTGGACATTTATATCCAATTTATCCACTGAAATTCGATGGATTATTCAGAAATCATTAACTTTTTACATGGATTTTACATCCCGATTGAATCCCGGTTACACCTGTCCTCTATCCTAAGGGCGTAGTTCTAGATTACCCTTAGTATTTGGAGGAAATATGTTTAAGAAAGTTGTCATACCCCTGTTGGCTGCAATCCTGATCGCAGTGACATTTAGTGGTACTGCCCTGGCATCGGAAGGCGATCATCCTGATCTCCTCAAGGCTCGGGGAGAGGTCATAGCTGTAGATCCTGCAGCCGGAAAGTTCAGATTAGAGAAGAATGACGGTTCGGTTGTGACTTATTTTGTAAACGAGGACACCACCTTCCGGGGCTTGGAAAGCCTTGAGGAAATGCAAGTGGGCTGGAAAGCAGGTGTAGCAGCCCGGGAAGGGGAAGACGGAAAGCTTTGGGCCGTGCTGGTGATTGCCGGTGATACATCGGACTATCTCCAGGCTCGTGGTAAGGTGACCGATATCAACACCTCGGCGGGCAAGTTCTCCATTCAGACACCAGAAGGAACGGAATTGAGGTTCTTCGTGGATGAAAACACACGCTATGGAGGCCAGGTCTCCAATCTGGATGAGTTAGAAGTAGGTATGGGTGCTGGTGTGGTCTATCAGGAGCACAGTGAAGGTAAATTGATCGCCGTTGGGTTGATAGCCGGACATGCTCCGGAGCTGAGCAAGGTGAAAGGAGAAGTAACTGCAGTGGATGCCAGTCTTGGCAAGTTCGAGATCGTTACTGCAGATGGAACCCGGATGCGCTTCTTTGTAGATGATAAGACCCGCTACCAGGGCCAGCTTTCTAGTTTAGAAGATATGCAGGTGGGTTGGCAGGCTGCAGTGGCAGCTAAAGAGGGAGAGGCTGGCAAACTCACAGCAGTGTTGGTGATCGCTGGCATCCGTCCAGAAGCGGTCCGCGCTGAGGGGATTATCGTTGGTGTGGATCCCGCGGCTGGGAAATTCCGCCTCGAGAAAGGGGATGGGACGACCTTGACCTTCATTGTGAATGATAAGACTACTTATAGAGGGCAGGTAGAGAGTATTCGAGACTTGGAGGAAGGAATGAGAGCTGGTGTGGGGGGATATGAGAACCAGCAGGGCCAATTAATTGCCCGAATCGTTGCAGCAGGTAATCCCCAGAATGATCGCCCGGAATTGATCAGAGCCCAGGGAATAATCAAGACTGTCAGCCCTGATGCTGGTAAATTCCAGCTCGAAAAATCAGATGGTTCAGTGCTGACTGTTTATGTGGATGCCAAGACCCAATACCGTGGACAGGTGAATGGTTTTGGCGATCTGGAAAAAAGTATGCGGGCTGGATTCGCGGGTTATATTGATCAGAATGGCAAAATCATTGCCCGCGGAGTGATTGCCGGACACCCAAAGGTAGACAGGCCGGCTGGTGAGCGCCCTGGTGGAGAACGACCAACACCTGAAGCCGATCCAATCCTGAATGACCGCTCTCAGGCTCCAAGTTCCTGAAGTATCTCTATCATGATCCCTGGAGGATTTATCTTCCTGCAGGGAATCCAAATGAGATCGCAGTCTCATTATGAGACTTTCTGATCTGCTCCTGGCGCCAGATATCCTAGATATCTGGCGCCTATTTTATTTAGGATGATATAATTGCCAGACCTTGTTGATAAATACTATAAAGTGAGGAATGATGGCAAAACAATATAGTGCACCTCCCGAGATGTCAATTGATCCCTCCCAGGTTTATACAGTAAAACTGGAGACAAACCGGGGGGATGTTGTGCTCGATCTTTATCCGGAACATGCTCCGAAAACAGTCAATAATTTCGTTTTCCTGATCAATGAATCCTTTTACGACGGTGTGACCTTTCACCGCGTGATCGACAATTTTATGATCCAGGGCGGCGACCCTGAAGGATCCGGTCGCGGCGGCCCAGGCTACCGCTTTGAGGATGAGTTGGTCGGCAATCCCTTGATTCATGAAAGCAAAGTGATTTCTATGGCCAATGCCGGTCCAAATACCAATGGTTCCCAGTTTTTCATCACCCATCTACCTCAACCGCATTTGGATGGAAAACACACTGTCTTTGGCAAAGTAACCCAGGGAGAAGATGTGGTGGATGCCATCCGTCAGGGTGATGTGATCAAAAAAGCCTCAGTACAGTAGGAAAAGCGTAGCTTGCAGGAATAACCATTTTTTAGTAAGATAACTTCCGCGAGGGAATGCCATTCAGGTTCCTTCGCGGAATGAATTTCCAGAGGAGGTGGTGGGAAAATCAGTAAAAAGGGAAAATAGCGCATGGGCTCAAGGAAATTTCTTGAGTTGACGAGGATGAGGGTTCCTCCTTTGGGAGGCTAACTGGCCGGGGGAATGAGTAAAGCCGGGAAAATCGAATGATCAGCGGAAGCCCTCCGGAGTTGTCACACTCCGATATTTCCCTCCAAACCGAAAAGGATGATAAAAACCCGGGTGACCGGTGGGACAACATCATCCCTGGTGACGTAAATTTTCAATCAGCGATCTCAAATTTCCAGGTTTCTCCTGCATGGAGTTTTCCATGTTTGTTGGATAATTATCGCTGAAATCTTCCAGGAGGGTTGTACCTATGTGTGGAATTGTTGGATATATTGGACCGAAAAACGCTACGCCTATCATCATGAATGGGCTGAAGAAGCTGGAATACCGAGGATATGACTCCGCTGGTATTGCGGTCCTTGAGAACGGAGGTATCGAAGTTCGGCGGGATGCCGGCAAACTGGAGCGTTTATCACAACTTGTCCAGGATTCGCCCATCAAGGGCAAACTGGGGATTGGTCATACCCGCTGGGCAACTCATGGAGAACCTAATACCCGCAACGCTCATCCCCACCTCGGAATGACAGGTGATGTGGTTGTTGTCCATAATGGAATAGTGGAAAATTTCTCCACATTAAGAGAAGAGTTGATCAGTGAAGGTGCTGAATTTCAATCCGAAACGGACTCGGAAGTCATCGTGCTGCTTATCGAGCGCTATCTGGAAGAATACGATCTGACTGGAGCGGTTCAAAAATCCCTTTGTCTCTTGAAAGGAGCTCACGGCATTGTAGTGATGAGCAAAAATGAACCGGATAAGATCATTGCCGCCCGGATCGGCAATGCCGGTGGGGTGGTGTTGGGAATCGGCCAGGATGAGATGTATATCGCTTCCGACCTTCCAGCCATCCTGGAACACACCCGGGAAATGATCTTCCTGGAATCGCATCAGATGGCTGTTGTCACTCGCCAGGGTGTGAATGTGATGGGGATGGATGGAGTGGGGATCGATGCCGAGGTTCATAATGTGCCCTGGGATCCGGTTTCAGCTGAGAAAGGGGAATACCGCCACTTCATGCACAAAGAGATCCACGAGCAGGTGCGCTCACTGACCGATACTATCGCTGGCCGGGTGGATTTCGAAACTGGTACCATCCAGCTTCCGACACTCAATTTAACCCAGGACCTTGTTAAAAAGATCAACAAGATCATCATTATCGCTTGCGGGACGGCATCTTATGCTGGAATGGTTGGAAAGGTATTGATCGAACGAATTGCCCGTATACCGGTCGAAGTGGAAATTGGATCTGAGTTCCGCTATCAGGATCCGATAGTGGATGATAGGACCGTTGTATTGGCAATCAGCCAATCTGGAGAGACGGCTGACACATTGGCTGCTATGGAAGAGGGACGCCAAAAAGGAGCAGTCCTGTGGTCGATCGTCAATGCTATTGGTTCTCAAGCCATGCGCATCGCAGATGGATTCATCTCCATGCAGGTTGGGCCGGAGATTGGTGTAGCGTCTACAAAAGCCTATACTGCACCCCTGGTTGACCTGTATATGCTCGCGATCCTGCTAGGTGAGATGCGAGGCACACTGAACGAAGAGAAACGCCGACAGCTGGTAGAGGACTTACGGCTGGTGCCCGACCTGGCTGGGCGCTGCCTGGACCAGGAAGAAGAGATTAAAAAAGTGGCTGAAAGCTTGCTGGAAGCGGATAATGCCCTGTATCTGGGCCGAGGTGTGAATATGCCCACTGCATATGAAGGAGCTTTGAAGTTGAAGGAGATTTCCTATATTCATGCTGAAGGGTATCCAGCTGGAGAGATGAAGCATGGGCCGATCGCCTTGATAGACGCCGATTTGCCGGTGGTAGTGATTGCTCCTCGTGATCCCTGGTATGACAAGATGTTCAGCCAGATCGAGCAAGCCAAAGCCCGGGGAGGGCGCGTGATCGCGGTAGCTACAGAAGGCGATGAACAAATCCAGAACCAGGCTGATCAGGTTTTATTTGTGCCTGACACACCCTGGATGTTGAGCCCGGTCACAACGGTCATCCCCTTACAGCTGCTGGCCTATCATATTGCTGCTCAGCGCGGATTGGACGTGGATCAGCCCCGCAACCTGGCGAAATCAGTTACTGTTGAATAGTCGACCTCCGAGGTCGGCCATACCTCCGAGGTCGATCATACCTCCGAGGTCTATTTTTAAAGCATATCTCTTAAAATTCTAGCGATTTCAAGCGCATAGTCCCAGTTCTCCCCATCCTCAATCGACCATATCGCCCCCAGTATCCCCCTCACGAAGCTCCAAGCCCACATGCGTTCCTTATCCAGCCCCAACGATTCTGTGAATATCTCGATCCTTTTCATTTGGAGTTCTTTTAGATGCGGATGATCGATCAGATCAGGATATGGATTGAACAGGTAGGATCCGATCTCGAAAGCTGGTTCCCCGATTACACCCTTGGGGTCGATTGCAGTCCATCCATCTTTCCCGCGAAGAATATTCATGTGATGAAGGTCTCCGTGCAGCAGGAGTTGTTCCTTTGGATTGGCCAGCAGGTCACTAGCTAGATTAGCCGCTTGATTTAAGAGGTCAACTGGCAGAGGCCCATCTGTGGGGAAAACTTCCCTATAGCGTTGGAATCCGCGGCACCAATCCGCTGCAGTGTGAAAGGCAGGATGATGGGTTACCGGATGCCAGAGCTTTTCCATCAGAGATGCGGCGATCCGGGTGGCTTTTTCGTCATCCTGGATTGATCGAAGGTCTGCACCAGGGAGGAGGCGTTCTAATAGCAGGGCGCCCTGGTCAGGATCTGCGTCAAGAAGCTTGACAGCACCATTCCCTTCGTAGGATATCAGGGCTTGAATCTCAGAGGTCAATTCCGGATTTGGGACGCCAATTTTCAGGACAACAGGTTGGCCGTTAGCTGCCGCCGCAAAAACAAGGTAGTTGTACGAGAGATCGATGACAGGTTCAAGCCCAGATAGTGACCAGCGCTGAGCCAGATCAAGTTGGAGAAATGATAGATTGTCCAACCATTTTTGTCCGGCTTGACCATATACACCAATAATCCGATCAATAAAGTCCGGGGCAAGTGATTTCATGTCAAATTGGGAGGGATTCGGGCTGTTCTGAAAGGTGGTTTGTCTTCAATCTTGAGATTTATCAGATTGTCCGCCATAGCCTTCCTGTTCCAGCCAGTAGCGGGCTACCTCATCCATGGAAAGGATGAAATCGGATTTTGCCGCAGTGTAGTTGCCGCTTTGTTTAGGGAAGCGCTTGGCTAGCTTTTCCTTGAGCTTTTCATATTTCCTGGCAGCTTCTGGATTGGCTCGCAAATAGTCTCGGAAAACAGTATGTCTTTCTATATCCGGATGGCCTGTCTGGAAGACATGCAAATGGTGCGTGCGGTCTCCATTCGTATCCCGGGTGAAGAATTGACGTCCAGGAATGCCATATTCGCCTTTATTTACATACTCAATAGCTTCGAATTCTGGCAGTGACTGAATGACATCCTGCAGATCTTCAACTTCCATCACGAAGTCAAGGATTGGCTTGGCCTTGATACCGGCCACTGAGGTGCTTCCAATATGGTAAATGCCGACAACCGGGAAAGAAAGACCAGCCAGGATGCGCTTTGCTTCATCGTCTGCCTGGTTTGACCAATCTGGATTATGTGGAACGAGCTCAACTTCACGCTGCTCCGGGTTCTTTATTTCGTTTTCAGTCATACTCTTTCACTGTAAAATAGTTCACTACATTATATAGCATCTTGGTCTGCCTGTCAGCTTTATTTTCTTACTCTGCAAGTGGCAGTACTTTCATCCCTAATTAATATAATGTTGAGATTCAAGCCCTTTATTCGTGCTAAAATGATGTCTGCATTACTGGCTATTAGCTTTTAGGAAGGTACTCTATGGCAGCAAAAGAATTATCCCGTGAAACTGTATTGAAGGCGTTGGGCAAGGTCAATGATCCCGAGATTGGAAAGGATCTGGTCAGCCTGGGTATGATAGAAGATGTTAAGGTTGAGGGAGACAAGGTCAGTTTCACAATTAATCTGACTACGCCTGCTTGCCCACTCAAGGATGAGATCAAGGGCAGCGCCCTGGCTGCAGTTGAAGCTATCGATGGTGTGAAGGATGTTGAGATCAATATGAGCGCTAAGGTGCCAGTTGGACAGAAGAAATCTGCCCCTTCAAATATCAAGAATGTGATTGCGGTCGCTTCTGGAAAAGGTGGCGTTGGAAAGAGCACAGTAGCGGTGAACCTGGCGGTAATCCTGGCTCAAAAAGGTGCCAAAGTTGGACTGTTGGATGCAGATATTTATGGACCAAATATCCCGACCATGATGGGTGTTGAAAGGCTGGGAGGCGCGACTGAGAAAAAGATCCTCCCGGGTGTAGGTCATGGCGTGAAGGTGATCTCGATTGGTTTTATGGTCAAACCGGAACAGGCATTGATCTGGCGCGGGCCTATGCTTCATTCTGCAATCAAGCAGTTCATTAACGATGTGGATTGGGGAGAGCTGGATTACCTGGTGGTTGACTTGCCGCCTGGAACTGGCGATGTGCAGCTCAGCCTAAGCCAGACCCTTGAACTTCAGGGTGGAGTGATCGTTACCATGCCTCAGCAAGTTTCACTGGATGATGCACTCCGGGGTATTAATATGTTCCAGGAGCTTGGTATCCCGATCTTTGGCGTGGTGGAGAATATGAGCTACCTCGAGACTCCGGATGGTGAGCGAATGGATATCTTCGGAGAAGGAGGCGGGGAGAAACTGGCTCAGCTGACTGATGTGCCGTTTATCGGGTCAATCCCGATCGATCCCCAGGTCAGAGTTGGTGGGGACAAAGGAATGCCTGTCTCCATTTCCCATCCTGAATCTCCAGTTTCAAAGACACTGGTAGAAATTGCTGAAAAGATAGCTGCCCAGGTTAGCATCCAGGCTGTAAAGGGTAAATAGAGAACTTAGCTCATTAATTTCAGGATACGGTTTTCTAAAAGGAATCCGTATCCTTTGTAATTAAGAATAATACGGTAAAATAGGCACATGATGGCCCATATAGTTGGAATACGTTTCCACGGTGGTGGAAAAACTTATCATTTTGATGCAACCTCTGTTCCGGAGATAAAGAAAGGCGAGTATGTGATCGTTGAGACCAGCCGCGGTCAGCAGTTGGGGCAGGTGGTTTCTTTCCTTGACCCGAAGGCAAAGAACGGCCGCAACTGGAAGCCGATTTTACGTTCTGCCACATCCCGAGACCTGGTAATGCGCCAGGTTTGGGAGAAAAAAGAACAAAAAGTCCTGGAAGAATGCCGGAAATTCGCAGGTGAAGATAAAAACCTGGATGAGGTCAAATTCGTTTCTGCAGAATTCAGTCTGGAAGGTGAAAACCTGGTTTTCCTGTACTGCTACGAGGGGAACGATGACCCCAATCTGGGAAATTTGCTGAAAAAACTCAAGAAGAAGAATTCGGAAGCCAAACTTGAACTCCGGCGGATAGGCCCCAGGGATTCAGCCAAGATCATTGGCGGCATGGGAGCCTGTGGACGTGAGGTTCGCTGCTGTACAGAATTCATGACCGAATTCATCCCCATATCGATCAAGATGGCCAAGGAACAAGGTATCTCCCTGGCTCCCTCGGAAATTACTGGCATGTGCGGTCGGCTTCGGTGCTGTTTGATGCATGAGAATGAGCAGTATAAAGAAGCTAAGAAAAATTTGCCCAGACAAGGTAAACGCGTAAAAACGCCGAAAGGGGAAGGCAAAGTCATCCGCGTTAATGCCCTAAGCCAAAGGATTTCTGTGAATCTGGGGGAAGATGGAATTCATGATTTTGATCCTGATGAGGTAGAACGGATACAGAAATGAAAGAGATCCTGGCTCAAGTAGATCAGGCCTTTGCTTATACCAGTGAACTGAGACGGGAATTCCACCGTCAACCAGAGCTGGGTTTCCAGGAAGTTCATACAGCTGAAATCATACTCAGAGAACTGTCCAAATTGGATGGCTTCTCTATTCAATCTGGGGTTGCAGAAACAGGAATTGTTGCCTTATTTAAGGGAACTGCACCCGGAAAAACCATTTTGCTTCGTTTTGATATGGATGCCCTGCCGGTCACTGAAAATACTGGTGTGGAGTATGCCTCGCAAAACGAAGGAGTGATGCATGCTTGTGGACATGATGGTCATATGGCTATCGGTTTGACCGTAGCAAAACTGGTTTCTGAGAACTACCAGGACTTGGCCGGCCAGATCAAATTCGTCTTTCAACCTGCTGAGGAAGGCCTGGGGGGTGCCTGCAGGATGATCGAGGTTGGCGTGCTGACTGACCCTGAGCCTGATATTGTGCTGGGCCTTCATCTCTGGAATGAAAAGGAATTGGGCTGGATAGGGATCAGTGATGGCCCGGTAATGTCTGCCTCGGAAACGTTCCAGGTTTTGATCAAGGGCAGGGGAGGGCATGGAGGAAAACCCCACGAATCTGTTGATCCTATTGTCGCTGCGGCAAATATCATCACTTCACTGCAGAGCCTGGTTTCCAGAGAAGTGCCACCATTGGACAGCGCTGTGATCACAGTCAGTTCTGTTCATGGCGGCGAGACACATAACGTGATCCCGGAATTCGTCACCCTGGAGGGGACGATCCGGACCTTTACAGAGGCCAGCCGAAACCTGGTCCTTGAACGCTTTCATCAGGTTGTGGATGGAGTTGCTCAAGCTCATCTGTGCAGCGCGGAAATTGAGATCGTTGATATTTCACCTGCTGTCACAAATCAACCAGAGGTTGCAGAAGTGATGCGCCAAACCGCCAGATCCCTCTTTCCTGAAGCAGAGTTGGATTCGAATTATCAGACGATGGCATCGGAAGATATGGCCTTCCTGATGCAAGATCTACCTGGCTGCTACAGCTTTGTGGGATCAGCCAATCACGCTCTTGGGCTGAATGCCAAGCACCATCAGCCGGATTTCAATTTTGACGAGGAAGCCTTGAAAACCGCCGCAGCCCTGCTGATAGGTGGGGTTGTGAATTTTTTGAATCCATAAAGCTGTTGGATTCTCCCCCACGCGGATCTATTTTCTGAGAAACAGGAAAAATTGAACACAAAAATAGCCCAGTACACCTACTGGCAAGCCGATCGATAGCGGGATAGACAAGGAAAGCCAGCTATTTAGATAGGGGGAAATTAAAAACGACACTACACCAGCGATCACTGCGAGAATGATAGATTTCCGCTGGATCTCTCTTCCCATGGTATCGCGCCTTAGAGGTGTAAAGGGGGTGTTGAGGTCAACTCGGTACCACCCGCTGTGCAAATAAAGCAAAAAGAATCCAAATATAACCGCGAAGACCAGCGCTGCTCTCCAGGTAAATCCAACTACAAGAATCGCAATAATGGCACTCAAGACTGCTCTGGATAAATAGTAGGGCAGGTAATCTTGTCTCATTTTTCTCCTTCCTTCAGCCAGAATAGGTCGTTCACAGGAATTTTAAGGGCATTGCTGAGCTTTAAAGCGGTTTCTATTGTAGGGATGTGGCGGCCTGTTTCGATCGAGGTGATCGATACCCTGGCGATACCGACCAGGCTTGCTAATTCAGCCTGGGTCAGATCAAGTTTCTTCCTGGTATCCCGGATCCGGTTTCCAATCGTGGTATGGCTCATGAAGTTAAGTATACTTAACATGGATAAGTTTGTCAAGTGTACTTAACATTAAATTTGTCGATTCTGAGTACTGGTTCCGGTAGTGCGCTGATATGATCCGCAATGCACCTATTAAGTCTGAAACAGTATCACATTAACGTGGTTGTTTTCCTTTATTTGTATGGGACGTTGTTCATATTCTCAGGTGTCAAATATCCGCTAATTTTCCCCCTAATCTTGCAATTTCCAATCCCCTTTGTTAAAATTAAGTATGATTAATCTTATTCATCCTATTAATCATATCAGGAGTGGCCATGGATCACTCTGAATTTATCGATTATCTTCTCCAAACCACCGATTCGAATACAGATACCCTGCCTGCCCTGAAGGATCTCAGCCAGCAGATCGGGATTAGCATTTCTACTCTTCGGGAACAGCTGGAAGCAGCTAAAATCCTGGGTCTTGTGGATGTTAAACCCCGCCGCGGCATCCGACCTTTACCATATAAATTTACACCAGCAGTCGATGCCTCATTATGTTATGCCATCCAGAAAGACCATGACTATTTTGAGGACTTTGTGGATCTGAGACGGCATCTTGAATATTCCTATTTTCCCCAGGCAGTTGATCTGTTGGAAGAATCCGATCATCAGGAACTGCGCAGGCTGGTGAAAAGCGCCTGGGAGAAACTGCGTGGAAAGCCGGTCCGAATTCCTCATCAGGAACACCGCCAACTTCATCTGGCCTTTTTCAAACGCTTGAATAATGTCTTTGTATCCGGTCTGCTTGAAGCCTATTGGGATGCCTATGAGGCTGTAGGATTGAATGTATATACAGACCTTGAATATTTGGAACAGGTTTGGACTTATCATGAAGAGCTGGTAGAAACAGCTATCCAGAAAGATAACACCAGGGGCCGGGAAGTGCTCTGGGAGCATTTTGAGTTGATGGATCGCATGGTGCGTTGATAGATTATTAACATACAACATTGCTTCAGAGAGAATATTAGGAGATTGAATGGCCAAAACCCAAACTAAAAAACCGGTAGTAAGACGCTTGAGCGGTGTCAATGAATTTTCCATCAATATCGGCACTGAAAATGGATCCGGAAGCCAGACAGCAAACTTGACTCTTTTACGGGCTATTTTCAAGATGGGCATCCCGGTTTCAGGAAAAAATATCTTCCCATCAAATATCCAGGGTTTACCCACCTGGTACAAGATCCGGGTCAGTCAGTCCGGTTATGTTGGACGTAGAAAAGAAGCGGATATTGTTGTGGCGATGAATCCCAAGACCTTCACCGAAGATCAAGATGATCTGGTAGCGGGGGGATTGTTCCTCTATGCCGACGATATCAAGGACCCAATTGAACGGAAGGATATGATCACGGTTGCCATGCCGGTAAAAAAACTGGTAAAGGAAGCCAAACCTCATCGCGACCTGCGCAAGTTCGTTGCCAATATGGTCTATGTGGGCATTCTTGCCAAATTGCTGGAGATTGATATGGAACCGATCAAAGCTGCCCTGGAATTCCATTTCAAAGGGAAGGAAAGCCCGGTGGAATTCAACATGATGATGATCGAGTTGGCATATAAATGGGCAGAAGAGAATCTGGATCTTGAAGTCCCCTATAAAATCGAACCGCGTGACCTTACGGACAACGCTATCCTGGTAGATGGAAATACAGCTGCTGGACTGGGTACGATTTATGGAGGGATGCACTTTGTGTCCTGGTACCCGATCACCCCCGCAACGAGTTTGCCAGAAGCTATGCTGGAATATGCCCCAAAATTGCGTGTCGATCCCGAAACCGGGAAGAGCACCTTTGCCATTATCCAGGCGGAGGACGAACTTGCCGCAATAGGCATGTGTATAGGAGCTGGTTGGGCAGGATTGAGAGCAATGACTGCCACATCCGGCCCGGGCTTGAGCTTAATGGCGGAATACACCAGCCTGGCTTACTTAACAGAGATACCGGTAGTGATCTGGGTTGTCCAGCGTGTTGGCCCCAGCACCGGTCTGCCCACCCGGACAGCCCAGGGAGATATCAATCTGGCCTATTACTTGGGGCAGGGTGATACCGAACATATTATGTTGATCCCCGGTAGCGTCAAAGAATGTTTTGATTTCGGTTGGAAAGCGCTCGATCTGGCTGAAAAATATCAAACGGCTGTTTTATGCCTTTCAGATCTTGATCTAGGGAAAAATCAATGGATGACGGAACCATTTGAATACCCGGATACGCCAATCGAAAGGGGGAAGATCATTTGGGAGGAAGATCTGGAGAAGATCAAAGAAGATTGGGGCAGGTACAAAGATTTGGATGGAGATTTCATTCCCTATCGAACTGTTCCGGGCAATACTCATCCCGATAGCGCTTATTTTGCTCGGGGAACCGGGCATGATGATTTCGCAAATTACAGCGAACATCCGGATGATTGGCGGAATAACCTGGACCGCCTTAAGAACAAGATCAATTCCTCCAAAAAGGACTTGCCAGAGCCGCTGATCACCAAAAGGAGTGGGGCCAAGAACGGAATTATTGCTTTTGGCTCAACGGATGCTGCGATGGTTGAGGCATTGGACTATCTGAAAGCGGACGGAATCAAGCTGGACTATCTGAGGTTGCGAGCTTTACCGGCCACAGACCAGGTGCTTGATTTCATTCGTTCCCATGAGAGAGTCTATATCGTTGAAAATAACCGGGATGGACAAATGCATGCCATATTGTCCCTGGAACTCCCGGAAAAATCTGAAGATATGATCTCGTTGGCGATCATTGACGGTTTGCCAATTAACGCAGAATGGATCAGGGAATCTGTCTTGGCAGAGGAGAATGTCTAATGGCTGAAAAAGCAAAGAAAGTAAATGAGATCGGTTTATCCAAAGAGGATTATAAGGGCAAACCATCCACATTATGTCTCGGTTGCGGTCATAATGCGATAGTTGGGCAGATCATCTCAGCCTGCTATGAATTGAATATTCCCCCTGAAAGTTTGGTCAAAATCAGCGGGATTGGATGCTCAAGCAAAGCTCCCACATATTTTATGGAACGCTCATTTGGTTTTAACGGCCTGCATGGTCGGATGCCATCGCTGGCTACCGGAGCTTTATTTGGTGATACATCTTTGATCGGAATCGGAGTTAGCGGTGACGGTGATACAGCCAGTATTGGTATGGGTCAGTTCAAACATGTTACCCGACGCAATTTACCCATGCTGTATATCGTGGCCAATAATGGGGTTTATGGATTGACCAAAGGGCAGTTCTCCGCAACGGCGGAAGAGGGCCTGGCATTGAAAAAACAGGGCCAGAATCGATACGTTCCGGTGGATATTGTCTGGGAGGCGATAGCGGGGCGAGCTTCCTTCGTTGCCCGCTCATTCTCTGGTGACCCGCAGCAGCTTAAGGCTCTGATCAAGGCTGGTATCCATCATAAAGGTATCGCTGTGATCGATGTCATCAGCCCCTGCGTTACTTTTAACAACCAGGATGATTCCTACCACTCCTATGCCTGGGGCAAATCCCATGAGGTTGCTCTGCACGAGCTCTCTTTTGTTCCCCCGGTCGAAGATATCAAGGTGCAATACGATAAAGGTGAGACCATTGATGTGCCTCTATACGATGGCACTCATATCGTCCTGAAAAAATTGGGCCAGGATTATGAGCCGACCAATCGGGCAAAAGCCTTGAAAATGCTGGAAGAAGCCAATGACCGCAATGAGCTTATCACCGGGTTGATCTATATCAACCCCAAACAAAAGGCTCTCTTTGATCTCTATAATTTACCAGATGTTGCCCTCAATCGCCTGCCGGCCGAGAAATTGCGCCCAAGCGTGGAATCTCTGGATGAGATCAACCAATTGATGTATTAGGGATTTTTTTCTGGGTGATGTGAAGAAACATCATTGAATGAGGATTTGCTTAGTGGGCTTTATTTGTAAAAATTAAAAACAGCGATTTATTATTTTCATGTGACCGCTCTTGTGTGGAGGAACTATGCCGCTTTGGAGACAGCCACTGGATAAAGACCGCATCCTTGTTACACACGGCATCGTACATATAATCGATGACCGCTGCAAAGGTTGCGGTTTTTGTATTGAATTCTGCCCCCAGGGGACACTGGGGATATCAGACCGTACCAATACCAAGGGATATCATCCGCCCCAGGTCATAGCAGAGAATGTCTGCGTGAACTGTGGATTGTGCACCCTGTTGTGCCCTGATTTTGCCATTTATATCGAAGACGGGGGCAAAAAACCGCCGGGATTGATCCAGCCTGTGCATCGCAATGAGGTGAAAAATGGCAGATCTTAAAGGCAATCTAACCGGGGAGCACTTTATGCTGGGTGACCACGCCTGCGCAGAAGGCGCCATTTTGGCGGGTTGCCGGTTCTTTGCCGGTTATCCGATCACTCCGGCAACAGAGATCGCTGAACGAATGTCGGTACGTTTGCCGCAGGTGGAGGGCAAGTACGTTCAGATGGAAGATGAACTGGCATCCATGAACGCTGTTCTGGGGGCAAGCTGGGCGGGTGTTAAATCAATGACTGCTACCAGCGGTCCTGGCTTTTCATTAATGATGGAAAACTTGGGGTTGGGGATCATGCTGGAAACTCCTTGTGTGCTGGTGAATGTTCAGCGCGGCGGTCCATCTACTGGACTGCCAACATTGGTTGGCCAGCAGGATATGATGCAGGCTCGCTGGGGTTCGCATGGTGATTATGAGATCATCGCCCTCAGCCCCGGTTCACCTCAGGAATTGTTTGATCTTACCATCCGGGCTTTTAACCTGTCAGAAAAATATCGCACTCCTGTTTTGGTGATGACTGATGCTGAAGTTGGGCATATGACCGAGAAGGTAGTGATCCCACCTCTAGAAGATATTGAGATCCTCAATCGTCATTCAGTATCCAGGGGAGAGTTGGAACCTGATCGATTCCGGATCTACCGATCGAGCCCTACCGGCAGGGCGGGCTATGTTTCCCCGATGGTTAAGGCAGGAGATGGTTTCAGGATACATGTGACAGGGCTCACTCATGATGAGCGGGGTTATCCTGCAATGAATCCCGAAGCCAATGAATTGAATGTATCCCGAATTATGCAGAAGATTACCACTAACCGGAAGGAGATCATCCAATTAGAAAAGGAAAAACTAAGGGGCGCTGAGGTGGTTGTGGTTTCTTACGGGATATCCGCCCGGACGTCTTTATGGCCGATTGAGCAGGCTCGCAAAGAGGGGATTAAGGTTGGGTACCTGCGTTTGATAACCGTCTGGCCTTTTCCGGAGGATTTCATTTCCAAATTGGCAGAGAAGGTGAGTACGTTCATTGTCCCGGAGATCAATATGGGGCAGATGGTCAGGGAAGTTGAACGCTGTGCGGCTGGGAAAGCAGAAGTGATTGGAGTCCATAAGCCAGGCGGCGATATATTGGATCCGGCTGATGTACTGGAAGCTATTCGAAGAGGCGCTGGTGTAGTACAGGAAGCTTGATAGGGATAGCGGCCAAGAGGATGAAATATGACAGCAGAAAGGGTAGATCGGAAAACTAAACCACGCATTATGTCTTACGAGGCTTCATCGGAAGGGGATTGGATCACAGGACTGCATCCAATGGATGACCTGCTGCGGGGGGAACGCCTTCCCCATATCTGGTGCCAGGGCTGTGGGTTGGGAACAGCATTGACATCCTTCATCAGCTCCCTTAAGTGGTTAGAGAAAAGGAAGGGCTGGGACCTGGATAAAGTGGCAGTTGTTTCCGGCATAGGCTGCACAGGAAGGATAGCCGGTTATGTACGCCTGGATTCATTCCACACCACTCACGGTCGGGCAATTCCATTCGCGACCGGCTTGAAGATTGCCAATCCAGAGCTGAAAGTGATAGTCCTTTCTGGAGATGGAGATATTGCCGGGATTGGAGGAAACCATTTCATCCACGCTGCCAGGCGAAACCTGGGAATCACTGTTGTCTGTGTGAATAACTTCAATTATGGCATGACGGGCGGACAGGTTGGGCCGACAACACCTCATGAAGCCCGGGCAGTGACAGCTCAGTACGGCAATTATGAATATCCTTTCAATTTGCCATATCTGGCTGCTGCCAGTGGTGCTTCGTATGTTGCCCGGTGGACTGTACTGCATGCTCGCCAACTGGATTGGACCTTGCGCAAAGCATTAACGCATTCAGGTTTCAGCTTCGTGGAGATCATTGCTCCCTGTTCCACGGCTTATTCTCGTTGGAACCCGGATGGAAAAGGGTTGGATCCGGAGAACTTACGCCGCAGAGGTCTGGAAGTGATGAAACATTACCAGCAGGTTGGTAAGACTGAACATGGTATGCATCCCAAAGACGCCCACGTGAAAGTCAATGAACGCGGCGAGGTAGTAGAGATCATCGAAGGAGAATTCTTGCTGGAATCCCGCCCCGATTTTGAAGAAGCGATGAACCAGCGAGTAGAAATGGCTGAGAAATATTGGCAGCGAATGAAAGCTGCCCTGGACAAAAGGGTCTCCCTCTCCATTAAAGAGAGAAAAATACCCCGGACAGAAATCCAACTGGGAGGTTTCGGGGGCCAGGGCATAATGAGCGCAGGAAAGATCATAGGTATGGCTGCTGCGGTCTTCAACAATCTGGAAGCTTGTTTTACACAAAGTTACGGGCCTGAAGCCCGGGGAGGTGCTGCAGGATCCCAGGTGATCATTTCCTCCAAGCCTATTCATCATCCTCATCTGACAGAACCCACCAGCATGATCATTATGTCGCAGGGTGCCTATGATAAATATGTGGACACCCTGGCAGCCAATGGCGTACTATTGATCGACAACGAATTGGTCAAACTTCCCGAAAATCATCGAACGGATATTCAAACCCTGGGCATCCCGGCAACGAAGATCGCTGAGGAGGCAGGTAACAACCGGGCAGCGAATACTGCAATGCTGGGTTTCTGGACAGCGGTAGAAGGTATTGTCGACCAGAAAGCCATGAAAGAAGCCGTTGCAGAATCAGTTCCTCCTAAAACTGTTGATCTTAATCTTGAGGTTTTTAAAGCAGGCTATCAAGAAGGATTGGCTCAGATCTGATCCTGAGCTGGATATTCTATGGATAGACAAGTATTGGTTATTGGATCTACTCTGGCAGGACTGCAGGCCGCTCAAGACCTGGCCAGTATAGGCCTGCAGGTAAACCTGATTGAGAACAGCCCATTCATTGCCAGAGACGATACCTATCATTTGCCAGCATACTTGAAGAATACCAAGCTGTTGGAGATCTTTAAGGATCCTCGCATAAAGGTCTGGACCAATACAGACGTTGATCAAATCATCAGAACTAACGGTGGATACCAGGTTCGGCTCGAGCAGAGTCCCCGCTATATCGATCTGAGCAAGTGCACAGCCTGTGGTGATTGCGTGGATGTATGCCCGGTTACCATCCCTGGCACGGATCTAAAGGCGATCCATTTTGGTGGACAGCCAGATTGCGCGGTCATCGAGAAAAGTGGAATTGCTCCCTGTACAAACGCTTGTCCGGCGGGAATTCATGTTCAAGGTTATGTGGCTTTGATCAATCAGGGACGATATAAGGAAGCCTACCGCCTGATTTACGAAGACCTTCCTTTCCCATCAGTCTGTGGACGGGTATGCAATCACTATTGCGAACAGGCCTGCAACCGCAGCCAGCTGGATGATCCTGTAAACCTGATGGCGCTGAAACGCTTTGTGGCTGATTGGGCTTATACTCATCCAGATGAAATTTGGGAGGAAGGAAAGGATATATCTGACCAGAGACAGATAAGCTCAGGAAAGAAAGTAGCTGTGATAGGTGCGGGTCCAGCTGGTTTGACCGCCGCCAGGGATCTGGTCCGCAAGGGGCATGAGGCAAGTGTATTTGATAATCAACCCCGCGCCGGCGGTATGATGCGGGTGGGCATCCCACCTCACAGGTTGCCATACCAGCAGCTGGAATGGGAAATCGAACAAATTCTGGCTGAGGGAGTGGAACTGAATTTGAATACCTGGATAGATGATATTTCGGGCCTCCTGGAAAATGGATTTGATGCAGTTCTGATAGCGACTGGCGCCCATCAGGCCATGAAAGTTGACATTGAAGGATCGGATCATCCTGATAATTGGCTCAGCCTGGAATTTCTCAGAAAGGCCTGCCTGGGAGAGAAGATCAACCTCAAAGGAAGAAAAGTCATTGTCCTGGGTGGGGGAGATGTTGCCATGGATGCTGCCCGGGTGGCTGTCCGCCTTGGGACCTGTGATGTAAAGGTAATCTGCCGGGGAATGCGAGCCTCTTTCACTGAGATCAAGGAGGCGGAAGAAGAAGGCATAGAGATCATCAGAGGTAGAGTATTCCAGCGCATCAATGTTGAAAGTGGAAAGATCACCGGTGTAGAATGCCTGGAAGCAGAAGTCGGTGAAATTGTTGATGGAAAACGCCAGTTCAAGGAATTAGAGGATACTGAACACCTGATTGAGGGCGACCTGGTGATATGGGCTCTGGGACAGAGGCCGGATTTTTCCTTCCTTCCTGCGGAAAATGAGGTAGCCGTTCAGAAGGATACAGGTATTGATTCAGATGATCAGCTGATGACATCGATGAAAGGTGTATTCACAGCCGGGGATGTTCATCGTGGTACCACTTTCTTTGTGGTAGATGCAGTTGGTGATGGACATCGGGCAGCTGCTTCGATCCATAATTTCCTGATGGATCAACCAGCAGATCAGCCGCCTCAAAGCCTTCAGGAGGTAAATCTCACACCAGATGAGATGCAATCTCGCATGAAGGCCCGAGAAAGTGCGCGCCGGGAAAGGCTGGCCATTCCCTGTTTGGAAGTTGAAGCCCGCTTGAATAATTTCGATGAAGTGGATCTGGGCCTCGAGGAAAAGGAAGCGCTGTTGGAATCAGGCCGCTGCCTGGCTTGTGGTCCTTGCAGCGAATGTATGGCCTGTGTGGAGGTTTGTGAAACCGGTGCGATAAATTTCGATCAGATCACTTCTTACCCAACTCTTGAAGTGAATGCGGTTCTAACCGAACAGGATGCTGATTTGCTAGGAAAAAATGATAGCGCAATATTATATACATCGTCAGACCCCATGGCAGGATCAGCAGCGGCATATGAAGTGATCAAAGAGCTGGAGGCTCCGGTTTCTGCTGCAGGAGTCGGTAACAGGCCAATTTCCATAAATGGTACAAAGACTGGCCTGGTCCTGTGCCAGTGCGGGGGAGAGATTTCCAACATCGTCAATACTGCTGCCTTGTGCAAGGAAGCCATTGACTGGCCGGAAATTGATTTCGCCGCTGAAATAGAATATTCCTGCACGGATGAAGCGAGTAAAGAGCTGAAAAGGATCGTCAAGGAACAGGCGTTGGGGAAATTGATCCTGGCTGCTTGCAGCTGCTGTTCATTGGACCAGGTATGTTATAGCTGTACTTATCAGCGACTGCGCTGTAAGGAGAACCTGGGAGTGTTTGACCCCCTGAAGCCTCTGACAGAATTGGAGTTCATAAATATCCGGGAACAATGTGCCTGGGTACACCGGCGGAGTAAGAAAAAAGCCACAGATGCGGCCAGAAACTTGATCCGCGCAGCCCTGGCCAGGAAGCCAGTATCCTATGGGATATCTCCAGAGAAAACTCTCCATCCTCTAAAAGTTTTGGTTTTGGGAAAGGGCGATTCAGCAGGAGCCTGCCTTGAAAGTCTGGCGGAGCTGGGATTGTCTGCTGAATCCGTTGAGGTGCTCTCTGGGGATGTGGTCAGATCTGGTGCAAAATATCGGATGCCGGGAATTGAAAATGAAATTCAGGCTGATTGCCTGATCCTAGCGCCCGGAAGCGGGGCCGAACTGGATCATATAAGCGGCTATCTGAAATTGGGCAATCAAAATCCCCTGGTTTCAAGAGAGCACTTGGAAATGGATGCTCTGGATCTTGGACTGGTTCTCTGCCCTCCAGACCTGGACCCTGTAATCAGTGGTAAAGCCGCCGCCGCCAGGATATTTGCCTGGTGGATGCGCACTTTCGGTCAGGATCGCCCCCGATCAGCTGAGGTTGATTGGACACGCTGTCGGGCTTGCGGCACCTGTCAGGAAGTGTGTGGTTTTGGTATCCCGGAGATCATTTCAGATGAAAAAGGGATTTATGCTGTGATCGATCCCTTCTTATGTCAGGATTGTGGCATATGCACTGCGCATTGTCCATCAGGAGCTATCACTCCTGCTACACATACGAGTGCAGAGTTGAACGAGATGCTGGAATCGATATTGGATTGAGATGACAAAAACTGGAACTAAAGAGAAGATCATTCTATTCACATGCAATTGGCATGCTTTCAGCAGCCTGGAAGCTGTCGGGAAGAGCGATTTGGTGTATTCGCCTGCGCTGATGCCAATTCGGATATCGTGTTTGGGCAGGATCACTCCAGGGATCATCCTGAAAGCATTTGAGGGGGGAGCAGCCGGTGTTTGCCTGCTGGGCTGTCCGGAAGGAGAATGCCGCTATCATAACGGGAATTTGGAAGCACGGGAGGTTTTTAAAGAGAGCAGGAAACTCCTGAGATTATTGGGCTACAACGAAAATTTGCTCCAATATCACCTGATCTCGGCTGAAGATGGAGGTAGTTTTCTAAAGAATATGGACTTGTTAGTAAAGGAAATTCAAGAGGACAGGAAAACCCGGTGAATACTTTCATAGAGATCGTTCAATCGAATCAGGCCTGGTTGTGCCTTGACTGCGGGAAATGCAGTTCGATCTGTCCCATAACCCTTCACCTCGTAGATGGGTATACCAGCCCAAGGCTTCTCGTTGAAGGAGCAGTCAATAGTGGAGAGGATCGCGTGTTGGAAGATCCTCTTCTGTGGTCCTGTCTGACCTGCCAGCGCTGTACAGAGATATGTCCCTCTGGGGTTCAATTTTCCCACTTCATTCAAGACGCCCGTCAACTGGCACGAGAGAACGGTCAGAGTGGTGATTGCACTCATAGTGGGATGATCCAGAGCTGGATGAGGATGATGACTGACCCTGCTTTGGAGCAGAACCGGTTAGATTGGGTCGATAATGGTCTGAAAACCGCCCCGGAATCTGCAGTGATCTATTTTCCTGGATGCCTCCCATATTATGATGCAGCATTTGGAAATTTGGATGTAGAAGGGACTGAGATCGCCAGAGCAGCGGTAAAAATCCTCAACCATCTGGGAATTGTACCTGTCGTGTTGGAAAATGAGCGCTGCTGCGGCCATGATCCTTATTGGCAGGGAGATATGGATACCTTCCGGAAATTGGCGGAGTTGAACCTTGAGACCTTTCTGCAAAGCGGCGCAAAACGAATTATCACTACCTGTCCGGAATGTGCCTATACACTGAAAACAACTTATCCTGAGCAAGTTGGCGATCACGGCTTGGAAGTGCTGCATATAACTGAACTCCTTGCTGATGACGAAAACATCAAAAAACTGATCCAGAAGAATGGCGTAGAAACAGATCCTGTTACTTACCAGGACCCCTGTCGTTTGGGGAGATTTATGGGGATCTATCAACAGCCCCGTGATTTGATACAGGATCTGGGATATGAATTGATTGAAATGGGTCATTCTGCTCAGACCAGTATTTGCTGCGGTACGAGCTGTTGGACGAATTGCGGGCAACTCAATAAGAAAGTCCAGTCAGAACGTTTACTCGAAGCCAGATCAACTGGAGCTGGGAAATTGATCACTTCCTGCGTTAAATGCCAGATCCATTACCGGTGTGCTCAAGGAGACCCTATGTCAGGAGCAGAAATCCAGATAGATATCCAGGATCTCACAACATTGATCGCGGAAAGGATTTGAAATCAGATGGATGAACAGGGAAATATCTATTCAGAGGAGGGTGCCATTGGTCGATAAAAACTTACGGATCGGGGTCTTTGTATGTGATTGCGGATCCAATATCGCAGGCACGGTTGATACTGAAGCAGTTCGGGAATATGCTGAAAGTTTACCAGGAGTGGTTGCCGCAGTCAGGAATAAATATAGCTGTGCCGATCCTGGGCAGGTAGAGATTCAGGGTGCGATCAGGGAGCACAATTTGAATCGGGTTGTGGTCGCTTCCTGTTCGCCGGCTACGTATGAAGTGATCTTTCGGAACTGCATTGCTGGGGCTGGGTTAAATCCATACTTACTGGAAATGGCCAATATTCGGGAACACTGTTCCTGGGTTACAACCGGGAATGGCCAGGTTGCTACGGAAAAAGCCAAGCGAATCGTGAAAGTAGCTGTGGCCCGGGCAAATTGGTTGATTCCCCAGGAAGAGGAACAGATCTCAGTTACAGATGCTGCCCTGGTTGTTGGTGGGGGTGTGGCGGGCATTCAGTCTGCACTCGACCTGGCAGATTCCGGCCATCAGGTCTATCTGGTGGAAAAGGAGCCGTCAATAGGTGGGATCATGGCCCAACTGGATAAGGTTTACCCCGATATCGAATGTAGTATTTGAATACTCGGACCCAAAATGATGGATGTCGGTCGACATCCCAACATCGAATTACTGGCCTACGCCGAGGTGGAAGATATTTCTGGTTATGTAGGCAATTTTAAAGTCCGGATCCGGAAAAAAGCCCGTTATGTGGATGAAAGCCAATGCACATCCTGCGGGGACTGTGTGGATGTGTGCCCGATTGTCATTCCCGATGAATATCAGGTGGGGCTGGGCAGCAGGAAAGCAATTTACCTGCCGTTCCCCCAGGCTGTGCCGTCAGCATATATCGTTAACGCCGATGAATGTCTGGGCCAGAATCCGATCGCTTGCGGCAAATGCATCGAAGCCTGTGAAAAGGAATGTATTGATTTTGCGATGCAGGATGAGATCATTGATGTTGAGGTTGGGACAGTGATTGTCGCGACGGGTATGGATATTTATGACCCGACCCCTCTGGATGAGTACGGTTATTCCAGCTACCCGAATGTTCTCACAAGCCTGGAATTTGAGCGATTGATCTGCAGCAGCGGACCGCTTGAAGGCCATCTTGGTCGACCAGGGGATCTTGCATTTCCAAAGAAAATCGGATTCATTCAATGTGTGGGATCCAGAACCCAGGACCCAGAACGTGGGAATCCCTATTGTTCAAATTTCTGCTGCATGAATACCATCAAAACCACCCAGTATTTACATGACGCCTACCCGGATGTGGAATCTACGGTTTTCTATACTGACCTGCGGGCTTTTGGGAAAGGTTTTGAGGAGTTGTTAATGCGGAGCAGAGCGTCTGGAGTGAAATATATCCGCGGTCTGCCCGGGGAAGTGTACGAGGATCCTGAAACAGGAGACCTGCATTTGGTGGTAGAGAATACTACATCTAACAGGTTGGAATCCCATGTATTTGATTTGCTGGTATTGGCTGTAGGAGCAGTTCCTGGAAGGGATACTGAAACTGTACGGCAGATGGTCAGTCTGTCCAAGTCTCCCAGTGGATTCCTGCGTGAGGCGCATCCCAAGCTTCGTCCTGTTGATACACCTACCAAGGGTGTATTCATTGCAGGAAGTGCTGAAAGCCCTAAGGATGTTCGTGAATGTGTGACTCAGGCCAGCGCCGCAGCTTCCAGGGCATCGATATTACTCAACAAAGATAAATTCTCTGTAGATGCTATCACAGCGGTTGTAGAAGAAGACCTGTGCACGAACTGTGGTGTCTGTGCCAAAGTGTGCCCCTTCAGCGCGATAACCTGGAGTAAGGGTCAGCCGGCTGAGGTGATCACTGCCGCCTGTACGGGATGCGGCACCTGCGCCGCAGAGTGTAAGTTCAACGCCATCCAGATGAGGCATTTCTCCGATCAGGCGATCTACGCCCAGATCGATGCCATGCTGGATGAAAACCCTTCTGAGACCATAGTCACCTTTGCCTGCAACTGGTGTTCATACGCTGGTGCAGATACAGCCGGTGTGGGACGAATGGCTTATCCACCTAATGCTACTATTATCCGCACCATGTGCTCTGGCAGGGTAAGTCCTGATTTTGTGTGGTACGCATTCCGTAAAGGTGCCCCAGTAGTCCTGGTATCTGGCTGTCATTATGTTGACTGTCACTATATTGATGCCAACCGCAGCACAACCCGGCGTCTGGATGGCTTGTGGGATGGAATGGAAAAGCTGGGATTGAACCCCGGAAGATTGCAGCTGGAATGGTGTTCTGCTGCTGAAGGCAACCGCTGGCAGCATATTATGGAGCAGGTAGAAGAAGAACGCCTCAAAGTGACTGTGGAAGAGATTACGGAAACCAGCCAATTATTGAAAGAGAAAAAAGTGCCTTCTCCCCGCAATCCTCGGCCAAGAGATGAAAACCAACCGGCTGATTATGTATGCCTGATTTGTGGGGAAAAATGGGAAGGAATTTATAACAGCAACGAGGAACGAAGCTGTCCTTCTTGCCGATCGAACAGTGTGAGGTGGATCAGGAGAAGGTAAAAGAGATAGGGGCCGGGAGAGAGATCCATTGCTGCTCCCGCTCTCATCCTTGGGGGCGGAAAGTCTTAGGGGAGATTGCTTCGTTGCTCCCTGCGTTCGCTCCTCGCAATGACGGTGAAAACTGGACTTTGTTCCTGTTCTTGCCCGACAGATGAATCTGTGGGCTGATGTGTATGGACCTGAGCCGTTTCATTTTCCGGGAAAAATTACACCTCACGAAAAATTTAGTCCCGCCAAGGCGGGACTTGCATTTATATAGCCGCGATTTCAATCGCTGGAGAATGAAAATCGAAGACCATAATAAAGAGGCCGGGGATGTGATCTTACTTTATAAGTTCACAGGGGAGCGCCAGCTCGCCTGGTTGGAAAATAGTAAGTCCTCTCGACGCCCGACAGATGAATCTGTGGGCTGATGTGTAGGATTTACACGCCAGATCATTTTCCGCGAGTAATCATCACTAAACTAAGCATTAAGTCCCGCCTTGGCGGGACTTGCTTTTCTATAGCCGCGATTTCAATCGCTGGAAAAAGAATATCGAACAAACGAAAGAAATTTCAGTCCTAGAGGAGATTGCTTCGTTGCTCCCTGCGTTCGGTCCTCGCAATGACGGTGAAAACTGAACTTTGTTCCTGTTCTTGCCCGACAGATGAATCTGTGGGCTGATGTGTAGGATTTACACGCCAGATCATTTTCCGCGAGTAATCATCACTAAACTAAGCATTAAGTCCCGCCTTGGCGGG
>Ga0180436_10001058_pt1 | contig 27431 bp, 22 predicted proteins | sample SS_ome_2_FD_132434 | JGI IMG/M metagenome (GOLD analysis project Ga0180436, IMG submission 132434) | Hypersaline lake sediment archaeal communities from the Salton Sea, California, USA - SS_3_S_2 metaG | ecosystem: Environmental > Aquatic > Non-marine Saline and Alkaline > Hypersaline >... | reverse complement strand
GAGTGTCAAGCAAAACTCGCTTCCGCGCGACATCCGCCGCTATGACGGCCGCTCTATCCCCATCGCCTTAATTCTGGATGCGAGAGTCGTCGGTCGTATCGCCAGGAGTTCGGCCGCCCCGCCGGCCCCGCCGATCCTCCATTTCGTCAGTTGCAACGCGGCGATTATGTTGCGACGCTCCAGGTCTCTGATCTCCTCGTCGGTCAGCACGCGCGCCGCGGCGCCTGAGTCGCCGTCATTCTCAGAATCGGCAAGGACATCGAGCCGACTATCGACTTCCCGCGGCAGGTCGACATGCAGCACTCCGCCGTGCGCGGTTATCACGGCGCGTTCTATAACATTCTGAAGCTCCCGTATGTTCCCCGGCCAATCGTAACGCGTCAGCCTGTCCAACGCCGTCGGCGCAAGGTGCAGCAACTGACTGTGCATCTTCTTGCAGGCCAGCTTGACAAAATGCTCGGCCAGAAGCGGAATGTCCTCTCTGCGATCACGCAGCGGAGCGACTTCTATCGGAAAGACATTCAAGCGATAATACAGATCCTCGCGGAATCTCCCGGCGTCTGCATCCCCCTTCAGGTCACGATTCGTGGCGGCCACTATGCGAACGTCAACCTCGCGGGTGGCTTCGGCGCCTATGCGTTCGTACTGCCCCTCCTCCAGCACGCGAAGCAGTTTGGTCTGCATATCCAGCGGAATCTCACCGACCTCATCGAGGAACAGCGTTCCACCGTCAGCGGCCTCGAATCTGCCGGCGCGATTAGCCACAGCACCGGTGAACGCTCCCCTGACATGCCCGAAAAACTCACTCTCGTACAGTTCGTTGGGAATGGCCGCACAGTTGACCTTGATCATCGGGCCGCCGCCGCGATTGCTCTGCTTGTGGATTTCGCGGGCGACAAGCTCCTTGCCCGTTCCGGACTCGCCAAGGATAAGCACAGTGGCGTCAGTCGGCGCAGCATGCTTTATCTGACGCTGGACACCCTGTAGAGCGGGACTGCGGCCGACCATTTCATTGAACGCCCCCTCGACGCTGATCTCCTGGCGAAGATACTCATTTTCCAACTCGAGCTTCCGCCGCCATCGCTCGTTATCCTCCCACGCCCGCGCATTGGCCAGAGCGCTCGCGGTAAGGTCAGCAGCAACCCGCTGCCTGATCAGTCCGGCTTCTTCGGTCAGCGCTTCGACGGTAAACATAGCCAGCACACCCAGAACGTTGTCCCTCCAGAGCATGGGAATAGCCAGGAAGCCGCCGGCAACCTGCGGATCTAGTCGATTCGGGGCAACAAGCGGAAGATCCGCATCGCCGGCAACCGCATCAACCACCTCGGGCTCACCGGTTACGTCCACCCTTCCGACATATCCCACGTTAAGCGGTATGCGCGGATGCCCGAGAACTTCATCCGCGGCGTCTGCGGAATCGGCCCCGACGCGGCCTGCTGACCCCGACAAGTGCAGACACAACGACTTATTCGAGCAGACCGGCGCCATGGGACATGAAGAGCAGATATCTCCAGGCAGGATTAACCATATCATAGCCGCCGACACGTCGCCGCCGAGCACAAGATGTTCGGCGGCGACTTTCATAAGCGAGCCGACAGAACGTTCATCCATTATCGCCGTCAACAAATCGCCGAGCGATTCAAACTGGCGTCTGTACCTATCATTAGCTTTGGTCATAAAGGCATCATACACGACATCTCGTCATATCAACAACGATTTTTCGTGTTTACACTATATTTAGTCGAGACATGTAACCTATGGCTGTTTCCATACACACAGCATGCACAAGCACTTGCATGTAAACCAGATGTTTTGGCACGGCTTGTGCACATACAGAGCGTCGCAAGCATTAAATTCTCATACCGCGTCGGGCCATCAGGAGACCGACAATGAACCGCACGACCCACAAAAAAGCGCATCGAGCAAACCGCCCGCCGGAAGGCGTTGCCGATCTGACGGGCAAGCAAGTATCCCGCCTGCGCCAACTGGCCGCGGAGCAAGAGTGCATTCCCCACCCTTCATTCGAACTGTCCTGCACTGAAATCGAACTGTTCGGTCCCGAGGCGCCGGAAGTGAAGGTCAATCCCTGGGCCAGTTTCCCCGGACTCATGGGCGGAGATATGCCGACACGCCATCAGGGCGACTCGAAGCTTCGCACCGCCGATGAGGTCAGACTGTTCCTGCGATACAACTACGCACGCTATCGCCTGGCCAGATTGGGGCGGGAGGCAAAGCCGCAGCCCAGCGCCGAGCAGACCGCAGAGATACAGCGATGGTATCAGAGGGCTATGAAGCTGCGAAGCCAGCTAACCGGAGCCAACCTGGCGCTGGTGATAGCGATGGCCAAGCGAACCAAGATACCGGACGTTGACTTCTCGGAGCTGATCTCCGAAGGCAACGTGGCCCTGCTGAGAGCGATCGAGAAGTTTGACGTATCCCGCGGCTACAAGTTCTCGACTTACGCCTGTCGCGTGATCCTCAAGAGTTTCAGCCGCCTGGCCAACAAGTCGCTGAAGCACCGCAGGCGATTCGGCGTCGAGTTCGATCCGAGCATGGAGCCGGGAGACCAGGTCGAGATAAGGCGCCGTGCGATCCAGAACGACGCACTTACGAAGCTTCACGACATCCTTGTCCTCAACCGCGCCGACCTCAGCAGGCACGAACAGCATGTGATCGATCAGCGGTTCGCTCTGACTGAAGGCGGAAAGAAAAAGACCCTGGCGATCGTCGGACGGGACATGGGAGTCAGCAAGGAGAGGATCCGCCAGATTCAGCGATCGGCTCTGGCCAAGCTCCGCAGAGCGTTCAAGAACGAACACTTTGCATTCTGAAACAACCTGCAGCGGACACTGTGATGCGGCGTGGTCCGGCAGCTCAGCGGACCACGCCGCTGTTGTATATGCAAAAAACCACCCCGAAGGGTGGTTCTTTTACTGGAGCTGCAGGGATTCGAACCCTGGACCTTCTGCATGCCATGCAGACGCGCTCCCAACTGCGCCACAGCCCCGAATTTTAAACGGCCGCCGAACCGCTCGGGCCGACCGCCGCTGGAGTATATTTACCATCCCGCAGGCGAAAGGTCAAGCCCCAATCTCGTTTTTGCTCGCCAATCGCCCCCCTACCACGGATTGAGGCCCGCGATTACGCACATCTCCCGCAGATCGGCGTCGAGGCCTTCAATCGCGGTTGCGGCCTGACCGGCATTATCAAACAGCATGAACATGGCGCTGCCGCTTCCCGTCACATGCACGGGAACATCGACCTCCGCCCGAATGCGATCCCGCAGGCCCGCCAGTTGCGGACATACGTCCATCGCCGCCTGGGCCAGATCGTTATGCAGCATATCCCGCCACATCGAGGGCGGACCGGCCGCCAGCAATGACGCATCGAGTTGCCCCGACGCCGAAGCGCCAAGGCGATCGTAGGCGCCGTAGACTTCCGCTGTCGAGCAAACATATCCGCCGAGGACAACAACCGCCGCAAAATCGGACACTTCCAGCGGAGCCAGGCATTCGCCCCGGCCGGTCATTCTCGACGCCGCCGGGCCGAGGAATAGCGGAACATCGCTCCCCAGACGCGCCGCAATGCTGCACAGAGCGGCATTATCGCATCCAAGACCCCACAGTTCATTCAAGCCGCACAGAGCGGCCGCTGCGTCTGACGATCCGCCGCCGAGACCGGCGCTTGCGGGAATTACCTTACGCAGTTTGATGTCAACGCCGCAGACGTCACGCTCCGCGGCCAACAGCTTTGCAGCGCGAGTCACCAGATTCTTTTCCGGCGGCCCGCAATCAGTGTGCCCGCAATCCAGCAGAATCCGGCCGTCGGATCTTGCTCGAAGCTCCAGGGCGTCATAGAGGGTGATCTTGACGACAAATGAGTCTATTGGGTGGAATCCGTCAGACCCCAGGGGCCCCACCAGGAGATTGAGGTTGATCTTCGCCGGAGCATGCAGCATGATTCCGCCGTCGCCGAGCGGGCGCATATTCTGCGCAATCCGTGAATTCCCGCAGATACTCCGGCCTTGATGTTCCTGTGGCATTGGCGCAGTTTTCCCTGTTACGCACTATTCCGATGCGCTTTTCAGTATGCGCGCAGACCCGATGATACACAACTCGGAAATGTCTGTCGCCTCAATATGCACCGGCTCACCGACAGCGCACCACCGCCCCGCCAGTACGGCCCGACCGCAACACCGCGGCGAAAGACACGAATGAACCATCCTTTTGAAAATGAAAGAGCAGTCTAGATCGCTATTGAGCCCAAGTCATCCTGAGAGTCAGCAGAGCCCGCATCGCCGAAGATCGACAACCCGGCTGACACCCTGGCGGCATAGCGAATCACATTGGCCTTCCTGGTCTTTTCGATTTCATGGTCCAGTTCGTCTGTCTCGCTTTGAGTTGCGCAGTGGCTCGGTCGATATGCCCGGACGCTGTAACCTCCGTTGTACATCTCGTCACCTCTACGATGTGAAAAATGAATACATCCTAAACGCCAAGGCCAGCCCTCCGTAGCTAACCTGAACAACTCCAGTTGACACTTCATTATGCGCTCAATTTGAGAATTGGGGCAAGAAAAAACCAAATTTTTTTGCCTGGCCCCGACCCCGACAGCGATGGGGCATTGTTGCTTGACGCTGACGCCTGCTTTCGGCAAACGATTAACCAATGCGTTTTCATACACCTTTTCCAAATACCCGTTCCAATGCGTAAGAAACCGCTTCCCGCTTTGATCTCAGCGATGTCCCAATACCAGTAATCCGCCTGAACCTGGTGCACGGTGTTTCCATTCTCGCCTTTGCTGGTCAGCAGAAAGGCGAACGGCGACGCCTTTGCTGAGACTTACGGTGCCATTGCCTGTCTCTGTGTTCTTGCCGTAGACCTGCCGTAGTGGTGTTGCCCGTAGCAAAGAATGTCGCCGTTGTCTTTCTCTGTAACCTCTGCGCCCTCTGCGGCAAAGGCCGTTGGCCTCCGGTGTTCTGACTTTGCGTTTGCCGTTGGCGGCTGCGATAGGCCCTACCGCCAAGCGGTCGGGATTGGTACAATCCGGGACACGCAAACTACTGCCCCGAAAGGATACGCACATGTTGTACAAGCCGTACGGCCGGACCGGTGAGGATGTCTCGGCGATCAGCTTCGGCGGGATGCGGTTCGACAAGCCCGAGAACATCGAACAGAACGCCGAGATCGTTCTGTACGCCCACAGCAAGGGTATAAACTACTTCGACACCGCCCCGATGTACTGCGGCGACAAGAGCGAACTGATCATGGGAGCGGCCCTCAAGCAGCTCAAACGCGACGAATTCCACATCTCGACCAAGTCCAACAAGGCCTCGCCCGAGAACCTGCGGTTCGAGTTGGAGCGCTCCCTGGAGCGGCTGAACGTCGACTACATTGATTTCTATCACATCTGGTGCATCGTAACGCCTGAAGGCTGGCGGGAAAGGCTCGACCGCGGCGCGGTCGACGAAGCGGTCAAGGCTCGTGATGAAGGGCTTATAAGGCATGTCGTCGTCTCGTCGCACCTTCAGGGCGATCAGTTGGGCAAGGTGCTCGAAGAAGGTCCGTTCGACGGAGTCACGCTTGGGTATTCGGCGATCAACTTCCCGTTCAGGCAGCAGGCTGTCGACACCGCCGGCGAAATGGGGCTCGGCGTGGTGACGATGAATCCGCTGGCCGGCGGGCTGATCCCCAGGAACGCCGAGCGATTTGATTTCATTCGCAGCGAGGACGACGAGTCGGCCGTCGCCGCGGCGCTGCGGTTCAACGTGTCGCAGGAGGCGATAACCTCTGCGCTGGTCGGCTTCACCACGCGGGAGCATATCGATCAGGCGTGTGCGGCTGTCGAGAACTTCGCCCCCTACCGCCCAGATCACATCGCCTCGGTGCAGGAGCGAATCGCCGAATCGTTCGACGGCCTGTGCACCGGCTGCGGATACTGCCTGCCCTGTCCGGCGGGGGTCGAGATCCCCAAGTTCATGGACTCCTACAACCAGATGATCCTCTCGGGCGGGAGACCCGCGGATCTGCTGGGCCGGATGAGGTGGCACTGGGAGCTTCACGGCGATCGGGCGGGGCTGTGCACCCGGTGCGGAGCGTGCCTGGAAAGATGCACCCAGCATCTGGACATCTGCGACAGGCTGGAGGAGATTGACAGAATTTACGCACAAGAGATTGAAAAGGACGCAGAGCAGGCCGATACTTGAGCAGGACGGAGACTTTTTTCGCACAAGACGCGGCCCCAGACTGCGTTATGCTTAGGGACAAGGCGATGGTGGAGATACTATGTTTCGAAGAATCATTCTAATCGGCGCAGTGTGCATGATCCTGGCCCCGCAGGCCATGTGCGACACGGTTTACACCGCCACCGGCGACACGTACAAGGGCAAGGTCACAAAGACCGGCGGCAAGGTCATTGTGGACACCGCCGGGGGACGGATCAAACTCGACGCCAAGAAGGTGATCCACATCGAACGCAGCGAGGTTGTCAAGCCCAAGGTCAAGCCCGAACCGGTCACAAGCCGCCCGGCCGCGGTGACAACCGACGTCTCGGTCCCAAGCATGCTGCTGGACTCCGGCGCGATGGTCCTCGGCAACGCCACGCGACCCGAGCCGATCATCTACATGAACATGCGGGCCCTGTCTGTCTCCCAGGCGGGCGCCGAATCGGCCCGGCTGAGGCGGCAGATCGATCTGTGGAGAGCACACGCGCACGACAGGCTCCGAAAGTGCGGAGCGAGATGGCTGGCGCCGAAGGATTTCGTCAGGCACCGCAAGAAGTTCGAGGAACAGTTGAAGGAGGCCGAAAGGCTCAGGGCCCTCAGCGGGACCACGCGACGATACTCAAGTTCCCGAACTCCCCCGCCGATGACGGCCAAGCAGAAACGCCACAAGTACGAGGCGATCGAGGAGATGTTCAAGGCCGGCAGATCATGGGCCGACCCGCCGATGCAGAACTTCCTCGTCGGCGTCGCGCAAATGCATGCCGAGAAGTTCGATCGGGCCGAAACCGTCTTCAAACTCGGGGCGAAACAGGCCCCCCTGCTGGCCGGGATGCACCAGGGGCTCGGTCTGGCCTGCGCCAAGCAGCACAGGTATCTGGCCGCCCTGGAGGCGTTTCTTGAGGTGCTGCGTTTGAGGCCGGATTCGTCAGAGGCCCTCTATCTCGTTCGCGAGACCATGAAGCAAGTGCCGGGGAAGTCGATCAAGTCCGCCCTGTATCGCAAGGCCGTCGAGGCGCTGGCGCCGTACGGTGCGGAGAAGTCACAGACCAGGACAACGTCTCTGGGCCGCACAAGATATGTCGAGTGGCTCATGCCCGGCGGCGGAAGCAGGGGCAGGAACTGGCGAGTCTCTGAGAAAACGATGCCCACCCCGCCGTTCGATCGGCTGGAATACCGCCAGGCCGTCGGCGTGCCGCTGAACAAACACACGCTCGTGGTCGACTCGAAGGTCGTCACCGGCGCCCTGGCGGTCTTCGTGCGAATCGACAACGTGTTCGTGCCGGCCCAGATCGGCCGATCGTCGTACTCAAGGAGCCAGGCGCCGCCCCCGGTGGCGACACTGTATCTGACCGATTTTGAAATGACGCCGGCGGCGACGCCGACAAAGGAAAAGCCCGCCAAAGCCGGCTCGGGAACGATTTACGCCACGGGCATATTCGGACAGATGAACCAGGAGGTCCGCCGGATCGAGTGCACCTTCACTCCCGGCGGCGAGAAGAAGCCCGGCTCGATTTCACGCAAGCTGTTCCCCGGAGACGCAACGTCGCCGGTGCTGTCGGACGACGGGATGCTCGTCGGATTCGTCGCGGGAAAGACGACAGTCGCCCAGGAAGGCGCCGGGATCGACAAGTTCATCTCGCTGGAGGAAGTATCGAACACCATCAGGCGGGCGGTCTCATCACGCAGCGGACCCAGCCGCAGCGGATACGGCTCGGTCAAACGGGAATTGACTCCTAAGCCGATCAAAGACAAGGCGTTCGTGGTCTACTCGATACTCGGCGAAACGTTCACACCGGGGGTCTGACTGCCGGCTGTCAGTACGACCCGGCGGGTAGGAGAAATACCCTACCATACCGGCTGGCCCTAAAGTTCGTATTTATACAACTTTACGCGATCAGTTCACCGTAAAACGGGGGTCGTTCTGGCGTCTGAGGCGGTTTTTGACCTTGCAATTTTGGCGATCTGTGGTATAATCCCTTCATCGGCTGGCACATGTAAGGAAGGTGCTTGGAGACGTTTTTAGTTTACTTGCTCATATAGGCTCGCTCAGCCTGGTTTTGCTATGGTCAATGGAGGAGATATAACTCTTCGATCCGATGGCGACAAATCGTCGCTGCTCAGCGGCAACCGCTATATCCTTATCGGCGTGTCATCTATGTTCCGCGCCATATTGGATGTAGTCGACGCGGTCGCCGACAAGGATTGCCCTGTTCTTATCGAGGGCGAATCAGGCACCGGTAAAGAGCTTGTCGCCCGGCGCATCCACGCAAGATCCGGACGATCGAACGGACCGTTCATACCGGTCAACTGCCCGGCGACAACCGAAACGCTCTTTGAGAGCCAGTTTTACGGGCACGTGAAAGGCGCCTTCACGGGGGCCGACAGCAGCACACTCGGCGTTGTCCGGGCCGCTGAAGGCGGAACGCTGCTCCTGGACGAAGTCGGCGAACTGCCCCTGCACCTCCAGCCGAAACTGCTCAGGCTCCTTCAGGAGCGCGAGATCACCCCGGTCGGAGCATCCATGCCGATCCCGGTCAACACGCGATTCATCGCATCGACCAACCGCTCGCTGGCCAAAGCGGTGCAGGATGGGATCTTCCGCAGCGACCTGTATCACCGCCTCAATATCGTTCGTGTGGAGATACCGCCGCTGCGGACGAGACCTGAGGATATCGGACCGCTTGTCGATCACTATCTGCGGCACTACGCCATCGAGTACAACGCCCCTCAGATTCACCTTCCCGGCAGCTTGAGAAGGTCTCTTAACGAGCACTCCTGGCCGGGGAACATACGCGAGTTGTGCGGATACATCGAACGTCTGTACGCCACGGGGCAACCGCCGACGCCGCCGTCGGCGAGCGCATGGCAGGACGGATACATCTCGGCGCGAAGTGCTTCAACGGACCAGCCGCCTGCGGCCGCTGCGCCCCCTCCCCCCACTACACTTGCCGACGCTGAGGCCCAGGCGATAGAACAAGCTCTTCAAGCGGCGGGATACAATCGCACCGCGGCGGCCAAGATCCTCAACATCCACCGCAGCACGCTGATCAGAAAACTCCGAACGCTCAGACTCGACAAACGCTCCTAGCAGCCCCTTGCGGCCCCGGCGGGAATCCCGCTACAGTTCGTCCTGACCGATCGTCTTGAGGTTCGCCAGCGCCTTTTTCTCCAACTGCCTGACGCGCTCTCTGGTCAGTCCTATTACGGCGCCTATCTCCTTGAACGTGCGTGGCGGACCTTGATATCCGTCCAGCCCGAAACGGAGTTCAAGTATCTTCTGCTGCCGCCGCGGAAGTCTTGCGATCAGCTTGCGGACCATCGGGGAGACCCCCGCGCTGACCAACTCGTGGTCCGGCCGCGACTCGGTCGTATCGGCGACTACTTCCGATATCGCCTTGGCTTCATCGGAGCCCATCTGGCTGGGGGCGTTGACCGCCTTGAGGCCCTCCTGGATGATCCTGGCCTTCTTGAGGGTGATCCCCATCGCCTTGGCCATTTCGTCGACCGTGGCGGGCCTTCCGAGCTTGGCGGTGAACTCCGCCGACATCTTGCGCCACTTGCCGATAAGCTTGACCAGATAGGCCGGAATGTGAATCGGCTGACCTGAATTGATCATCGCACGCTTGATCGCCTGCTTGATCCACCAGACTGCGTATGTGCTGAATCTCACTCCGGCGTCCGGATCGAACTCCTCGACCGCACGGAGCAGCCCCAGGTTCCCCTCGGCCACCAGATCGCTGAGAGTCATTCCGGGATTGGAGTACGTCTTGGCTACGTTGACCACGAGCCTGAGATTCGCCTGGACCATCTGCTCGCGGGCCAGAATGTCCGAGTGTTCGCGAATGCGCCGCGAAAGCTGCTTTTCCTCGTCCGCGGTCAACAGCGGCGTGGATTTGATCTGTTCGAGATACCACCCCAGCCCGGCCCTGGATTTAGCAGTCTTCGCCATTCGGCGCCTCCGTTGTCTCCAATGATCTAGGAATCTTCGGTCAAGCCCTCCTGACCGTCACCAATAGAGATTTCGGCGGATTTGCGAGGCCACTTAAATAGCCGGCGCCACCCAGCAAGCGGTGTTTTGATCTCCGGGTCGTACTATGGCGCATAGATGAAACACGAGGCCCGACCGCACGGCGGCCGGGCCTCGCAATACGCTTAATGAGAGGAGTTTATTCGCCGCTTTTCTCGGGCTGGTCGGCCTGGTCGCCGGCGGCGGCGTCCTCGACCGGTGCTTCTTCAGCGGCGACTTCCTCAGCAGCGGCCGGCTCTTTTGTCGCGGCGGGCTCTTCAGCGACAGCTTCAGCTTCCGCAGCGGCGACAGGCTCTTCGGTCCCGGCGGCTTCAGCAGGAGCGGCCTCCTGGGCCTCCTCGCCTTCGCGATCGCGAATGTTCTTGATGTACTGATCGCCCATCTCGCCGAGCATTCCGCCTTCGCCGGCCAGTCCGCCCTTGCGGCGCTTGACCGGGGTGTCGGAAACCGCGGCGCCTTCGGGGGCGTCTTCCGCGGCCCACTGGGCTCGCTTGAGGCTCAGGCCGATCTTCCGATCTTCGCTGTCCACGCGGAGGATCTTGACTTCCAACTCGTCGTCGATCTTGACGATCTCCTGCGGACTCTCGACCTTGTGGTCGGCAAGCTCGGAGATGTGCAGCAGGCCTTCAAGATCCTCTTCAAGCTCGACGAACACGCCGAAGTTGGTGATCTTGGTCACGTGGCCCTTTACGATCTGGCCGGGAAGGTAGTTTTCCGGAATCGACCGCAGCCACGGGTCTTCGGTCAGTTGCTTCAGGCCGAGCGAGACGCGCATCTTCTCTTCGTCCACAGCCAGCACGACGCACTTGACTTCCTGGCCCTTCTTGAGCAGTTCGGACGGATGCCCGATCTTCTTGGTCCAGCTCAGGTCGGAGATGTGCAGCATGCCGTCGATGCCTTCTTCGATTTCGACAAAGGCGCCGAAGTTGGTCATGTTGCGAACGCGGCCGGTGATGACGGTCCACGGCGGGTACTTCTCTTTGACCAGCGTCCAGGGATTCGTCTCGGCCTGCTTCATGCCGAGCGAGATCTCCTCTTTGCCCATGTCGATGTCGAGAATGACAACTTCGATCTCGTCGCCGACGGAGACCATTTCGCTGGGATGATTGATGCGACGGGTCCAGCTCATCTCGCTGATGTGGACCAGGCCCTCGAGCCCGTCTTCGATCTTGACGAACGCGCCGTAGGCCATGAGGCTGACGACCGAGCCCTTGATCTTGGCTCCGACGGGATACTTCCCTTCGATGTCCTCCCAGGGGCTGGCTGTCTTCTGCTTCAGCCCGAGAGCGACTTTGCCCTTCTCGTTGTCGATCGACAGGATCATCACCTCGATGTCCTGTTCGTTCTTGACCATTTCCGAGGGATGATTGATCCGTCCCCAGGACATGTCGGTGATGTGCAGCAGCCCGTCGAGTCCGCCCATGTCGACGAATACGCCGAAGTCGGCGATATTCTTGACAACGCCCTTGCGGATCTGCCCGACTTCGAGTTCGGCCAGAAGCTTCTCGCGGGCTTCGGCTCGCTGCTCTTCGATCAGCTTGCGGCGAGATATGACTATGTTGTGGCGATCCTGGTCGATCTTGAGGATCTTGGCCTGCATTTCCTTGCCGAGGAATTCGCCGATATCGCTGGGGCGTCGGATGTCGACCTGGCTGGCCGGCAGGAACGCCGGCACGCCGATGTCGACCAGCAGACCGCCCTTGATCTTTCGCGTCGCGGTTCCGGTGACGATGTCGCCTTCGGCCTTGTTCGACACGATCCACTCCCAACCGCGGATGCGATCGGCTTTTCTTTTGGACAGCACGACCAGCCCGCCGTCGGACTCGACGGCCTCGAGGAACACTTCCACTTCCATTCCCGGTTCGATCTTATCCTTGTCGTCGCCGAACTCCGCCAGCGGCACCAGGCCCTCGCTCTTGAGTCCGACCTCGACGACCACGTCGTCGCCGGCGATTCCCACCACGTGCCCGACAAGAATCTTGCCCGGTTCGTGAGTGATCTCGTTCTGAATCATCTCCCCCAGAGCGTCGAGGGAGAACTCCGCCCCCAGCGCTTCTGTCAACTGCAATTCGACGTCATCGTCGCTGATCTGCAGCGACTCCATAAGATTGCGATCTACCATTGATAACCGTTACCTATCTGTTGCTTACTAACACGATCACGGTGTTCTTCCGCAACCCCAGTAGCTGCGGCGCCGCGCCGGTCATGAGTCCCGACCGGAAGGGGCTGGAACATCCAGCCTGTCTATAGTCGTCTGCGCGCATCAGAACCGCGGACGAACCCGGAAGTATAGCATCGCAAATGCGTAAGGCAAACCTTTTTATTAACTTTTGACGCGAATCAATATCGACAACGCTGGTGCGCCCGCCGCGGCGATCAGTCCTTCTGGATCTCGCAGCCGATCGAGACCATCTGGTCTACAAATCCCGGGAAGGTCTTCTTGACGCAATCGATGTCGGTTATGCGAGTCTTGGACTCGGCGGTCATCGCCGCCAGCGCCATTGTCATGACCATTCTGTGATCGGCGCGGGAGTCGATATGCGCGCCTCGCAGACGGCTCTTGCGGATCACCAGGCCGTCGGGACGCTCCTCGACGTCGGCGCCCATGGACTTGAGGGTCTTGAAGGTCTCGGTTATGCGATCGCACTCCTTGTGCCTGCATATCTCGGCGTTTGTCAGGACGGTTTGCCCTTCGGCGAAGGTCCCCACGACCGCCAGCAGCATGAACTGATCTATGAAATCGTTGCAGTCGATCTCCATACCCTTGAGGAAACTGGTCCTGGCGACTATCCGCCCGTCTGCGTCGACCTTGATGTCGGCGCCCATCCCGCACAGGACGTCGATGACCGCCTTGTCGCCCTGGCAATCGTTCATGTCCATGCCGGGCACTGTCACCACGCTGGCCGGACAGAGAATCCCCGCGACAATCGGGTACAGCGCCGCCGACCAGTCCAGCGGAATATGAGCGTCGAAACCATCCCACTTGCTTTTCCCGCGAACTCGATACAGCTCGAAGTTATCGTTGCTGAACTCGACGCCGCATCTCTTGAGCCATTCGAGCGTGACCCCGACCCACGGCTTTTCGCCGGGATTGGTCACTGTGATTTCGCTCGGCGCGTTGGCCAGAGCCGCCGCCACAAGCAGAGCCGAAACCGGCTGGGAGTCCATCCCGCATATTTCAGCCCGCCCGCCTCTGAGCGCTCCCCTGACAACCAGCGGCGCGCGCCCGTCGCCCTTGGTGCTGACGGCCCACGCTCCAAGCTGGTTCAGTGCGTCGACCAGCGGCTGACAGGGGCGGATATGGCGAATCGAATGATCGCCGCTGAGTACGGTGTAGCCCTCGCAGCAGGCGGCGATGGCGGTGAAGAACCGCAGGATTATCCCGCTGTTTCCGCAGTCGACTATGTCATCGGGCGTTTGCAGTTTCCCGCCGGTTCCGATGACCTCCCAGACCTTGTCGGCCTTGGGGCGGATCTCGGCGCCGAACATCTCAAGCGCCTCGGTTCCCCGCATCCAGTCGCTGCTGACGGCCGGTCCGGTTATGTGACTTGTCCCATCGGCCAGCGCCGCCATTATCAGCGCGCGGAACGAGTGGCTCTTGTTTGGCGGAATGGTTACCGACCCCTTAAGATCTCTCGATCGATTTATAACAACATCCATGCTTGCGTCCTTCCAGCAGCAATAATATTCGCAAGGAAAGACATTTGCAAGGAAAGCTGTCAGTTGTCAGCCGCTAGCTGCTGGCTGCTGGCTGCTGGCTGCCAGCCACGACAACAGCTACGACAACAGCTACGACAACAGCTACGGCGGGAGCACGGCAACGTCGAATCACGACTTCGTCGCGAATAGGCCGACGTGCCGTCGTGCCGCTAAACAGAGACACGAAACACCAATCCCCCCCCAGCACGCCGCTTGCCGTGCCGATTCGACGTCACGATTCGACGTCACGATTCGACGTTGCCGTACGCCTTACTGGTCACTGACCACACGCCGTCGCCGTTACTGGCCACTGGCCGTTCACTGGCCGTCGGGCAGGTCGAGCATGTGCGGAGCGGCCTGGGCGAGGATGCTGGTCTTGATCTCTTCGGCGAGGTCCTTGTTCTCGGCCAGGAAGGCCTTTGCCTTTTCGCGTCCCTGTCCCAACCTTACGTCGCCGTAGCTGAACCATGCGCCCTGCTTGGAGACAATTCCCTGATCTACTCCCATATCCACCAGGTCGCCTTCGGCGCTTATTCCGCCGCTGAACATGATGTCGAACTCGGCGGTCCTGAACGGCGGCGCCACCTTGTTCTTCACTACTCTAGCCCTGACGTGATTGCCGACCGGCTGATCGCCGTCCTTGATCGTGGAGACCCGCCTGACGTCAATCCTGACCGAGCTGTAGAATTTCAGCGCCCTTCCGCCCGGAGTGGTTTCGGGGTTGCCGAACATCACGCCGATCTTCATTCGAATCTGGTTGATGAAGATAACGCAGGTGCGGCTCTTGGCGATCGCGCCGGTCAGCTTCCTCATCGCCTGGCTCATGAGCCTGGCCTGCAGGCCGACGTGCGACTGGCCCATCTCGCCTTCAATTTCAGCTTTGGGGATCAGGGCGGCCACCGAGTCGATGACGACCACGTCGACGGCGTTCGACCTGACCAGCAGTTCGCAGATCTCCAGCGCCTGCTCGCCGGTGTCGGGCTGCGAGACAAGCATGTTCTCGATGTTGACCCCGAGCTTCCTGGCCCAGGTCGGATCGAGTGCGTGTTCGGCGTCTATGAACGCGGCCACTCCGTCGGCCTGCTGGGCGCAGGCGATGATGTGAAGAGCCAGCGTGGTCTTTCCCGAGCCTTCCGGTCCGTACAGTTCGCAGATTCGCCCCTTGGGCATTCCCTGGCCGCCTAGTGCGATATCCAGACTCAACGCCCCGGTCGGGATCCCCTTGATGCCGGCCAGTTGGTCGCCGGCGAGCCTCATTATGCTGCCGGAGCCGTAGTTCTTCTCGATCTGCTGAAGGGCCGCGTCGAGCGCCTTGTCACGCTTCTTATCCGCCGGTCCGGTCGCGGCGACAACCGGCTCGATCGGTCTTGACTTGCTCGCCTTGGCGTCGGTCTTCTTTGCGGTCTTGGCCATCACATATTCTCCTGTCGCATCTTATATCAGCTTGCTTCCGTGCATTGTGTTCACCTGGACGCGTCTCGCCCTGCACCGCAGACTGTAAGGACTCTGTTCGGGTCGGGCAAGCAAAAACTCAATTTTTTATTTCAGCCCTGAAAACGGGATGAAATCAGATCCGTCGGACCAGCGGAATAGTCGCCAAGGGAGCATATATCGGCCCCGAGTGCGTAAGGGTGCTCTCGTAGAGAGTCAGTTCCCTGGCGGTCACCTCGCCGAGTTCATCGTCCGGCAGTTGCTTGACCGCATCGGTCGGATCGGCGGCCTTGATCCGCGCGACTGTCACGTGCCCTTTGAATGGTCGTGATTCGCTCGGCCAGCCGGCGTCGGCCAGAGCCTGGTTCAACGCCGCATGCAGAGACGCCGCCGCATCGGCGCCTTGCCTGAGCGGGGCCCATATCATCCTGGTCCGTCGCCCCGGAGGAAAGCAGACCAACGGCCCGACTGTAAACGTCACTCCGTCGCCGCCGTCGTCCCATCGCTCCGCCGCCTCGGTCGCCAGACCGCACAGTTCGGCGATACGCTCGTCGGGCGTATCGCCGATGAAGTTCATTGTGACATGCAGGTTCTCCGGCCTGGTCCAGTTGATCTTGCCGGGCAGCGACATCAGGGGATCGGATGCGGCCACAATTCGCCTGCGAGTCGCATCGTCTATGTCCAGCGCAAAGAATACTCTTTTTCCCATTTGATCTCCGCGCGGCGTCTAGAAGCTGATCAGTTCCTTGAACTCGGCGAACCTGGCGTCGATATCGCTCCGCCGGATCTGCATGAAGCGGTTCAGCGAGAAGTCTTCGAGCTCCAGGCTCGCGGTGACCGTTCCGTATGCAATCGCCCTGTGCAGCGTCTGCGGGTCGGCGGCGTCCTGCTGGGCGATGTATCCCATCATCCCGCCGGCGAAGCTGTCGCCCGCGCCGGTCGGGTCCACGACGTTTTCGGTCGGATACCCCGGCAGCGGACAGACTCTCCCATCGACGAACAGAAGGCTGCCGTGCTCGCCCTTCTTGACGACGACAAACTTCCTGACCATCTCGGCGCACTGGGCGCCGGCCTGGACGATGTTCGACTTGCCGGTCAGCAGCACCGCCTCGGAATCGTTGAGCACCAGCCCGTCGATCCGGCTGAGCATGTCGACGAGCATCTCGCGCTCGCCGTTGATCCAGATGTCCATCGTGTCGGCGACTACGAGCGAGGCGTCGTCGAGCTGCCCGAGCAGTTCGATCTGGAGGGCCGGGTGGGTGTTGGCCAGGAATACGTATCTGCTGTCCTGGAACCGCGGCGGGATCTTCGGCCCGGCCTCGCCGAGAACGTTCAGATCACAGCTAACGGTGTCCCGCTGATTTACGTCGTCATGGTACTTCCCGTGCCAACGAAAGGTCTTCGAGCCCTGGCGAACTTCGAGCCCCGCCAGGTCGATATTGCCCCTGTCGGCCAGCGGTTTGAGGAAATCTTCGGGGCAGTCTTCGCCCACGACGCCTACGAACCGCACCGGCGAGAAGAAACTCGCCGCGTAGGCGAAATAGACGCTCGATCCGCCGAGCGCATCTTCAACCATGCCCGAGGGCGCTTCGACGGTGTCAATTCCGATACTTCCTGTGACCAGCAGACTCATTTTCAGCTCCAGATCGTCAAATCAAAAACACTCATAAGGTTCATCCGCCCGAACCGGGGCGGCGCCGCACGGCATCATACTCCGCCGTCGACATATCGGGCAATGGTATTCGCGGCAAGAGACCCGAAAAACGCTGATTTTGTGTTGCCGGAGTCCGAATCTATCGGTTACTATTCCTCGCGTCGGACGGGCTTCGGGAAAATGCACTCACAGAATCCGCAACATCCCGCACAAATACTATCCTCAGGCGCCGCGTCGCGCTGCTGGGATATGTGTTCGCCCGCGCACTTCTTCAAACTGGAGTACGGCTGACGCGCTCCTTCACGACGTTCAAGGTGAACGCAGCCTTATCGCGATCTGCTTTCCAGTAAAATCCAAGTGAAGGATCTCCCTCCATAAAGACTGTGCGTATTGCCGCAATCATATTGGCTCTCGGCCTGCCGGCAGCGGCGGCCCCGGCGGCCGAAAACGAAATGCTCGAAAAACCCGACGAAGTATGCATGATCTGCGACGCCAAGACCAGAATGCACGAGGCGTGCAAATGGCTCGACATCGGCTTCGACTTCCGCTACCGGGTCTACCACGAGAACAACCGCCGCCTGGACAAGACCAATCCCGCACACGAACGGGTCTGGCAGCGGTTCCGCCCGCGACTGTGGGCCAGGGTCACGCCGATCGAAAACGTCGAGATCAACGCGCGGTTCATCTGGGAGGCCCGCTACTGGCACAAACCCGGCACGATGCCGTCGCACTTCACTCACGACGAGGCCCTGTTCGACGTGCTGAACGTCAAGGTCAGGAAAGTCGGCGGACTTCCGCTTACGATCGCCGCCGGCAGGCAGAACATCCGCCTCGGCGACGGATGGCTGATCGCCGACGGAACCCCGCGCGACGGCTCGCGCACGACGTTCTTCGACGCGCTCCGCGCCACCTGGGTCGCCAAGGACATCGACACGACCGCCGACTTGATCTATATCCGCAACCGCGCAAACAGCGCCTGGCTGCACCGGCTGATCGACGACAAGCAGCGGGACCTGTCCGAACAGGACGAATCGGGCGTGATCGTTTACGTGTCCAACAAATCCTTCAAGGACACCACGCTGGACGGATACTTCATCTACAAGCACGACCAGCGCGTGATGGCCGCCGGCAACGACTCGGATCTCTACACGTTCGGCGGACGGGCCGAAACGATGCTCTGCCCGCGCGTCCAGGCCCGCGGCGAACTGGCTCTGCAGTGGGGACGCAAGAACGACGAGCGCATCACCGCCCTGGCGTTCAACGGGCGGATCAAGCACCTCTTCAAGGACAAGCACTCCAACAGCGTGCATTTCGATTACGAGTACCGCGGCGGCGATTCGGAAAACGACGGCGCTTTCGACATCCTCTGGGGACGGCACGCACAGTGGAGCCCGCTGTACAACGACTCGGTCTCGACGCTTGAAGAGCCGATCGACTACGCGCCGAACTACCACCGCGTGGGAGTCGGCTGGCGGGGCAAGCCGATCAAGAAGACGCAGCTCGGAGCCGACTACAACATCCTGTTCTCGGATCGCAATCCCAACTCGGGCACCGCTAACTTCTCCGACAGCGGGTCCCTTCGCGGACAACTGGCCCGCGCGTTCATCAAATACAAGGTCAACGAGCACATCAGCACGCGGCTGCTCGGCGAGGTGTTCTTCCCGGGCAACTACTACAGCGACCGCCGCGACGACGTGGCGACGTTCGCCCAGTTCCAACTTGTATTCTCATGGTAGCACCGAAAGGAAGGCCGAACAATGAAGACAAAATATCTTACGCTGCTGCTTGTCGCGGCGCTGGCGGTCTGCGGATGCGGACCGGCCGATACGCCGGACGACCAGACAACAGCCCCAACCCTCAGGGTCGGGCACGTCGGACACGACCACCAGATCGCCCTCTACGTGGCCGCACTCGAAGGCGACAAACTCGCGGAGAAATACGGCGTCTCGCTGAAGATGGTGAAGGACCGCGAAGTTTACGACCTGATCGAAAAAGGCCGGACCATCGCGCGTCTGAAACTCCTTAAGGTCGGCGGAGGATCGAAGATGCCGGCCGCCATGAGTCGAGGCGAGATCGACATCGGCCTGGGCGGAGTGGCCGCGGTGGCGAAATTCGCCGACAACGGAGAGAAAATCAAGATCATCGCCCCGCTGCAGACCGACGGCGACATGCTGGTGATGAAAACGGATTCAGCGATAACCGACTGGGCGTCGTTCGTCGCCGCGGTCAAGGCGCCGGACGCAAAGCCGTTGAAGATCGGGTACAAGGCGCCGGTGGCGGTCGCCAAGCTTATCTTCGAACGGGCGATGAAGGCCGAAGGCGTATCCTACGGCTACGAAGGCGCCGCCGGGGAGCAGGTCACGCTGGTCAACATGCGGGGCGGAAAGAACGCCATCCCGCTGCTGAGCGAAGGGAGCATCGACGGGTTCGTAATGAACCAGCCGGTGGTTTCGATCTCGGTGCACAAGAAGATCGGGAAGATAGCGGCGCAACTGCGCGACCTGCCGCCGGACAAGAAGTGGCGCGACCACCCGTGCTGCTGCATCTGCGCAACGCAGGATACGCTCGACAAGCACAGCGACGCGGTCAAGACGTTCCTGAAACTGATCCACGCCGGTACGCGGACAATCGTCGGCGATCCGAAACTGGCGGTCGAGCGGGCCAGCGAGTGGACGAAAGTCGCCATCGAGGTCGAACGGGAGTCCGTGCCCTCGATCCGCTACATCTCGGCTCCGGACGACCAGTGGGTCGCGGGATTGGAGACCTGGGCGGCGATGATGCAGGACATAAAGGCGTTCAAGGGCGAATTCGCCGGCATTGAGCCCGCGGCGGTCGTTTCGCGGCTCTGCGACCTTTCGCTGTGCAAAGCGGCCGAAAAGGAACTGGCCAACTCAACGCCGAGCGAATAACCTGATCCAATGACGCTGATTAGAAAGATAGTCCTGGGCTCGCTCGTGCCGGTGTGTTTGCTGGCGATCTGGCACGCGATGTCGCTGTCCAGCAGCGTCGCGCCTTCGATCGGATCGGTTGTCGGCGTGCTGGCCAATCCGTTTTCAGCGCCGCGGGATCTGGACACGACCTCGCTGGCCGCCGGAGCGCGGATCAGCATTCTCCGCGTGCTGCTGGGGTTTTCGATGGCGGCGATTACCGGGATCGGAGCGGGATTCCTGATCGGCGCGTCGCGCCGCGGTCGGGAGATTCTCGCGCCGACAATGTCGGCGGCCCTTGCGATCAGCCCGATCGCCTGGCTTCCCGTTTCGATCATCGTGTTCGGCCTGTCCACGCCGGCCAGCGTTATCTTCGGCCCCGAGGCCTGGCGGCACAATACGCTGGATCAGTTGAGTTTCGCCGTAGTGGCGGTAATCTGGTACGGGGCTTTCTTTCCGATCGCGATGAACACCGCCTCGGGAGTGCGAGGAGTGAGAAAGGCTCACATAGAGGCTGTCAGCGTACTGGGAGCCACACGCACACAGAGACTCACAAAGGTGGTGCTTCCGGCGTCTATGCCGGCGATCTTCACCGGCCTGAGGATCGGGGCGGGAATATCGTGGCGCGTGATAGTGGCCGCCGAAATCTTCCCCGGCACACGCAGCGGGCTGGGATACATGATTTCAGAGTCGCACGAAATCGGCGAGTACCGTTATGCGTTCGCCGCCATAGTGGTCATAGGCGCGATAGGACTGGTCCTGGACGGGATATTCCGCCTGCTTGCCTGGCGGGTCGGTCACTGGCGGCCAAAGGAGCGGTAGTTAGTGGATACGCGCGAACCGACAGAAACCCAGAGCGGCGTACTGGAGTTTGAATCCGTAGGCCGGCGTTTCAGCACGCCGGCCCGTCCGGACCTGTGGGCGGTGCGCGATTTTTCGCTTTCGTGCCGCCTCGGTGAGATAACGTGCATCGTCGGACCGTCGGGCTGCGGCAAGACAACGCTGCTGCGAATCGCCGCCGGGCTGGAGACCGCCACCGAGGGCCGGGTGAAACTGCACGATTCGACAGTCTGCGGCCCTTCGCGGGGTGTGGGGCTCGTCAGCCAAGAAGGCGGGCTGCTGCCATGGCTGACGGTCGAGAGAAACGTATCGCTGGGATTGTCGATCGTCGGCGCCGGGCGGTCTGAGCGGCGCAAACGTGCGGCCCGTGCGATAGGCCGCGTACATCTTCCGCCGGAAGTATCGGGCAGTTTCCCTCACGAACTGTCAGGCGGAATGCGCAGGCGGGTGGGATTGGCCAGGGTCCTGTGCTCCGAGGCGCCGGTGTTGCTGATGGACGAACCGTTCGGAGGCCTTGACGAACAGATCCGGCGAAGCCTCCAGAAACAGCTCGTGGAGTTGTGGACCCAAGACCGCCCGACGATACTGTTCATAACTCACAGCATTGAAGAAGCGGCGATGCTGGCTGACCGGGTGGTCATTATGTCCATGGCGACCAGGATCGCGGAGATCGAAGTGGACCTCCCCCACCGCCGCGACCCCCTGTCGCCGGAGTTTCTCGAACACCAACTCAAGATCCGCCAGGCCCTGCTGGTGGGGTCAGAGCGCGATTAGTGCATAGTGAAGCTTCCGCCGCTCACTATGCACTAATCGCGCTCTGACCCCATACGCAACGCCAGGACCGCCGCGCCCAGGGCGCCGGTCATTTGCGGGTCTTGGGCGACCTGCACTTCGGCGTCGAGCGAGGCGGCCAGGGCTCGGGCCATTCCCGGCGCCAGGGCCACTCCTCCGGTGAATACTATCGGCTTGACGGCATTGGCGCCGACCATTGCCGCCACCCGCGAAGTAATCGCGTGCTGTACCCCCGCTACTATGTCGGCCCGCCGCTCTCCGCCGGCAAGAAGCCCGATTATCTCCGTTTCGGCGAACACCACGCACATGCTCGATATCGCCGACGGCGCGGTGCTCTCGGCGGCCAGATCGCCCAGGGCGCCCAGAGGCGCCTCGAGTTTGTCAGCGACCATCTCCAGGAATCGCCCCGTCCCGGCGGCGCATCGATCGTTCATTGCGAAATCGCGAACGTTCCCGCTGTTGTCGAGATGGATGACCTTGCTGTCCTGGCCGCCAATTTCGACTATCGTTCGCGCTTCGGTATGCCGGCGGCGCACCCCGGCGGCGTGACAGGTGATTTCGGTTACGGTGGTGTCGGCCGACTCGATCACGTTGCGTGCGTATCCGGTGGCGATCGTCCCCGTCAGGTCGGACCGCCCGAGTCCCGCTTCGGCGCAGAGGCGATCCAGCAGCTCCTCGGTGAGTTTGACGACCTCGACGCCCTGGTCCCTCAATCCCGAGGCCAGCACCCGCCCGTCTGCGCCCAGCAGCACGATCTTGATCGTCCGCGACCCGGCGTCTATTCCTGCGTATGCCTGCAAATCACTTGTCCTTTTGTTGTCTTACGATCTCGGCCAGCGCTTCGATTCTCGTCTTAAGCGTCGGGCGCATCGAGTCGCTCAGCGGGGGAATTTCAATTTCCAGAACCGGCAGTTCGAGTTCGGTGCGTATTCTATCAGCAATCACCGGACCTTCCATAGCGCAATGACTGGCTCCGCTTATACGCGATATCACCGCGGCCTGCGAGCCCGAGCGACGGATCTCCCGGCATATTCGTTCAGCCCGATCGGCAGACGGTCCGACCATCGGGTCGGCCAGCGCCATCTGCGCCAACGCCTCCATCGGTTCGATGTCCGTCGGGATATCGTCCAACGCGTGGGAAAACAGGTACTCTGTTCCGCATATCCGTCCGCCGCACTCCTCGAGCAGATTCATCACGCGAAGATCGGCCACCGGGTTAATCCAGAATATCTTGGCAGCATCCGGATCGACCACCCCCACCCCCGCTTCGGCGCGGCCTTTTAGCTCGGCCAGCAACTCCTTCAGAACGGCGATGCTTTCCGCCCGATCCGAGCAGAAATGGATCGCCAGCATCTCGGCGATCAGCATCTCCAGCGCCCCCATCGGACACGGATCGGTCGTATACGCAAGAGTCCGCAATTCCCGCAGAACGGTCCGCACCCGATTGGCCGCCTCTATCCCCTCAGCCAGCATCCGCGAGTCTAGCGACTGGCCGGTCAGGTCCTCCATCGCGTCGGCGACGATCTGCAACTGGCCGCGAACGAAATCAACCTGGCGTTGCGGGGCGACAAAGCCGCCGGGCAGCTCCACCGGCGTCTCGCCGGCTTCCGGACTTCGGCGGTGAGGAGCCTCCCACCAGACTATCTCGGAACCCATCGCTTCGATCCGCTGTGCGATCGCCGACAAGTCGTCGCACGTCGCTCCGACGCTGCATGTCAGCAGATCGGGGCGCGGGAAGTGCTCCTCTGTAACAAACGCTCCCAGCATCGCACGCACGGGACAAAACGACTCGTCGAAGCCGAGCGAGTCGGCGATGTCGAGCAGGCCGGCGCTTAGCTCCATCATGCAGGGAATCCACCAGGCTCCGTCGGGATAGAAGGCCGCGACATTGTCCAGTGAGTACGCCATCACCGGCACGGTGCCGAGATCCTTCATTGCCCCGACGATCCTGGCCCCGCCGGCGCGTGCGGCTCGGAGCCGGTCTTCTTCGGTCAGCAGGAAATTCCACAGCCGCAGGGCGGCGGGTGAATTATCGTATCTCAGATGCGCCAGACGCATGTCGCCGTCGGTGAGATGTCGGCGCAGCGGGCCGCCGTAGGACGGTTCGCTCAGCCCGGCCGCACGAAGCTCGGCGTATCGCACATCCCACTGGTCCAGCGTAATCTGTTGGGGCGCATCATTCATTTCAGCATTTCCACGAACGCCTGGATTCGAGTCAGCACGTAGGCCCGGTCGGATTCATCGTCCCCGGCGACCAGGTCGAGAACCGGCGTCGGCAGGGAGTCCTTCAGGCGACCGGCCTCTCCGTGCCATGTGTCGCACCACTGGTATCGCCGGTAGATCAGCCCGCGGACGCCGCGTGCGATCAGTTCTCGATTGAGGTACTCGTACAGCTTGCGGTTCGGGCGGCGCATTGCGTGGGGAATCGCCCCGAAGTACGCATTGGCCAGCTCGCCCGCAGGATCCGCCGCCATCCTCGCCCTGTCGAACGGAGCCGGTTCGGTCATTTCACCGCCTGCGATCGCATCGAGCACTACAGTCCCTCCGACCTGTTCGATCAGTTTGAATATCTCCCGATCGGTCGAGCGCAACGGTCCTCCCCCAAGCGCCAACCGCACGCCCGGGCCGCTTTCGCGGCGCGAATCTCGGGCCGCGGCGCGCAGAGATTCGTAGTTAAGCATTGTTTCGGCTAACTGCGATCCGGAGGGTTCGGCTCCGCCGACCGCCGCGAGGAATCGCCCCAGGCGGTCCAGTTCGTCTCGATACAATCCCATAGCCGCAGTCGCCGGCACATTCATCAGGAACACCGGAGTGCCGCAACGCGATTCGATTATCTCCGCGCCGCGCCGCATCTGGTCGCACACCGTCGTTGCGATCACCGCCGCGACCGGCGCGGCGACCGCCGCATGGATGAAAGCGGCCGCAAACGGACACATCCCGGCCGGCAACCCTTCGCGGGTCGGTTCGGGCGCGATGCGCATCGGTTCAAGACCGTGGGCCGCGATCCACTCGGCCGGCACGAACGGGCATGTGTACAGGACGTTTCTCATTTCAACCGGCCCTGCTCCGCACAGTCTCGAACAGCGCCTCGACGCGAACGGCGATTCGGGCCGAATCGGACGGTGAGTAGTCGGTCTCGATCCTCAGGTAGGGAACGCCCAGTTCGCCGGCCAGCTCCCGGACGCGCGCGGACTCAACATCATAAGTCAGGCACGCCTGCCATATCAGCTCGATGATGCAGTCGGGGCGATAGTCGCCGGCCAGTTGACCCAGCAGATCCATGCGGGAGTCGTTGGGCGTCATCACCGAGCACGGCAGATGAAAGTACTTCTCGGCGATTGCGTCCAGCGGATCGTCGGCTGAGGCGTCCACATCTTCGTAGATCGGCTTGATCCCGCTGCAGTTCTCCATCGCAACTATCAGCCCTCCTGAATCCTCTATGATCTCCAGCACGCGATCGGCCCCGTGCGGGACCGGCACGCCTGTCATCATCACCCTTGCGCGTTTGGCGTATTCGTCGGGGCCGGTCTTGCCGGACATCTGTTCGATCGCCTTTTCGTAATGCTCCAGCGCACCGGGGGCGCAGGCGAGTATGCTCTGGAACCGCAGCAACTGCCCTCCCGTAAGCGGCGGGGCATCGGCGCGCATCAACTCGGCCAGCCCCCGTTTCAGGGATCGCTGGCGGTTCATCAGCTCGATCGCCTCGCGGAGTTTGGCGTCTGTGATCTCGACCGAGAAGAGATCCTCCAGCGCATCGGCGAGCTTCCGCATTTCGGCTTTCCAGTGCGTCATCGCCTCGGCGGCGTCGGGCTTCTGCGGCAGCTCCAGCACGTGCATTCGGCGGGTGCGCCCCATAAGCTCGTACATCTTCTTCTTACCGTCGCACGTGGTCTCGGCGACTATCAGATCGGCCATCTCAAGAAACGGATTGGCCTTCTGGGTGTGGTATCCGTAAGTCGACTTGATCAGCGGGCAGAGATTCGCCGGCAGATCGTCTTCCGCCGGTGCGACCATGGCGGCCGATCCGCCGCACAGACACGCCGCAACGCCGCCGGCGGCGAGGATAAGCTCACGCGGAGTGTACTCGCACATGATCCCCACCACCGGTCGGCCCGCAGCCTTGGCCCCGCTGGCGTAATCGATACAGTGCGAAACCATATCGCCGAACCATTCAAACGCATCGCACGGCGCGCCGTCCGACGACGCCCCGGCGTTTGTTTCTCCGCAACATTCACTCATATCGCATTCTCCGACCGCTAATCCAAGCAATCATAGGCGTTTGGCCTCAGAATTCCCAGCGAAGCTGTATGCCGAGCGTATTATCCTCGCGCGCGTTGGCCACATTACCGAGCATTCCGTACACCGCTGAGACTGTCAGGCGGCTGTTGACGATCCAACTGGCTGAAAACGCATGCCAGGCGTCCTCCTCGCCGACCAGCCCGGGAATTTTCCCGTACGGATCCGGCTTGGTTCGCAGCTCGTAGCCCAGAGTCAGCCAGTCGGCGGGCATGTACACAGCACTGCCTTCGAACGTCGCATGGTAGGTGTCTCCGAAACCGAACAGACCTATCTGAGCCGCCTGCGAAAAACGGACGCCGCCGGTCAGGATCAAGGGGCGATCGAAGACAAGCCGGGGGAACATCTTGGACATCGTCAGCGTGAAATCCACGCCGCTGCTGCGATCGAGCCCTATCGCCTTGAACGGACCTCCGAGATTACGGTCGATTCGCTGGACGCCGTCGTTGTACTTGAAATGCACCCCGGCGGTGATCGCGGGCAGCGGCAGGCCGAAATCGTTTTCCTTGACCAGCAATCCGCGCAGATTGAAATGGTGCAACTGCACGTTGTCTCGTCCCGGGTCCATGCCGAGGTCTCGTATGTCGTCAGTCAGCGATCCGAGGTTGAGGTAATTGTAGGCGTATCCGATCTCAAAACGATTGAAAAGCGGCTGGGTCACCGCGAACACCTGCATCTCCATCGTGCCGATGTTCAGGAAACTGTACGAAACGACCGCCTTTCCGCAGCAGTCCTTCGAACACGACGCGTTGCAGATGTACGCCAGCGGAGTGATCGCTCCGCCCGAGTAGCCTTCGATGCAGTGAAACGGCAGCGGCGGGCAACAGGCATGGTGATGCGCCGCCTGGGTGGTCGGCTCGTCGTTCAGCGAGTTGTCTTCAACCGCCAGCGCCAGCGCGTCGCCGGCGTCCAGCCAGTTTTCTGCGGCATTTTCGCCCATTGCGGGCGCAACTGATATCGCCATGAGTGCGGCCATGGCGCAGATAATTGATCTTGCCATCATAATCTCCTTTCGAGATTGACGCACATCTAAGATTTGACTGCCGCGAACACGCCCTGGGCGATCTTGCCTTCGTCGGCGAGCGTCTTCATGAACTGCATCTCGGCGCCCATGGCGCCCATCAGTTCCATATTGAAGCCGATGATCTTCAGGGCGTCGTACGTGAGCTGCATGTTCAGCATGTTCAGGTACAGTTCCACGTACGGCGCGAACCGCCCGGTGTCTTCGGCGATCTTCACGTCGCACCCGCTGGCGGCCAGGAGCCTGGAGTATCCCTCGATGTCCTGGATATTCGGGAACTTCATGAACGCGAGAAAACGCCCTGCTTCTTCGTCGCTAAGCCCGGCGGGTCCTTCGACCCAGTCTGTGAATGCAATCGTCCCGCCGGGCTTGACCAGTCGGGCGGCCTCTGCGATCAGCGCCGCCTTGTCCGACACGTAGCACCAGGCGTCTTCGCCCCAGACAAAATCCGCCTTACCGTCCGGAAGTCCGGTTTCACATGCGTCGGCCAGTACGAAGTCGACCCGATCGATCACGCCTTC
>Ga0180436_10001057_pt1 | contig 27447 bp, 25 predicted proteins | sample SS_ome_2_FD_132434 | JGI IMG/M metagenome (GOLD analysis project Ga0180436, IMG submission 132434) | Hypersaline lake sediment archaeal communities from the Salton Sea, California, USA - SS_3_S_2 metaG | ecosystem: Environmental > Aquatic > Non-marine Saline and Alkaline > Hypersaline >... | reverse complement strand
TATGCACCCTATGACGGCATTGTGATGTCTTCTATGTATAAGACTGGGGAATATGCAGCACCTGGATTACCGGCAATTGAGGTTGCCAGCAGTGAATTCGTGATAGTATCAGAAGTAAATGAGACTGATATTATCAATATGGAGGTGGGACAGGAAGCAGATATAGTGCTCGATGCCTATTATCTGGAAGAACTCAAGGGAAATGTCTTTGAGTTATCTCCGGTACCCACTAATATTGGAGGAGTAGTATCATATAAAGTGACTGTGGAGATCCAGCCCCAGGAGAATATCGAACTCCTGCCAGGACTGTCTGCCAGCCTTACTATAATAACATCAGATATTGAGGATATATTATATGTTCCCATAGAAGCAGTCTGTGAAGTCGATGGGGCGCAATGCGTGGATATTCTTCTGGATGACGGAAGTTCTGAGAAAATACAAGTGCAGACTGGAATATTCAATTATGATTTTATCGAGATAAAATCCGGACTTTCTGAAGGTGATATAGTAGTGATCTCCGGTCTTGAATAAGATCCAGGATAAAGGAACATAAATAGGTAACCAAAGATGAAAGAAAATAACCTTACAATCCAAATAAGGGAGATGCGGAAAATTTACAGGATAGGCAAAATTACTGTTCCTGCCCTGAATGGTGTGGACCTGGACATAGCCTCAGGGGAGTTCGTGTCTATTATGGGGCCTTCAGGTTCGGGCAAATCCACCCTTATGAATATAATCGGAGCGCTGGATATACCTACTACCGGAAGTTATTTGCTGGATGAGGTAGATGTGGGCAAATTAGACGATAATGAGCTGGCAGCCATCAGGAATAAGAAGGTGGGATTTGTATTTCAGACATATAATCTGCTTTCCCGGGCAAATGTATTCGGTAATGTCGAACTCCCCCTTATATATACAAAAGAGCGTGTACGTAATAAAAGAAAGAAGATACTTGATGCCATTGAATCAGTAGGACTAACCGACTGGATAAAGCACAGGCCAAATGAGCTTTCCGGAGGCCAGAAGCAGAGGGTAGCCATAGCCAGGGCTCTGGTAAACAATCCATCTATAATCCTGGCCGATGAGCCTACGGGAAATCTTGATTCCAGGACCGGGGAAGAGATAATGGGAATATTCCAGAGGCTCAACCGGGAAGGAAAGACAATACTGCTGGTCACCCATGAGATGGAAATAGCCAGGCATACCCAGAGGGCCATTTATATCAGGGACGGCATTATTAGCGGGCAGGAAAAGATAGAAGACAGGCTATTGGCCGAAGAAGTATTGGAGAAGATGCCCAGACTGGAAGATAAGATATGAGAAGATTTAGCGAAAATATAAAAATTGCATTCCACTCACTATTTCTTAATAAGACCCGGTCTTTTCTTACTATGCTGGGTATTATTATCGGAGTAGGGGCTGTAGTTGCCATGCTTTCCATAGGTACCGGAGCCCAGGAATCTGTCATAAGCAGCGTCCAGGATATAGGTTCAAACCTGGTTATAGTAACGCCGGGAAATCCTGAAGAGGAAGAGCAGATGATGGGTCCCCAGATGATGTTTTCCGGGGATACAGCAGAACTGGGACCGGATGATGTAAAAGCAATTGAACGGAATGCAGAGTTGGTGACCCAGGTAGCCCCGGTGGTATTTGGGGGCGGAATTGTATCCTACCTCAATAAGAATACCCAGCCACAGATCTATTCCTCAACTGAAAATGGACTCGAGCTTTATAATATGGAGATCGAAAGAGGTAAATTCTATAACCGCGGAGATGTATCCAGCTCATCCAATGTTGCTGTTATAGGGCAGACAGTATTAAAGAAGCTTTTCAATAATGTCGACCCCATAGGTAAGATAATAAAAATAAACGGACAGAATTTTAAAGTGATCGGAACTCTTGAACCAAGGGGAACCGACTCTTTCGGAAATGACCAGGATAATGTGGTGACTATTCCGGTGACCACAGCCCAATCAAAGCTTTTCGGTTCAGATTCATATAATATGATACTGGCCCAGAGCGTAAACGAGGAACTCATTGATGATGCCACCGAAGAGATCAAGGAGATACTAAGGCGAAGCCGCAATATCAGGATAGGGGAGAAGAACGACTTCAGAGTCAGGAACCAGACCCAGATACTGGATGTGGTAAGTACCATCACTAATATATTTACCGTAGTTATTGCAGGAATTGCCAGCATATCGCTTCTTGTTGGCGGAATAGGCATCATGAACATAATGCTGGTATCGGTAACTGAAAGGACAAGGGAGATAGGCATCAGGAAAGCCATAGGGGCCAAGAACAGGGACATACTGGTGCAATTTTTGGTAGAAAGCATAGTATTAAGCGTTACCGGAGGTATTTTCGGTATATTGTTTGCCATACTTATCTCAATAATCGTTAATAATTTTACTGTCCTGGAGACCAGTATAACCACTATGCCGATAATAATAGCACTTAGTTTTTCTACTGCTGTGGGACTGTTCTTCGGGATATATCCTGCTATGAGGGCAGCGCGGCTCAATCCAATAGATGCTTTAAGATATGAATAGTGATGAATAGTGATGTGATATGAATGGGCGGAAGAAATAATATAATAAAGAATATATTTGAAAATCTCTATATAATCAGGCAGAGGATCGCATCCGATATGCATCTTCCCTTAAATGAGATACCTCTAACATATTCCCAGTGGCAGGTGCTAAATCATGTAGCCAAGAATAAAAGCATCAGCATAAAGGACCTGGCAGGACTTCTGGATATAACCAGCAGCGCCGCTACCCAGATAGTAGACGGCCTGGTAAATAAGGGACTCCTGACCAGGAAAAGAAGCATCAAAGACAGGAGAGTGCTTGAGATAACCCTTTCAAAAAAATCTGTCATACATATGAAGAGAAGTATGAGTAAGATCTTCCCTATATTTGATGTCCTGGATGACCGGGAACTTGATCAATATTGCAATATGACCGCAAGGCTCGCTGGAAAAGACAGCATCGTGGATGACTGCAGCTGATCAAAAGAATATAAGGAGTATGCCTACTACAAGGCATCCGCTCATCTTTCCCATGGATGAGCCAAGAACTGTCCTGGTAGCGTCAATACCCTTGGAATGCAAGAACTCTGATATATTTCCTTCAAAATATCCGGCTACTGCATCAGATATGGCATTTCCTACCACTGCACCTGCCAGTGCCCCTGCAGCGCCAAAAAGCTCAGCTCCTATTATTGCAGGAATGATCAAAAGCAGATTATCTGTTAGCCCAAAAATAATATCCGGTATCATCCTCTTGAGGTCGATTTTGAGAAAAAAAGATATAAGAATAGGAATAAACCCCAATGCAAATATAATAATGCTGGAAAACCTTCCCAGGCGCATGGCATAAAATGCTATAAATGCTACAAAAATTGATAGAAGAACAACGATTATTGTCTCCATGATCTTTTTTTCGCTTCTTTTATTTATCCTTTTTCTGAGCCTTCTTATCATTTTGTCTCCATTGGTCTATTTGATTTGTCTATATTATACATGCACAAAACTTTTAAAAAAAATGACAGGTTTTGATTTTTCAGATAAAGAACGGCGGGCAGGCTTTTTTCTTATCCATTGGTAAGAAGTTCGACTTCATCAAGTATCTTTGCTGTCTTCCTGCGGTCTATAGAAAGCATCTTCATTATTTCTCCAGCATCCAGGGTGATCAGTTCCTGCACCAGTATAATACCGGACTCAAATAATTTTTCCTTTTGGTTTTTCTTTATGCCGGGGAGGATGCTGATGGGGTATAGCTTTTTATGCTCAATATAGTACTGCAGGTTTTTATCTTCCGGGTACTGCCAGGCCAGTATCTTCATCTTGACGCAGGATGCATATTTTACTGCATCCTGGGTAGCCTTGGTATTAGTAACCAGCCACCCCTGATAGTGGTCTTTTTCGCCCGGCTGTTTTTTATAGGCTTTTTCAATATCCATAAACCTGGCATGCACATATAATGCTGTCTTAATATCCGAATAAGTGCCCCTGTGGTTATGGTATTTGCATTCGATAAGGAAGACTAAATTGTCCTTTTTGGCGAGCACATCTACTTCATGGTCGACACAGCAGCCTTTCATGATCACTCCCACTTCAGTCCTGTAATCATATTCTGAAAGGATCCTGGCAATGTATTTCTCAAATACAAAACCCTGGGGACCCAGGTCCATAATTGCCCTTTTAAGCGAGTATCTGATAGCCAGCTTATGTTCGATGCTATCCAGGAAGTCGTGGGCCATTTTATGGATTTCCTCGGTTGTAGTGCCGTCATGGATCTTACTCTTTATATTATCAAATGCTTTTTCCGCCTGCTTGCGGGTGGAGCCAGACTTGACAAGGGAATTGATTATTTTCTCCGGATCTATTTTTTCCACATTTCCGTCTGATTTAACTATAAGATCATCTGATCGCATATTATCCCGGTCCCGTTTTTTCTTTTAGAAATTTTTATAATTTTACCAGATAGTCTTTATGGGTCCAACTTCATTTTAGGAAGTTCGCATAAGCCCATTACTAATATTGGTGCTTAAAAAATAATACAAAAGACAATAATGTGGGAAAGGTCAATATCAAAATTTTTTTTCTTTTAATTTTCTGCTATTTTATCTAGAATGGTGCTTATTGATTTTTTAGTTAAGAATTATAATAGTTCGATCCTTAGAGGTTAGACTATATAGGTTATGGACAATAAAGACAATTCTGTTCCAGATAAGGCCCCCGATAGTCAATCCTCTACAAAAATAGAACTATCCCAGGAGATGTCCCTTTTCAGTATTACCATGATCGGTGTGGGTGCCATGATAGGGGCAGGCATTTTTGTATTGACCGGACTTGCCGCCGGTGCAGCAGGTCCCGCGCTTATGCTTTCATTTTTCTTAAATGGTATTGTAACCATTTTTACTGCTATGGTATATGCTGAGCTGGGGTCTACATTTCCCTCAGCCGGAGGGGGATATGTATGGGTACGGGAATCCCTTCCCCAGCCAAGCGGCTTTATCGGCGGATGGATGGACTGGTTTGCCCATGCCGTGGCCTGCAGCCTGTATGCCCTTGGTTTTGGGGCATACTTCTATCTTATAATAGAAATGCTCAATATAAATATACCTTTTTTAAGCGAAGAGCTTGCATCAAAGCTTCTGGGAGTAATTATAATACTGGTTTTTACTTATATTAATTACAGGGGAGCATCTGAGACCGGTCTGGCGGGAAGCATTGTGACCATCGTAAAGATCATTATACTGGCAGTATTTATAGCAGCCGGACTCATAAGCATATTTAAGAACCCTACAGAATCTTTTAGCCATTTCAGGCCATTTATGCCGAAGGGCTTTACCGGAGTCTTGTTTGCAATGGGGCTTACCTTTATTGCCTTTGAGGGCTATGAAATAATAGTCCAGGCAGGCGAAGAGGTAAAAGATCCCAAGAGGAATATTCCCAGGGCAATATTTACCTCCCTCCTGGTTGTGGTACCCATCTATATACTTATAGCTTTTGTGGGCATCGGGGGAATAACGGCAGATGAGCCCACCTGGCAGTTTTTAGGCAGGTTTAAGGAAGTTGCCATGGTGGAAGCAGCAAGGCAGTTTTTCCCATTTGGTGAGCTTGTGCTTCTTGTGGGCGGACTCCTGTCAACCATGAGCGCCCTAAATGCAACCATATATTCATCTTCCAGGGTGTCATTTTCCATGGGAAGGGACGGATCCTTTCCCAAAATATTTGCCAAGGTGCATAAGAAGAGGAGGACTCCATTTGTAGCAACCCTCATATCAAGCCTCCTTGTTATAATAATGGCCCTGGCCCTTCCTATCCATGATGTAGCCAGCGCTGCTGATATCATGTTCCTCCTGCTATTCCTGATGGTTAATATGGCAGTTATAAACCTGAGGCGGACAAAACCCTCCCAGGAGAGAGGGTACAGCATGCCCTGGTTCCCTTATGTTCCCATACTTGGCATACTAACCAAGCTTTTTCTGGCTGTATTTATGTTCGGTTACAGCCCGGTTGCCTGGTATACCACCATTATATGGATAGTGGGCGGTATTATTTTTTATTATGCCTATGCCAGGGAAAAGCATATTGCCATGGCAGAAGAGGTAGTAAAAACTGTCCATGAGGAGAAGGAAGTAGTCTCCAAAGAGTTTAAAGCTATGCTGCCAATAGCTAATCCGGAAAGCATAGGCCCCCTGGTAAAGTTTGCAGCTCCCCTTACCAAGCAGAACAATGGACAGCTTACATTGCTTAATGTCATTAATATCCCGGCGCTACTTCCAATGGGAGGCGGCAGGAAATATATCAAAAAATCTAGACCCATAATCGAAAAAGCGGTAAGAAAAGCTGAAAAATTTGGCATTCCGGTAAATTCAATAATAAAGATATCCCACAGGACTGAGAAAGCCATAACTGATACGGTCCTGGAAAAGAAGATAGACCTGCTTGTATTGGGCTGGAGGGGATATACCAGGAAAAGTGACTATATTTTCGGAAGCGTAATAGATCCCATAATCACCAATTCTGAATGCAATACTATGGTACTTAAGGTAAAAGGGGAGAAGCTGGGCAAGATAAGTAAGATACTCCTGCCTATTGCTGATATCAGAAATACCAGATTATCTATAGATATCTATAAGAATATTGCAGATGCCTTTGATGCCAGGCTTGATATTATGCATATAGTACCTCCTTCCAGTACAAGCAGGAAGGATAAGAAAAAAAACAGCATTATTAATGGTCTTAATGGCGTATCCGGATTAAGGCCGGAAAATGTACTGGTTGAAGAATCCGGCAATATCATAGAGACTATCCTGGAAAATTCCAAAAAGTATGACCTGCTTATATTAAATGCTCCCAGGGAAAGCATATTTAAGATGCTGTTTGTAGGCAATAAGGTTCAGCAGATAGCCAGGGAAAGCACCACTCCAGTACTTCTGGTGAAAAAATATGAAGGAAAGATAAAAACCATCCTTCAGAAGTTCTTCGGGACCCGGAAGATAGACCTTTAAATAGTCAGCAGGATTACCATCATATGCTGGGGGCTTTTGCTATTTCAGTTATTGGGGCTATTTGCCCCGGTATTTAAAGTTTAAGAATTTTATTTCTTATATTTTTTCTTTAGCTTTTTTCGATAAAAATTCTTTTTACCCCCGGAAGATGATCCTGGCCTGCGTGCCCGTGGTTTTTTACCGCCGGAAGCATCTACCCTGATCCTCCTGCCTTTATAGACTTCATTCTCAAATGATTCAAGGACTTCCGGCATATGGGGTTCTTTTATGTCAATAAATGAATAAGCTTTTTTAATATTTATTCTTTTAAATATATCTACAGGAAGCCCGGTCATCTCCACCAGGTATTTCTGTATGCCCGTGGCATCGAGACCATCCATTGAGCCAAGGTTTATAAACATGCTATTGTTTTTATCCCCCGAACCTTTTGACCTTATATGATCCTTCTTCTGAAAATCTATATTTAAGTTTTCTTCATCCCTGTAATATTCTATAAAGCGGCTGAATTCAAGAAAGACTACCCGTTTTATAAGCTCGTCTTTGTCTATATCTTTGAGCTCATCATAAATTGCCGGCAGGTATTTGGAGATAGCATTATTGTCTATCTCCACTTTCTGGATCCTATTCATAAATGACATAAACTGGGCCTCACATACAGCTACACCTCCAGGGACCTTTGTATAGACCATTTTCTTATTTATCTGTCTTTCGATCTGGCGTATTTTTCCCATGTCTTTCGTATTGGCTATGGAGATAGTAATTCCCGATTTACCCGCCCTGGCTGTCCTTCCGCTCCGATGTGTATATATCTCTGTTTCATCAGGTAGCCTGTAATTTATAACATGGCTTACATCATTTACATCTATTCCCCTTGCAGCAACATCTGTTGCGATCAGAAGCTGGAGGGACCTGTCCCTGTAATGCTTCATTACTTTATCCCGCATGGCCTGGCTTAAGTCTCCGTGAAGAGAATCAGCATTATAGCCGTCATCTATAAGTCTTTCGGCTATTCTCTGGGTCTCCAACTTTGTCCTGCAGAATACTATTGCAAAAATATCAGGATTTGCATCAACAATCCTCTTTAAGGCCTTATAGCGGTCTTTTTCCTGAACCATGTAGTAGAAATGATTGATATTATCTGCGGCAGCATTTTTTGTTCCTACAGTTATCTCATAAGGGTCACTTAAATATTTTGAGGTTATTGCATGTATCGCTTTTGGCATGGTAGCTGCAAAAAGCCAGGTAAGCTTATTTTCAGGGGTGAAAGCAAGTATTGAATCAAGTTCTTCCTGGAATCCCATATTCAGCATCTCATCAGCTTCGTCAAGGATCACGTATTTTACATTTGAAATATCTATCTTCTTCCTTCTTATCAGGTCTGTAAGACGCCCGGGGGTTGCAACTACTATATGAGCGCCTTTTTTCACATCCTTTATCTGGTCCCTAATGCTGGCTCCTCCGTAAACAGCAGTTATCTCTATTTCCTTCAAGTACTTGCAGTAATTCTTAAGGTCCTTTGAGATCTGCAGGCAGAGTTCCCTGGTCGGGGCCAGTATGAGTCCCTGTATAGACCTGGAGCCCGCAGCAATGAGGCTTATAAGCGGTAGGCCAAAGGCAGCAGTCTTCCCGGTACCCGTCTGGGCCATACCAATGAAATTTTGGCGGCCTTCATTCAAGACAGAAATTGATTTCTCCTGTATGGGGGTAAGCTTTTCAAACCCCAATTCCATAATTGCCTTGATCAGTTCTTTTTTTATTCCAAATCTTTCAAAATAGTTCATTTATTATTCCAATACAAATATTATTTAGTGATCCGATGGTTTAAGGTGATGATTAACAAAGTCAGAGATTTTCCGCCAAGACCTATAAAACTTTAAAGACAGTTATCGTTTAATACATAATTTGATAACCGGCTCTGCATCAAAAGGGTATTATAGCAGGATAATCAATAAAAGCACCATAAATATTTCATCTTCAAGCTTTTGTTCTTAACCATAAAAAAAGAAAGCTTCCTTCAGGATGTAATTGTGTAAAGACTTAATGGGGATACTTCATTCCAGGGGCAGCATCTATAAAAACAGGCATCCTTTTATTTTTTCTTACCACATACTAATACTAATAGGAAATAAAAAAATCAAGAAAATCCTTTAAAAATATTAATATTTGTATTAAAATAATAACTACTAATAATTCGTATATTATTAGTGTTACAGTTGCTGCAACCTTCTAGTCTAAGCAAAAAAGAGAAGGAGAGTATATGGTACTGATAGAGTTGAAAGACGAAAGCTCTACATTTCTCTGCACGGACTGCAAAAGAACGATCTCTACAGGCCAAAACTTCCTGGTAAGCAGGAAAGATCTCCCGAAGACCAGGCTATCCCGAAAGGATGGCGGCATATACTATACATGTATATGCGGGGCCAGGTATGAGCTCTTAAAAAGCTCAAACCAGACCGAGAGTGATCTGCTGAAGTTTAAGCATGTAAAAGTAGTAGAGCTGGAATACGCGCTATAAGGGCTTTTGCTTAGATGTAAAAGCCTGCAGCCCCAATATGATCCCTGCTGCCAGATGGGCAGAGGGGAAGCTATTTGCCTGAAATGTAAACCCTCATATATAATGTATTTAGTATTTGCATTATATTGAGGGAAAATGTGTAAAATTGCCATATTAACAGACAGCACTGCAGACCTGCCATCCGGACTTGCTTCAGAATATGACATAAATATTATCCCCCTGTCCGTAGTATTTGAAGGGATAAAATATATTGATGACAGAAAGAGCATAAAGCTAAAGGACTTTTACAGGAAGTTAAAAGGTTCTAAAGACATGCCAATGGCGGCCCAGCCTTCGCCAGGCGGATTCCTTAAGCTTTATACCGCCCTACTAAAAGAACATAATGAGATCATATCCCTCCACATTTCCAGCAAACTTTCCGGCACCTATAACTCTGCTATCCTGGCTAAAAAACAGCTGGACAATCCAGGGATAAATGTAGTGGATTCAGGCCTGGTGCATATGGGCTGCGGTTTTATGGCAGTTGAAGCATCAAGACTTGCCTCCCAGGACCTGGATGCCCCGGATATCCTGAAACAGCTAGAGATATTCAAGAAAGGCATTGGCTCATATTTTTGCCCTTTTACACTGGATAACCTCATAAAAGGGGGAAGGTTAGGAAGGCTTAAGGGAGCTTTTGCCAGCATGCTCGAATTAAAACCCATACTTACCCTTGTGGATGGAGAAATCTCACTGTACAAGAAGGCAAGGAAGTGGGAACAGGCCAAAGAGGAAATAGTCAATGCAGTAAAGGCAGATACTGCCGGATGCGATAATATAGTCATATCTGTAGGTGATGCCGATGCAGCAGATGAAGCAGACGCCATCTGCGGCAGGCTCATGGATGAGGTAGAGCCAATGGAGATGGTAAGGACGGAGGTAGGCATAGTGGTCGGTTCCCATCTTGGCATAGGGGGCCTGGGAATAACCTATCACAAATGATATGAAGACTTATATTATAAGATCATTTATATTGCCGGTAATCATCATTGCCATGATTGCAGGCATAATTACCTTTCTATCATGCGGCAAATTGACACTCAAGGATGAGCCCCTTTCTGATTTCATTTATTATGCTTCTCAGGAAGGTTTGCCTGTCTCATATCTTGAGGCTATAAGTGATCAAATAAAGATCCAGTACAGGGCAAGACCTGCATATGCAGGAAGCATTATTTATCTTACAGAATCCTTTGATGATGAAGGCAGCTTTATCCCTTATTACAAGCTGGACAGTTTTGAGGTCTCAAGCATATTTCATGAAAGTTTTCATGCCTATACAGACCTGGTAATAAGGCAGGGAAAGGCTGACCTGGAAATTATAGAGAGCTATTATTCCATTATGGAAGATTCGCTTAAGTATTATACGGAAACGGCTGATGGGAGGAATATCCTGTGGAAAAATTACCGCAAACAAGCATCCGAAGAAGCTATGGCCATCCATATAACCAATCTGGTCAAATACAGGATCGTTTATGAAAAAAATGCGGAAAAAGCTGCCCGCAACTATATTTACGGCGCTATAGACAGACAGCAGCTGGAAGATGAGATCAGGCTTATAAACAGTCAGTGGCAGGATATAATAGATGGGAAAAAGTCCAGGGGTTACTATAATAAAAGCTTTCTGAGATGGAAATTTCCCCATATTATCAATGCAAAAAATTATGTCTCAGAAGAGGAAATTGGTTTTGTAACCCGGTTTATGCTTCCCGGAATAGACAGTCCAATAGAGGAGCCGCCTCTTACCAGCTTTATACACGGATGCAAGACTGATGACCTGCCTTATGACTTTCTTATTGAAATAAATAAAAATCATCTCTGGGATGAAGATATGGTGCTGGAACCTTATGAAGACTTGTCACCTGAAAGAATAAGCCAGGTTTATATTATGGCGCTGGACATATACTGGGATAAGATACTTAAAAGGGACCTGGGAATCAGTATAGCAGAAAGGAAGGCTTTCCAGTCGGTGCTCGGTTCTGCCATAAATTGGTATACCGGTCCAATAAGTGACCCTGAAAAGATCGAGGCTATTGTAAAAAATGCCGCAGCGGAATATGTTGGAAATATAATATTTGAAAAAAAGAGATGGCAGGAAGATATAAAGGGTGACCTCCTGGGCGCAGGGGACCTCGATAGCGCTGAATTTGTAAGGAGCTGGAGCGAAGCTATAGAGGGAAGGCAGGTCCATGGCTTCTATCTTGATGACGGTATAGTAATAAGGACAACAAAAGCCATGACCCTGGATGAAAAACGCTTTATTACCAGCCATATCCTGCCGGACATATGCTACTCATTCGCACCATTTATAATAGCAGAGCCTGCAGCCGCCCAGGGTGAGATAGAGGCAGAAACCGGGGTTCACTCCGGTTTAACCAGCAGCGGGGGATAAAACATCGTCTTTTATGATATGGAATATTTAATGATTATTTAATAATATATTTATAGCCTTTGTCTAATAATTTAATATTATATAAATAGACTGATATGAGAGGAGGAGCTGATGGCTGACGTGGGTAAAAGTAAAAATCCTGCTGAGAGCTTCGGAGATCTGGTCAAAGAGTTTGGCGATGCTGTAAGCAAGATATTTGATGATCCTGAGCTAAAGAAAAAAGCTAAAGAATTCGGTGATAGCGCCGTAAAATCAGCAAAGGAGTTCGGGGGCAGGTTCAAGGATGAAGAGGTAAAGGAAAAGTTCAAGGGCGTGGGGCAGGCTGCAAAAGACTTCGGCAATAGCGTTTCTGACTATTTCAGCGATGGAGAATCACAGAAAGAGGAAACTGGCAGTAAAAAAAAAGATGACTGGGAAACAAAGATAGAAGACAAGATGGAAGAATTTTCCCGGAATGCCGAGAAGGCCGGTAAAGAGTTTGGTGAGAAAGTAGATAAGGCTGGTAAGGAATTCGGCCAGAAGATGGAGAAAGCCGGTAAGAAGGTTGATACATATTTTAAGGAAACGCGCGGCGGCAGGATTACCGGGTATGGATTTTCCATATTCTTCGGCACGCTTTTTCTGGTCTTTTTATACTATTATAATCATTATATAGCCTTTTATAATAATGTTGACGGAGTGTGGATGAGGTATCCCCTGCTCACAGGGGATTTTGACAGATGGCTGCCCATAGCAGTAACAGCGCTTTTGGCCTCTATCATAGGGAATATCATACTTATAATATTCGACGGATACTTCTTCAGGCAGGTTATCCTGATGGTCATGGACATGTTTGCCCTGGCTTCGACCATATCGCTGCTTGTAATATTCCCATTTGATTTTTCCGTGATGCCCGGCAATGACCTGACCGGAATATTGAATCCCATAGTGACTGTGGTGCTTATCCTTATATGCATCGGCATAGGTATAGGCATCCTGGTAAGGTTTATAAAGATGATAGTAGGGCTGGTAAAAAGAGCTGATTGAATAGTAATGATGGCTTGAATCAATATATGGATAAAGTCATAATCAGGGAATTTAAAAGCTATAGTGAGACCATATCTTCCATACTGGAAGAGCTGGAACTGGTAAAAAGCCTGGATGGATATAATAGTATAATCATAAAGCCTAACCTGCTGCAGGATGCTCCTCCGCCATGTACAACTGATGTCAGGTGTGTGGAGGCCATCGTCCGCTTCATCCGGGAGAGCTGTCCAGGCAAAGAAATCATTATCCTGGAAGGCTCAGGAGGGTGTGAGACCCAGAAAGCCTATAAGGTCATGGGATATGAAAAGATGGCAAATTCCCTGGATATAGAGCTTCTGGATGTGGATAAAGTAAAGCTGAAAAAGCTGGAAGACCCTGAAGCCCGGGCATATAAGGAGATCTATCTTCCCGAGATAATATTTGACAGCTACATTATTTCGGTACCCAGCCTTAAAGACCACTCCATAACCGGTGTAACGCTTTCACTGAAAAACCTTATCGGATTGCTCCCGGAAAAGCACTATGGGGATTACTGGAGCTATAAGAGAAGCGATGTCCACCGTGTGGGCGTAAGCAGTGCTGTGGCAGACCTGGCCAGTTATGTGGATATAGGTTTGAGCATTATAGACGGAAGGCTGGGTCAGCAGGGAAGCCATCTGGCCGGGGGCAGACACTGCGACCCCTACAAAAATGTCATAATCGGGGGTTATGACAGTCTATCTGTGGATATGAAAGGCGCTGAAGTCCTGGGACATGATTGGCGGGATATAGAGCACCTGGTGATGATAGGACAGGATAATGAAAGATAAACACAGAGTCTTTATTTACCGATGTCGGGAATATGATAAGGAATCCATAAGAAATATAATAGGGAGCTGCCTGGATGGCCTTGAACTCATAAAAGACAGGCTTACCGGTGCCGGAAGCATCTGCATCAAGCCAAATCTTTTGATGCCGGCATCTCCGGAACAGGCTATAACTACCCATCCTTTATTTATAGAGGCAGTAATAGAGTCTATTGTCAGCATTACTGGAAGACCCCGGGATATATTGATAGCTGACAGCTTCTCGCCGGCGGTCCCCTTTACCGAAAAGGGCATGCACCGCGTATATAAGGAAACGGGACTTAAGGATATCGCAAAAAGGACAGGGTGCCGCCTTAGCTATTCCACTGAGTACTCTACAGTATCCAATCCGCAGGGAAAGTTTTTGAAAAAGATAGAGATAATAAAGCCAATACTGGAATCGGACCTGATAATAAATTTGCCGAAATTCAAGACTCACGACCTTACCGGGATAACTGGTGCTGTAAAAAATATGTTTGGAGTGGTCCCGGGATTTACCAAGGTAGGGTATCACTTAAGATATGAGGAGTTGGCCGATTTTGCCGGGATGCTTATAGACCTTTCAATCCTGGTAAAACCTGCCTTAAATATTATAGACGGCATACTGGGAATGGAAGGCGATGGTCCGGGAAGGTCGGGAACGCCCAGGAAGATGGGGCTTGTCATGGTATCTGAAGATGCCCTGGCAATGGATAAGGTGATGGGGCGCATAGCAGGGCTTGATGAAGACCTAAATCCATTCATGGAAGCAATGAATGAGGGCCGTGATAATGATCATGCCTGGGATAATATGGAAATAATCGGTGAAAAGCTTGAAGATGTCATAATAGATGATTTTAGCCTTCCCAGGACGGTAGGTCAAAAAAGGCTGGTGGAGAATATTTTTGCCTCTAGATATATAATGCCCCTGGTGAGGAATGCCCTTAATCCCTATCCCTATGCAGACCCGGTAAAATGCGATGGATGCATGACCTGCCAGGAGGTATGTCCCAAAAAGATAATCAAATATGATGGCAAAAAAATGATGGTAGACAAATCCCAATGTATAAGGTGCTTCTGCTGCGCCGAGATGTGTCCCCAGGGGGCCATAGAGCCCAAGTACTCATTTATTGCAGATATGATACTTAACCGCCTGGGATTCGGGGGAAAGAAGAAGTAAGAAGTTTCTAGTGTGTAAAAAAATCATATATGACTTCCAGCAGCTTTTTATTCCTGAGTATTTTACTGGAATGCAGATTATTTATCCATTTGATCCTGGGCCGTCCCAGCTCCTCCCATAGATATATCGTTGATTTCCTGGAAAAGTACAGGTCAAACCTGGAATTTATCATAAGTATCCGGCCAGGATCTGCCATATGGGCAAAAGCCATGGGGTCGCAGAGAAAACAGGCCTTGGGAGTAGTTTTTTTAAGGTCTTCAAGTCCTTTGAGCCCAGGGTCCAGAGCTTCTTTTTTAGTTCTTTTAAATTCTTCCAGGAATGCCGGAAAGTCCCGGTAAGCTTTCCTGCATTCAATTCTTCTAGTATCAGTGCTGCCCTTGGAACAATCACCGTTTAAGATAAACCTGAGCACACCCTTCCAGTGGACTTCTTCCCAGTTTCCTCCTCCCAGGAGGAGCGCAGCCTTATCTATCCTTTTTTCAAAAGCCAGGACTATTGTAGAGATCATACATCCCATGCTTATGCCGTAAAGATATATTTTGGAAGGCTTAAAAATAGCTGATGAGATATCTATAAGCCTCCTTAAATCCACCACGGCCTGGTTAAAAAAATCAAGGGTCTGGACATCATCAAATGCTTTAAGCCGCCCTCCGCTGGATTCGCCTTCAGGCGTTCTCTTAAGATGGTAGGGGAGGTTTATAAAAATAGATGTGATGTCCTTTTCTGCCATGGATCCTGCCAGGCTAAAGTAATTCTGGAGCTTTTTATCACTGGTGGCAAAGCCATGTATGAGTAGCATTATCTCCTCCGAGTTCCGGGGGAGACCAGGCATTCCATTATTCTTCTGGAATATCCTGGCATGGACTGTATCATTTTTCTTTACTCCTGATATAAAAGGTGAGGGAAATTCCAGGCCATAAACCAATATGCCTCCTGAAGCTTCAGGCTTAGCCAGGGCATAAGCAGCGCTGTCCACAATGGTTTTATTGTATTCATAAAGACCCATATGATATATTTAAATGGCAAAAAGAAGTAAGGTCAATAGATAATTATGGCATATCCGGAACTTTATTGGACAAGGATTCATGTTTTTAATAAGATGTCAATATATGTTTTATATTCTGTAATACAGTTTGTATAATATACTACAGGGATTATTAATAGGATAATAAGAGATGGAGGATCAAGATGAGTAACAATGATTCCGGAACTTTGAAGGGGCTGTTTGTGGGAATGGCTATCGGTTTTGTGACAGGAGCAGTCACAGCTATGTTTTTGACAACTAAGACTGGTGAAGAGTTAAGATCTGATGTAAAAAGGATAGCTGTTGATGTAAAAAATAAGGCTGAAAGCCAGGCATCCAAGGTCAAGAACCTGACCAAAGAAAAATATGCCGAGATAGTAAACAATATACTTGACAGCTACAATAAGGTAAAAGATTTTACGGAAAAAGAGATAGACCTCATAAGGAAGATAGTTACGGAGCAAAAAGAAGTAATCTCTAAATAGTAAGATTATAGAATAAGCTTCAAAATATATTACAATATTTCCGGGCAAACTCATATATTTTGAAGCTTTTTTAATACTTATAGGACAATATAGATGGCAGGAAAAAGCGCAGTCATTGATTATGATCTTTGTGACTTTAAGCATTGCAAAGACGGCATCTGCAGGGCATTAGCAAAGTGTGAGAAAAAAGTACTCAAACAGGAAGAGCCTTTTGAGCCCCCATATATCAATGCCGGCATGTGTTCGGGATGCAATAAGTGCATATCCTCCTGTCTGTCCGAAGCTATCAAGAGGTCAAAATAATAAAAAAGGGGATAAATATGGCAATACAAAAAGATACATACCCGGTTATGGGGATGACCTGTGCTGTATGTGTGGCAAAGATAGAAAAAGTGCTTGGAAAAACTGACGGCATAAATGAGGCAAGTGTGAATTTTGCTTCAGAAAGTGTAACCATAAGTTATGATGATGATATAATAAGCCTGGCCAAGATAGCAGGCATAATAAAAGATATCGGATATAAAATTTTGACCTGATAAGTATGGGTATTTCAAACAGGCTTAGGCTGCAGGAAAAAAAAGAGCAGTATGAAAAGAAAAGGACTGCAGTCCTTTTAAGGAAGCTGGTAACCGGGGCTGTGCTGGCAATCCTGATAATGCTGGGTTCCATGGACCTGGTCCCCGGTTTTTCCAGCATACCTTCCAATATAAAGAATATAATCATCTTTATCCTTGCCTGCCCGGTACAGTTCTGGATCGGAGCCCAGTTCTACCAGGGCCTGGTATCTGTATTTAAATACAGGATTGCTGATATGAACACCCTTATAGCAGTAGGTACCCTTTCTGCCTTCATATACAGCACCATAGTCACATTCTTTCCCGGATTATTTGAGCGTACGGGGACACCCACTTATATATATTTTGATACTGCGGCTATGATAATAGTCCTGATACTCCTGGGAAGGTATTTTGAAGCCCGGGCAAAGTCAAGAGCATCAGGGGCAATAAAGAAGCTTCTCGGCCTCCAGGTAAGGCAGGCGACCATATTGAAAGACGGCCAGCAAATAGTGGTAGATATTGATGAAGTAAAGGCCGGTGACCTGATCCTGGTAAGGCCTGGCGAGAAGATACCCCTGGATGGGATAATAATGGAAGGAAGCCCATCTATCGATGAATCCATGATATCGGGAGAATCCATCCCTGTGGAAAAAAACAGGGGGGACCAGGTAACCGGGGCTACTGTAAATCTGAGCGGCTCATTTAAATTCAAGGTCACCCATACCGGCCAGGATACATTTCTGGCCATGATCATAAAGATGGTAGAAAATGCCCAGGCTTCCAAAGCCCCTATCCAGAGACTGGCTGATAAAGTAGCAAGTTATTTTGTCCCTGCAGTCATTGGAATTGCAGTGGTGGTTTTTTTATCCTGGTTTTTCCTGGGTCCCCAGCCTGTTTGGACAAATTCACTGGTCAGGTTTGTTACAGTCCTTATAATAGCCTGTCCCTGTGCCCTGGGACTGGCCACGCCTACTGCTATAATTGTGGGAACCGGGAAAGGGGCTGAGAACGGGATCTTCATAAAAGATGCCCAGAGCCTGGAGATAGCCCACAGGCTTACTACCATTGTTTTTGACAAGACCGGTACCCTTACAGCAGGACGTCCCGAGGTGCGGCAGGTATTACTATTGGATAATTCTATTATAAAAGACGAAGATGAGCTTCTATTTTTGGCTGCCTCTTCTGAGCTTCACTCGGAACATCCACTCGGTAAAGCCATAGTGGAGAGAGCAGAAGATCTAAATATCAAGCTCCAGCAGCCGTCCGGCTTTATTTCTTTTTCAGGAAAGGGAATAAAGGCAAAGGTGGACGGGCGCAGCGTGATCAAGGGAAACAGGATGCTTATGGAGCAGGAGAGCATAAAGGTATCGCAATTTGACAGCCTGATAGATGAGATATCATCCAAGGGAGAGACCCCGGTATATGTAGCTATAGACGGGAAGGCAGCAGGCATAATATCACTTGCGGATAATCTAAAGCCCAATGCAGCCGGAATCGTATCCAGCCTTAAGAAGATGGGTCTGGACCTGGTCCTTATTACCGGGGACAATAAGCTTACAGCTTCCGCTATTGCCCGGGAGGCAGGGATCGATAAGGTATATGCTGAGGTGCTTCCGGACCAGAAAGCCATAAAAATAAAGGAGCTCCAGGATAAGGGAGAGATGGTGGCCATGGTGGGTGATGGGATAAATGATGCCCCGGCACTGGTACAGTCTGATATGGGCATTGCCCTGGGTACCGGGACCGATATTGCCATAGAATCTGGAAAGATCACACTCACCGGAGGTGATCTGCAGGGCGTGCTCAATGCAATCAGGCTTTCACGGAGGACAGTAAGGGTCATAAAGCAGAACCTCTTCTGGGCCTTTTTTTATAATATTCTTTTAATACCTGTTGCGGCAGGGGCTCTTTATCCCTTTTTCGGCATACAGATAAGCCCGATTTTTGCTGCAGGCGCTATGGCTTTCAGCAGCATATCGGTGGTAAGTAATTCCCTGCGTCTCAGAAGGACCAGATTATAGGAAAATAATTATCAAATTAATATATAGTATGGCAGAGTGAAAATGAGCGATAAGAAAAGAATAATCATAATCGGAGGCATTGCAGCCGGTACCGCAGCTGCAGCTAAATGCAGGAGAACCGATGAAAGTCTGGAAATAGTGATCTATGAAAAAGATAAGCATATCTCCTATGGCACATGCGGCCTTCCGTATTTTGTATCGGGAAAGATCCCAGGCATTGGAAAACTTCTCATAAATACCCCGGAGCTATTTTCCAAAAGGTTTAATATTGATGTAAAGACCAGGCATGAAGTAATAAATATCATCCCTGAGGATAAGATTATCCAGGTAAAGGATTTGAAAAGCGGCGACACATTCCAGGACAGTTATGACAGGCTTATACTGGCTACGGGGTCAAACCCCATAAGCATCCCCATAGAGGGCTATGATAGTGAAAATGTCTTTACCTTAAAGACTATAAAGGACGGGCTCCGGTTAAAGAAATATTTAAAAAGAAATAATAATAAAAATGCAGTTATAATCGGTGGGGGATTTATTGGTCTGGAACTTATAGAAGCCTTTCTGGAATATAGGTATAAAATATGCATCATTGAAAAGATGGACCAGCTGCTTCCTGCATTTGACCGGGAGATAATAGAATATCTAGAAAATTATCTTAAAAGCCGGGGAATTGATATCTATAAGCAGGAAGAAGCGTCAAAGCTTTTAAAGGGAAAAGACGGGCTGGTAGGATCGGTAGAGACAAGTAGTGGTAAAAAGCTAAAAGCAGGTCTTATCTTCTTTGGGATAGGGGTAAGGCCCAGTACCGGACTTGCCCGGCAGTGCGGCATAAAGACGGGAGCTTCCGGAGCCATAGAAGTAGATAGTTTCATGAGGACAAATATAGAAGATATCTTTGCAGCAGGCGATTGCTGTGAGTGCAAAAATATTATCTCCGGGGATCTTCGCTCCTATAATCTTGCCTCCATAGCCAACCGGCAGGGGCGGACAGCAGGATATAATGCAGCAGGCGGAAGCGAAGTCTTTTCCGGGAGCAATATAACTTCCATTATAAGGGTTTTAGACATCGCTATTGGGAAAACCGGGATGGGCTGCCGGGAGGCAAAAGCCGCAGGTTATGACCCGTCCTATGTAGAGCTCCACTATAATTCCCATGCCGGGTATTATCCTGGAGCCCAGATGATGCACTGCTTTGTAATATATGATAGTAAAACCGGCAAGCTCCTGGGCTTGCAGGCCATAGGCAGGGAAGGCATTGATAAGAGGATAGATATAGCATCTACAGCTATTAAAAACGCCATGGACCTAGAGGGATTTGCCGAACTTGATCTAAGCTACCAGCCGGCATATGGTTCTGCCAGGGATGCCTTAAATATACTGGGCATGATCGGTGAGAATATCAAGAAAGGTGAAGTCGGCTTTATCGATATCCCGGATATCAGGGAAAATGGACTGCCTGAGGATTCTGTACTCCTGGATGTCAGGAGCGGCAAGGAATTTACAGACGGCCACATCCAGGGAGCGGTACATATTCCCATAGATGACCTCAGGGATAGAATGGATAGCCTGGAAAAGGATAAGCAAATAATAATATACTGCAAGTCAGGATACAGGGCTTATCTGGGATTAAGGATACTTGTAAATAATGGTTTTAAGGATGTAAAGCTTCTTAATGGCTCATACCTTAGCTGGATAAGGAAAATATAGGGAAAGGATCATATTGGATAAAGTTGGTAATAATGGTAAAAAGATAAAATTCATATCCTGTGAAGTAATACTTGATGAAATAAAGTATATCCTGCCGGGAAACTGGGAAGTGACCAGCATTGAAAAAAGGCTTCATGAAAGAAGCGATGAGCTCAGGCAAAAGCTGCAGGAAGAAATAGACCGTTCTAAGGGATTTGACATAATTTTTTTGGGTTTCGGGCTTTGCGGAAAGAGCGTTGAAGGGCTCACCTCAAAAGATGCTACCCTGGTCCTGCCCAGATCTGATGACTGCATAGCCATACTCCTGGGTTCGGTGGAGGAATACAGGAAGCAGTCAAAAATAGAACCGGGGACATTTTACCTTACCCGGGGCTATATAGGAGAAGCAGAGGAAGATATAGTCGGCGGGGGATTTGCCGATATCAGGGATAAATATGATGAAAAGACCTGGAAATGGATCATTAAGGAGATGCTCAAGAACTATAAGCGTATGGTATTTATAAACACCGGCAATTATGATCCGGAAAAATGGCGGCAGATGGCAATACAGGAAGCAAATAAGCTTGAGCTTGAATTTGAAGAGGTAAAAAGCACAGGGGATTTTTTCCAGAAGATATCCAGAGGCCAGTGGGACCGTGATTTTATCATTATAAAACCAGGCCAGAAGATAAAAGCTGATATGTTTGCCAATAATTGATATTGAAAATAAACCTTACGGGTAATATCATTATATTAAGGTCAGATTTTTACAAGGTCAATAAAAGCACAACCTACTTTATATGAAAGTAACAAATATAACCTGGAAGATCGGCGGGGAAGCAGGCTATGGTATCCTTACATCAGGGAATATCTTCTCCAGGTCTTTTTCAAAAAAAGGTTATTATGTAATTGACCATATTGAATACCCATCGCTGATAAGAGGCGGTCATAATACTTTTATCTCCCGTATTAACAGCAGCCAGATCTATTCATTAAATAAGGATATAAATATACTGGCAGCGCTTAATCAAGAAGCCATTAAGCTTCACCAGGAAGAAGTCTCCTATGGGGGCCATATAATATATGACGATGAAAAAAAGCTTAAAAAAAGCAATAATATCCGCAAAGATATAAATTATATTCCTGTACCCATGCGCCGGATTACCAGTGAACAGGGACTTCCGGAGATCATGATAAATAATATCGCCATAGGAGCTTCCATGGCACTTATAAAGCATGATCTCCAGGCAGCAAAGGATACCATAAATGAAGTATTTAAGGCCAAGGGGTCAAAAGTAATCGAGCCCAATATAAGGGCGCTTGAGCTTGGATATAAATATATAAAGGAAAAGTTAAAGCTTAAGGCATATGAGCTGGAGATAGTAAAGCCCTCCTCCAGGCTTCTATTAACCGGAAATGATGCTGTATTTTTGGCCGGAGTAAGGTCTGGCTGCAAATTCTATGCCGCATATCCCATGACTCCTTCATCATCGATCCTGCATTCTTTTGCAGCTGCCGAAAATGGATTCAATATAGTCACCAAGCATGCTGAAGATGAGATCGCTGTTATCAATATGGCTATTGGCGCTTCTTTTGCCGGTGCCAGGTCTATGGTGGCAACTTCCGGAGGAGGCTTTTCCCTTATGACTGAAGGATTGGGGAGCGCTGCCATGACTGAGACACCCCTGGTTGTTGTTCTATGCCAGAGGCCCGCACCTGCCACAGGCCTTCCCACGTGGACCGAGCAGGGAGATATGCTTTTTGCCCTTCATGCATCCCATGGTGAATTTTTAAGGGTAGTGCTGGCACCAGGTGATCCTGAAGAGTGCTTCTACATGACAGGCAAAGCCTTCAATATTGCCGAAAAATACCAGATCCCGGTAATAATACTCCTGGATAAATATTTATCTGAGAGCCATTTTTCATGCAGCCGCCTGGACCCCAAAAAAATAAAAGTTGGCCGGGAAAACCTTATCACCTCCAATAGCGATATAGGGGATGATTATAAGAGGTACAGGGATAATCCGGAAGGTTTGTCTCCAAGGCCGGTGATAGGATTGGAAAATGGCATACACATTGCTAATAGCGATGAGCATGATGAGTACGGCTTTTCAGATGAGGACGGCCATAATAGGCGCAGGATGACAGATAAAAGATTTAAAAAAATCGGCAGCCTGATGTCAGAGATACCTCCACCCAAAAAGTACGGCCCTGCCGGCGCAGATATAACTCTCTGGAGCTGGGGTTCCTGCAAGGGTCCCATCCTGGAAGCTATGAAGATATTGAACCAGAAGGAAAAAAGGGCTAATTTTATCCATTTTAACCATCTTTATCCCTTTGAATTCGAGACAGCAGAAAAATACCTGGAGGAAGCCAATATAAATGTGGTCATAGAGAATAATAAGACCTCCCAGTTATCCAAGCTTATTGCCATGAATACTGGTTTCAGGATAAAGAATAAGATTCTTAAATACAGCGGCAGGCAATTCCTGCCTGATGAGATAATAAACAGCATAGAAAAGATCTGATATGGCCGGGAAAAACCAGAAAAATAAAAAGGAAAAGTACAGCTTAAAACCGGAAGATTTTAATACTTCCAGGCGGCCTACCTGGTGTATCGGCTGCGGAAATTACGGGATATGGAACTGTCTTAAGAAGGCATTTGTATCCCTTGACCTTTATCCTCATGAGATCCTTATGGTCTATGGTATAGGCTGTTCCGGCAATGGGGCCAATTTCCTTAAAACATATAGCTTTCATTCCCTTCACGGCAGGACATTGCCTATAGCTACCGGAGCCAGGCTGGCTGCTCATAAGATGACAGTCCTTGCAGTAAGCGGTGACGGGGACGGTATGGGTATAGGCGGAAATCATTTTATCCATACCTGCCGCAGGAATGTAAATATGACCAATGTGCTCCATGATAACCGGGTATACGGCCTTACCACAGGCCAGACTTCTCCTACCAGCAGGGACGGCTATAAGTCTAAATCCACCCCTTCCGGAGTACTGGAAATGGCTGTAAACCCTATTGCTCTGGCATTATCATCAGGTGCTACATTCGTGGCCCGGGGATTTTCCGGGGACCCCAAACAGCTTCAGGAAATATTAAAGAGGGCAATAAAGCATAAGGGCTTTTCATTTGTGGATGTGCTCCAGCCGTGCGTGACCTTCAATAAAGTGGATACTTATAAGTATTACAGGGAAAATACCTATAAGCTGGAGGAAATAAGGAATTATAAAAAAGATGATATAGGGCAGGCTTTTGAAAGATCGCTGGAAACCGGCAAGATACCTACCGGGATCTTTTTTAAGACAGACCGGCCAACTTATGAAGATGGCCTTAAGCAGATAGAGAGAAAGCCGCTGGTAGAACATATTATAAGCGATGTTGATATAAATAAGCTCCTTAATAATTATTACTGATAAGAGAGCCTCAAAAGACCCTCAGCATATTATTTGCCTAATCCTAAAAAAAATAATAGATTATATATGACTTTGTACCGGTGCATAGCTATATTAAATACTATTATCCGGCCGGGAAAGGTATATGGGAAAAGGAAAAGATTTTAAAATAACAGCTATTTATGGGAGCCCCAGGCCGGGCGGCAATACCTCAATCCTCATGGACAGATTCCTGGCGGGAGTGGAAAGCGGGGCAGTAAGTTCCGGCATGGATATAGGAATCGAGAAGATAACAGCTTCGAAGCTTGATATATCGCCCTGCAGGGAGTGCGGCAACTGCTCCCGGACAGGGGAGTGTATTGTCCAGGACGAGATGCAGGATATATATGGTATCCTTATAGAAGCTGATTTTATTGCTGTATCTTCACCGGTATTTTTTACCACTGTCTCTGCATATCTTAAGAGCCTCATAGACAGGTGCCAGAGGTTCTGGGTCTTAAAGTATGAGAGGCAGGAAAAGATAATAGATAAAGCAAGAAAAGGAATATTTATTGGGGCTTCAGGCTCTAGCTCAGCTACGATTTTTGATTGCCCGAAAAAAGTCATAAGGGCATTTTTCGATGTGCTTTATGTAGATTATAATAGGGATTTTCTATATGCAAGCACTGACAATAAGGGGGATATCCTGAAAAACAGGAAGGCACTGGAAGAAATATATGAATATGGGAAAAGAATAGGTGAAAAGAAATGAAAATAAAAACTATTATTTTGGCAATTTTGTCAGTTATGGCGGTTATGCTTTTGCTGGCATCAGGATGCAGCTATTTTAATAATGTGAGGGTCCTTTACCAGGATGAAGATGAGGGACAGTCCGATTCTGCGGGGGGATATAATAATGATTTTACCCTCAAGGACCTTGACGGTGAAGAGGTCTCCCTATCGGATTTCTCAGGAGACATCATAGTTCTTAATTTCTGGGCTACCTGGTGTCCCCCGTGCAGGGCAGAGATACCTGATTTTATTGAAGTGAATACAGATTACAGGGACAAAGGAGTGCAGTTTTTAGGTGTATCCAATGAAGAGGTAGCTACCATAAAGGATTTTGTAGAGGAATACGGAATAAATTACCCCATACTGGTGGATAGGTCTAATATATTTAATGAGTGGGGCATAAGGAATATACCTACTACCTTCATACTCAGTTCAGACGGAACAGTATTTTATAAGAATGTGGGGATGATGACTAAAAGCCAGCTGGAAGCAGCTATCGAGGATGCACTTTAGAAAATATCAATGATTTTTAGAGGATGGACTTATGCTTGAAATAGGCTTGCTTTCGGCCTTCCTGGCGGGACTTCTGGGATTTATATCACCCTGCGTACTGCCCCTGGTACCGGTATATATCGGCATGATGTCCAAGAAAGCCATATACCGGGATAAGGACATAAAGATATCTGAAAGGCTTTATTTATTTGTGAACAGCCTGTTATTTGTGCTGGGCTTTACACTGGTATTTATCATACTTGGCTCCACAGCAACTTTCCTGGGACAGGTATTGAGCGATTATTCCAGTATCATCAGCAGGGTTGGCGGAGCTATCCTTATAATATTCGGACTGCATTATATGGGTCTTTTCCGGCTTAAGTTCCTTAACTTTGAAAAAAGGTTCCAGATGCCTGATTCCTTAAAGTCTGGATACTTAAGCTCTTTTTTATTCGGCATAATTTTTTCTTTTGGCTGGATTCCCTGCGTGGGGATCATCCTTTCCGGCATACTACTTCTTGCCAGCCAGCTGGATACTTTACTTCAGGGAATCCTGCTCCTGGGAGTTTTTTCTGCCGGCCTGGGGCTGCCTTTTATCCTGGCAAGCATATTTATTAGCTTTTTTTCCAGACTTCTTAAAAGGCTTAACAGGCACCTCAATATAGTTTCCATAATATCAGGACTGTTTATAGTTGCACTGGGAATAGTATTTGTTACTGATTCAACTTTCCGGATGATAGGCTGGCTATCAAGATATATACCCATAATAGATAAAATAAATTTTTAAATAAATATTTATCCTTATTTATGTTAAAATTTCTATGTTTGATTTTTAGATACAGGAATTTTTAATATATGAGGAGGAACCTTGAATATTGATCCTATAGCTTTTTCAGTTTTTAACCTGGAAATAAGGTGGTACGGGATACTTACGGCAGTAGCGCTGGTGGTAGGCTTTATAGCAGCCTATTTTCTGGCTAAATACCGCAGGCAGAAAGCTGATGAGATATTGAATTTTGCCCCTTTTGCTATTATTGCTTCTATTCTGGGAGCAAGGCTACTGCACGTGCTGGTAAACTGGTCCTATTATAGCGCCAATCCCTCATTTATATTTGCATTCAGGAGGGGAGGCCTGGCCATACAGGGAGCTATGGTCGGGGGTATCCTGGCATTAATCATATTCTGCAGGATAAGGAAGCTGGATTTTTGGCTATGGGCTGATATTGCGGCTCCCGGACTTTTATTGGGCCAGGCTATAGGAAGATGGGGAAATTTCTTTAACCAGGAAGCTTTTGGACGTCCGATCGATTTGGAATGGCCTGTACTATATATAGCCGAGGCAAACAGGCCCTATAATTATGCCAGCTATGAGTATTTCCATCCTACTTTTTTCTATGAATCAATGGCTAATCTCATCCTGTTTATAATACTTTTCTTCATGCACCGCTTCTACAGGAATAGGCCGGGAAGGCTGCCAGATGGCATTATCCTGGCCACGTACCTTGGAATATATGCGGTATACAGGACATTTATAGAGGCCTACAGGATCGACAGTACTTTCTTCGGTCCCATAAAGGTGGTATATATAATCAATCTTCTGGCTGTTATAGCTGCACTGGTGATAGTAAATCATGTAACCAGGAAGTTCAAGGAGAAACAGTTAGAGGAGGAGAATAAAGACTGAGGTCTTTGTTTGATTATATAACACATAAAACTTAATTCGGTATATTATCATCCTAAAAATTTGATATGAAGATGTTATAACTTACAATACTTAGCCTATAAATCCAATTCAGGTATAAAAATACCCTCTTTAAAGCCTAACAAAATGGTTCTACTTCGTCCACTGTCCCCAGCCAGGCCTCCTTAAACAAACTTCAATTTATTATACAATAATATATTCTCTATAATCCGGTTCCAAGTAAGATTTATGTGAGCTGCCAGTCTATAGGAATAAGCCTTAAGATTTAAAGAAATTATTCATTATATCCTAATTAAGGAGTTCTC
>Ga0180436_10001055_pt1 | contig 27477 bp, 27 predicted proteins | sample SS_ome_2_FD_132434 | JGI IMG/M metagenome (GOLD analysis project Ga0180436, IMG submission 132434) | Hypersaline lake sediment archaeal communities from the Salton Sea, California, USA - SS_3_S_2 metaG | ecosystem: Environmental > Aquatic > Non-marine Saline and Alkaline > Hypersaline >... | reverse complement strand
GATTTCCGAAGCACGTCCACTGCGCGCCATCGCTTCCGGCGGTTCGACCAGCGTGCGTGGGTAGGAACCGTCCGCGTTGACCGCGAAGATGCCGAAGGACTCGTTTCCGTCCTTGTCCATGAAGAACAGCAACCGGTCGTTGTTGGCCCACATGAAGCCGCTGACGTCCTGGCGCTTGATGTTGGTCACGGCCTGAGACTTGCGCGTGGCCAGGTCGATCACCGCCAGGTTCATGCGGCCATTGAGGTTGACCATCGCGGCCAGCCGTTTCCCGTCCGGGGACAGTTGGAAGCCGGCGAATTCAGGGTTCTTGAAGAAGTGGTCGAGCGGCAGCTCCTTGGCGGCCGCGGTCTGGATCGTCAAGGCGAGCGTGAGGGCCAGGCCCATCAGGAGTCTCAGTTTCATCTTTGTCTTCCCGGTTTTTACAGATTGAACAAGACGCCGCGTCAGCGGTATTCACCGCGGCAGACTAGCAGGTCACACGGTGGCCTGCGTGCGCCAAACGTCATGGTAAATGGTCGGGGTGGAGGGATTTGAACCCCCGACCCACTGCTCCCAAAGCAGTTGCGCTACCAGGCTGCGCTACACCCCGAATATGGCCATTTTAGCGGTTCGGCAGGAATCGCGCCTGAATTCATGCCGTCAAAGGACGAGGAATGGTAAGGGCAGAGACGTCCGGAATCAATTCGAAGCCGGCCCGGATTCCTTTTCATGCCGCTGCATTTCTTTGGATCCCGCCTATACTCAAAATGTAAAGATGCATTTTTTATACTTCATTTTGCAAAAGGCCATGAACGTGCGACGTTCCTCCGCAGCAGAAATTGATCAAGCCCGGTGACAAGGCCTTTGGTCTGAAGAGAGGGAGTTTCATGAACAGATCTGTATTCACCATCGCCGCTTCCTGCCTGTTGCCTGTGGCGTCCTTCGCTGCCGCGCTGCAGCCATCTAACTCTTACTGGGAGCCGGTTTACAAGCCCGCCGTCGAGGTCGTTGATCGTTCCCGCGAGGGTCTGCCTCGCTGGTCGGAGATGGAACCGGCGGCATGGCCGTATCGGCCGCTCGCGGGCCAACCGGTATACCGGCTTGAAAAAAACGCGTTGAGCGAGGCCCTGGAGACAACAGGACCGCATGGAGACGGCAGCCGCATCATCAGCCTGCCCATGCCGGATGGCGGTTTGGAGGCGTTTATCGTTACCGAAATGTCGATCCTGTCTCCCGAACTGGCGGCCCGGTATCCGGAAATCCGAACCTGGTCGCTGTCGTCCGTGGATCGTCCTGAAGTGCGGGGCCGGGCGGATCTGACCACACTGGGTTTCAGCGCGCTGCTGATCACTCCGGAAGGCTCGGTACAGATCGCCCCGGACCCGGAACTCGCTGCGCCCTATTATCTGAGTTTTTATGAAAAGGACATGCCGGATCTTGGCGCGATTTCCTGCCAGGCTCATTCCGAACCGGGTTATCCCGATGCGCGGGACAAGGATCTGCCGAGCCGCCTGATGGCGTCCGGAATCGACCGGCAGCTGCCGCAGGTGGCCTCGGGTGATATGCTGCGGACCTACGAGCTTGCGGTGGCCACGACAGCCGAGTACTACAGCGGCCGGGGCAACAACGACAGCGATGTCCTGTCGTCGATTGTCACCGTGATCAACAAGGTAGACCTGATCATGCGCTCTGAAGTGGCCATCAGCTTCGTGCTGGTCGACGAAACGGATGACTTGTTCTTCACCGATGCCGACGCTTATCTTTCCGACGGTGACGCCTGTGCGTTGAAAGACGAAAACCAGGCCGTGTTCGACAATGCGATCGACCCGGGGGACTACGATATCGGCTTCGTGTTCGACGCGCGCTCGAACACCGCCGGAGGCTGCGCTTCCGGATCGGTTGTGTGCGGCGCCAACAAGGCGCGCGGCTCGGCCGGCCTTGATACGTCGCAGGTCGCCGGACACGAAGGCTTCGGAGGGTACCGCCTGGTGCTGCACGAGATGGGCCACCAGTTCGGCGCCGGTCACACCTGGAGCGGGCAGGCCAACAACTGCACGGCCGACCAGTTCTCCCAGCCCAATGCCTATGAGCCGGGCGGCGGCACCACGCTGATGTCCTATTCCGGCACCTGCGGGCCGATCGGCGCGGACAGCATCCAAAGCACGACGGGCGACACCTATTTCCACGGCCGCAGTTTCGACCAGATCGTGGCCTTCTCGACCGGTGGCGGTGACGCCTGTGCTGATACGACGGCAACCGGCAACCTGGCGCCGTCCGTCGACGCCGGCGCGGATTTCACGATTCCGCGGCAAACGCCCTATGTGCTTAGCGGTTCCGCCGACGACCCGGACGGTAACCCGCTGACCTACACCTGGGAGCAGTTTGACGTGGCCAGCGCCCGAGTGCCGCTGGGCACCGATGACGGCACCGGGCCCATCGTGCGTTCGCGCATTCCGACGTCCGATCCGACACGCACCATTCCGCCCTGGGACGACATCCTGAACAACACTTCGTCGCCGGGTGAACTGCTGACCGCCACGGACCGCACGATGAACTTCCGGCTGACCGCGCGCGACAACCTGACCGTGGGCGGCGGTGTCGACAGCGACGCGATGGTGGTCACGGTGGACGGTGATCCGTTCTTCGTGACAGCGCCGAATGGCGGCGAAGAATACAATGCCGGCTGCCCGGTCGAAGTCACCTGGGCCGTCGGCGGCGGCGACGTCGCGGCCAACGTCGACCTGTTCCTCTCAACCGACGCGGGCGCCACGTTCTCTCCCCTGCTGCTGGGCACACCCAACGACGGCAGTGAGATCATTTCCGTTTTCAGCTGTGCCGCGACCTTTCAGGCGCGGGTCATGGCGGCGGCCTCCGACAACATCTTCTTCGACGTGTCGGATTCCAATTTTCTCGTCACGCCCTTTCCCCCGACCGTTGCGGTCTCGGCCACCGGCGGCGAGGTCGATGAAAGCTGCAGTTTCACGGTGACGTTTGAAGCCGATGTTTCGGATGACTGTTCGGTCGACGTGAACGATGTGGACGTGGACGTCCTGCTACTGGGTGCCAACGCCGTGCTGGGCACGCCGGTGGTCAACAAGCAGCAGGTCGACGCGACCAGCGTCTCGGTCGATGGCAGCGTCGAGGTATCCGGTCTCACGGGTTCGCCCGCACAGGTCGGGATTGAAGTCACCGCGGTGGACGGTTGCGGATTCGAAACAGGAGAGGCGGAAATCGCCGACGTCATCGACGACATGCCGCCCATGATCGACGTGTCGCTGAGCCCGGACACGCTCTGGGCGCCGAACCACAAGATGCGCGACATCACGGCCACGGTAACCGCCGTCGACAATTGTGACGTGGACCCGGAGGTTGTGCTGCTGTCGATCGACAGCAACGAGCCGGTGAACGCCGAGGGTGACGGAAATTTCGAACCCGACGTAGCCGGTGCGGACTTCATCACCGAGGATTACGAGTTCCAGCTGCGCGCCGAGCGCCAGGGCGGCAAACCCGGCCGGATCTACACTGTTACTTACGGGACAGCAGACGATTCCGGCAACATGGCCGAAGACACCGCAACGGTTGCGGTGCCGAGCAATCAGAAGAAAAAATGAGGTTCAAAGGGGCCGGTCCCGGTGACCGGCCCCGATCCATCTGTGTCAGCGAGGTCGAGCAGACGGCTGTTTAGCGATCCATTCCTCGCGGCTTTGACCGAAAACCAGGACGGGCTCCGAGGTAATTCCGGGCAGGCCCTGCAGAACCTCCAGCCTTTGCGAACCCAGGCGCTCCGCCACGGCGATGCTGGCCTCGTTTCCCTCCAGGATGCAGTGGATGACGCGCGGCCAGCCCAGCGTTTCAAACGCAAAATCGATCGCGGCCCGGCCGGCCTCGGTGGCATAGCCCTGACCCCGGTGTCTCGGCGAGAGTGTCCAGCCGACCTCGGGTTCCGGCCAGCCGACGGGATTCCAAGGACCCACCCGACCGATCCATTCGCCGCTTTCTCGGTGCTCCAGTGAAAACATGCCGTAGCCCCGGATCGTCCAGTGCCCGACATTGCTGGCCAAGTGGATCCAGGATTCCAGGCGGCTCTTGGGTTCGCTGCCCAGGTAGCGGACGGTACCCGCGTCCGCCATGGTCTCCGCCCAGGCCTCGAAATCCCGTTCAGGATCGATCTCTCGCAAAACCAGGCGTTCCGTGACGATCTTCATTGGCGTACTCCGGAAAATTACCCTATCGTTCGATTCATCTTAGCTTAGCTTCGGGAGTACGGAATATGCGTCGTCGCGACTTCGTGCACGGTCTGGCTGCCGGTTTGGGCATCGGCGCGGCGCCACGGTTGCTGCGGGCGGCGGTCGCTCCGGCACCCCGGCCTTTAAAGCTGCTGATCCTGGGCGGAACCGGCTTCCTTGGGCCGCACACGGTGGAATATGCGCGCGCCCGTGGTCACGAAATCACGTTGTTCAACCGCGGCAAGACCAACCTCGGGCTCTTTCCTGACCTGGAAACCGTTATCGGCGACCGCGATCCGAATGTGAACGCCGGCCTGACGGGCCTCGCGGGAAGAACATGGGATGCCGTGATCGATAACTCCGGTTATGTGCCGCGCATGGTGCGCGCTTCCGCCGACCTGCTGTCCGGAAACGCCGGACAGTACGTGTTCGTTTCGACAATCTGCCAGTATGAAAACTGGTCCGAAGGAGGCAAGGGCGGAACCGAGGAACGACCGAGCGCCACGCTTGAAGATCCTGAGAGCGAAGACATTTCGGCTTACTACTGCCAGCTCAAAGGTTATTGCGAGCGCGCGGTGGAAGAGGCGTTCGAGGGGCAAATCACGCAGATTCGGCCCGGCCTGATCGTCGGGCCGCTGGATCGCAGCGACCGCTATACCTACTGGCCGGTGCGCATGGCACGGGGCGGCGAGGTGTTGGCTCCCGGCAAGCCCTCTGACCAGACCCAGTTTGTCGATGTGCGCGACCTCGCGCAATTTTTGCTGCGCTGCGTCGAGAACCGCATCGAGGGCGCCTACAACGCGGTCAGCATGCCGATGCCCTGGGGCGACTTTCTGGCCGAAACACGTGACGCGGTGAATCCCGATGCGAAGCTGACCTGGGTCCCGGCCGATTTTCTTCAAGCGCAGGATGTGCAGCCCTGGCGCGACCTGCACCTGTGGGCGGATGGGGACAGCCCAATGGCGGGGTCACTGACCTGGTCCGCGCAGAAAGCGATCGATGCAGGCATGACTTTTCGTTCCGTTTCCGAGACGGCCAGGGACACGCTGGCCTGGTGGAACAGCCTGCCCGATGAGCGGCGCGGGACGCTCCGTGCCGGCATGAGCGCGAAGCGCGAACAGGAAGTGCTGGCGGCATGGCGCGAGAGGCAGGTCAGCGGCGCCTGAGATTTTTGAACAACGGTGTTGGCCACCGTAACGCGGTTGTCATCGCTTATGCTGCATCATTCGCATCCGATGCACATACTGATGCTTACCGATGTCTATTTTCCGCGCATCAACGGCGTTTCCACGTCGATCGCGGCATTCCGGGGCGAATTGCAGAAGCTGGGGCACCGGGTGACCTTGGTTGCCCCGGTTTACGATGACCGCGAAGAAACCGATCCCGATGTCGTTCGCGTGCCCGGCCGCACGGTCTGGCACGATCCCGAGGATCGCCTGATGAGGGGGAAGGAACTGGGCCGGGCACTGGACGTTCTGCAAGGCGAAACCTTCGATGTCGTGCACGTGCAGACACCGTTTCGCGCGCACTACGCGGGCATCCGCTTCGCTCGTGCTGCCGGTATACCTTGCGTCGAGACCTACCACACGTTTTTCGAGGAATACCTGCACCACTACCTAAATTTTCTGCCCCGGTCGCTGACGCGTTACGCCGCGCGGTTTTTTACGCGCCGGCAGGCGACCCAGGTCGATTTGCTGGTGGTGCCGTCCATGGCGATGCGGGAGCGGCTGGTCGAGTACGGGGTCACCACGCGGACACGGATTCTGCCGACCGGCCTGGCTGAAGGGGACTTTGCGAAAGGCGATGTGCAGGCCTTCAAGCGCAAAACCGGTCTCGATTCGGGCCGGCCGCTGGTCCTTCACGTGGGCCGCATTGCGCACGAGAAAAACATCGATTTCCTCGTCGAGGTGGTCGATAAGGTTCGCCGAACCGTTCCCCGGGTGCTGATGATCGTGGCCGGGGCGGGCCCGGCCCTGGCGCACATCCGCCAGGCGGTCGAGGCGCGACGACTCGGCGAGAACGTACGTTTCCTGGGTTACCTTTCAAGAGAGGATGACCTGCAGGCCTGCTACGCGGCTGGTGATGTCTTCGTGTTTTCTTCACGCACCGAAACGCAGGGCCTGGTTCTGCTGGAGGCCATGGCGGCGGGCACGCCGGTGGTTTCGACGGCCGTCATGGGCACCCGGGATATCCTCGATGCCGGCCGCGGCGCACTGGTGGCAAAAGACGATGTCAATGATTTCAGCGCCAAGGTCGTTCGTCTGCTGCAGGACGAATCCCTGAGAGCACGCCTGTCCAAAGAAGCCGCCGCCTACGCACGCGAGTGGACGGCGCCCCGCTTCGCCGCCGAGTTGGCGGCGGTATACGAGTCGCTTTGATTTATTCCCTTTCCGGAATTTTCAATTTAAAAGCACCTACTTGCACGCCGTTGATTCAAACAAATTCCTTGCGTCACGCCGCCACGCTGATATATTGACGCAGGTCAATCAAAGCGCGATTAGTCGTTGAACGTTAAATAAAGCGTGATGGGTTGGCAAATGGGCCGGTGTTTCGAGTGGCATTGGCCCCGCACACAATCGTGAAATTAACTGTTGCCGTTACGGGCCGGGCGAAGGAGTCGTTCATCGCATCTTGCCGGGTCCTGCAAGACGTGAGACCGGGCTTTTGAGCGGCAGGCAGTAAAAAATGGATGAAGCCAGGGGAGTCGATGAAAGGCGTCAAAAGTTTTTATTACCTCGTAACGGCGAGCTTGTTGCTGCTGCTCGCTTCCCCGCTCCTGGCCGACGCGCCGGGAGTCAATTTTCCGGAGCCCGCTTCGGGCAGCGCCCGTGAAATCTACGATATCCACATGCTGACGATGAAGATCGCCACGGTCATCCTCGTGATCGTCTTCAGTATCGTTATCTACTCGATCTGGGCGCACCGTAAGAGCCGCGGTTTCAAGGCGGATTCACGGTTCCACGAGGGCTGGTTCGGCCGCTGGTCCTGGGTGCTGGTGCCGGCCATCGTGCTGGGCGTGGACCTGACCATCGCCGGCTCGGCCCAGTCGGCATTGAGAAGCCTCTGGCTGGTTCCCGAAGACAAGGACCTGATGGAAGTGAAGGTCATCGGCCACCAGTGGTGGTGGGAATTCCAGTACCTCGACGAGGGCATCACGGTGGAAAGCCGTTTCATGCCCAAGGAAGAAGCCGGCGACCTCTACCTGCGCGAAGTGGACAACCGGCTCGTGCTGCCGACGCACCGCAAGATCCGCTTCCTGCATACCTCGGCCGACGTGAACCACGCCTTCTGGGTGCCTGAGCTGGGGTTCAAAAAAGACGCGATTCCCGGTTACATCACGGAAACCTGGACCGAGATCGACCGCGAGGGGGTGTTCCGCGGTCAGTGCGCGGAACTGTGCGGCACCTGGCATGCGCGCATGCCGATCGTGGTCGAGGCGGTATCCCAGGACGTGTTCGACGACTGGGTCGCGGATCAGCAAGCCACGCTGCTGGCGGCGGCTGCCGAGGCCGAGATGGACAAGGAATGGACGCTGGACGAACTGATGGATCGCGGCAAGGAGCTGTATGACACCAAGTGCGCCGCCTGCCACCAGGTCAACGGCCAGGGCATGCCGCCCGCGTTTCCGCCGCTGGCAGGAAGCCAGATGGCGATCGCAGACCTGCCCGCGCACGTGGACATCGTGCTGAACGGAAAAGCCGGCACGGCAATGGTGGCCTGGAACATGCTGAACGACCTCGAATTGGCCGCCATCATCACTTACGAGCGCAATGCCTGGGGCAACGACACCGGGGATATCGTACAGCCCGCCGATATCAAGGCGGTGCGCTGAGGTGCGGGCAAAGAATAAAGAGATCAGAAGGCGAGGAGAGCATTCATGAGCAGTACCGTTATGGACCACGACGCCGGGCACCACGAGCATCACGGCCCGCCCGCCGGTATCGGGCGCTGGCTGTTCAGCACCAACCACAAGGACATCGGCAGCATGTACCTGATCTTCTCCCTGGTCATGCTGTTCCTGGGCGGCGCAAGCGCGATGGTGATCCGGGCGGAATTGTTCATGCCCGGCATCCAGCTGGTCGACCCGGACCTGTACAACAACCTGGTCACGAACCACGCGCTGCTGATGATCTTCGGCGCGGTGATGCCGGCGGCGGCCGGCATGGCCAACTGGATGATCCCGCTGATGGTCGGCGCGCCGGACATGGCCCTGCCGCGGCTGAACAACCTCAGCTTCTGGCTGCTGCCCGCGGCGGCGGTAATGCTGATCCTGTCTTTCGTCGTGCCTTTTTTCCCGGGAGGGGGCAGCCAAATCAACACCGGCTGGACACTCTACCCGCCGCTCTCGCTGCAGGTCGGCATGGCGATGGACTTCCTGATTTTCGCCTTTCACCTGCTGGGCATTTCCTCGGTGCTGGCTTCGATCAATATCATCGTGACGCTGCTCAACATGCGCGCGCCCGGCATGAAAATGATGAAGATGCCGATCTTCTGCTGGGCCTGGCTGGTGACGGCCTTCCTTTTGATCCTGGTCGTCCCGGTACTGGCCGGCGGCGTGACCATGCTGCTGTTCGACCGCCATTTCGGCACCAGTTTCTTCATCGCCTCCGGCGGCGGGGACCCGGTGCTGTTCCAGCACCTGTTCTGGTTCTTCGGGCATCCCGAGGTGTACATCCTGATCCTGCCCTCCATCGGCATCCTGTCGCATGTGATCCCGACCTTCGCGCGCAAGCCCCTGTTCGGATACCACAGCATGGTTGGCGCGATGCTGGCCGTCGCCTCGATCGGCATGGTCGTCTGGGCGCATCATCAGTACACCATCGGCATGTCGCTGGCGGCCGTGAATTACTTCATGATCGGCACGATCATCATCTCGATCCCGGTCGGCTTGATGATTTTCAATTTCATCGCCACGATGTGGCGGGGGTCGATGACCTTCGAAACACCCATGCTGTTCGCGGCGGCCATCATATTGACGTTCACCTTCGGCGGCCTGTCCGGCGTCATGCTGGCGGTCGTGCCGGCCGACATGCAGTACCATGACAGCATGTTCGTGGTGGCGCATTTCCACTACGTGCTGCTGCCGGGCGCGGTGTTCGGGCTGTTCGCCGGCGTGTTTTACTGGCTGCCGAAGTGGACCGGCCACATGTACGACGAGAAGTTGGCGAAGATCTTTTTCTGGACCAACCTGATCAGCTTCAACATCACGTTCTTCCCGCAGCATTTCCTCGGACTGGCTGGGATGCCGCGGCGCATCATCGACTACAACGTGATGTTTACCGAGTTCAACGTGGTGTCCAGCATCGGCGGAATCCTTTTCGGGCTCAGCCACCTGCTGCTGCTGTACATCATCGTCAAGTGCATCCGCGGCGGTGAACCGGCCCCGGCGCGCCCCTGGGAAGGCGCCGAGGGACTTGAGTGGGAGGTGCCCTCGCCGGCCCCGTTCCATACCTGGGAGACCGCGCCGGAAGTGAAATGAACATGCAGCAGGACCCGCAACTGAGAAAGAAGAACATCCGCACCGCGGTCATCCTCGGGGTGATCGCGGTCGTGGTGATGCTGCTGTCGGTTCCGTTCTGGATCAACCTGTTCAAGCTGGCCATAGACCTGCCCGGATGAGCGAGACGAAGCGCAGTAAAAACCGGAAAACGGGGCTCAGGCTGGCCGCCCTGGTCGTGCTGATGTTCGGTTTCGGCTTTGCGCTGGTGCCGCTCTACGAGCTGGTTTGCGAGGTCACCGGCATCGAGACGCTGGAGCAGCGCCGCCAGGCCAAAAACCTGCGGCAGGAGGTCGAAGCGGCCGGGCTGCAGGCACAGGGACGCAGCATCACGGTGCGCTTCGACGTAACGGTAAACCCCAGCCTGCCCTGGTCCGTTACCCCGGAAATACGAAAGATGGAAGTCGAGCCGGGCAAGTCTTACCGCGTCGATTTCCAGGCGGTCAATCGCTCCGGGAAAGCGGTAACGGGACAGGCGATTCCCAGCATCGTGCCCTGGCAGGCCAGCAACTATTTCGCAAAGATGGAGTGTTTCTGCTTCAACAACCAGACACTCGAGGGCAACGAAACCGTCGCGATGCCGTTGCAGTTCATCGTTTCGCCCGATCTGCCGCCCAACATCAATTCACTGACGCTGAGTTACAGCGTCATGAAAATCGGCGACCAAGAGGAGGCCGAGCGTGGCTGAATCCTCGTGCGCCACGCAAAAGATTCGCGACGCGGCCATGAAAACACCGCGTCCTGAACGGGAGACGTTTGCATGACAAGCAGTAACGGTCACTATTACGTGCCGGAAAAAAGCCCCTGGCCGATCATCACGATGTTCGGCGTGCTTTTTCTCGTCATCGGTGCGGTCCTGGCCATCAACAGCGTGGGCGTGGGCAACTGGCTGATGGTTATCGGACTCGGCCTGTTCGGCCTCATTCTGTACGGCTGGTTCCGTGACGTGATCTCCGAAAACCTGGCAGGTGTCTACAACGCGCAGGTCGACCGGTCTTTCCGCCAGGGCATGTTCTGGTTCATCGCCTCGGAGGTGTTCTTCTTCCTGGGGTTCTTCGGCGCACTTTTTTACCTGCGAATGATTTCACTCGAATGGATGGGCGGAGAAGGCTACCTGGCCGCCACGCGTGAATTTCTCTGGCCTGACTTTTCCGCCGAGTGGCCCACGGGCGGTCCGGAGCCGGCCGGGGGAGAATTCAAGCCGATGGGCGCCTGGGGCTTGCCGGCCATCAATACCGTCATCCTGTTATCGAGCGGCGCGACGATTACCTGGGCGCACTGGGCGCTGAAGCTGCAAAAAAACCGGCAGCTCGTCCTGGGGCTGGCGGCGACCGTGGGGCTGGGTTTCCTGTTTGTCGCTTTGCAGGCCTGGGAGTATGGACATGCCTACACCGAGCTGAACCTGACGCTGGGCAGCGGCGTCTACGGATCGACCTTTTACATGCTGACCGGCTTTCACGGCTTTCACGTCTGCATGGGCGCGATCATGCTGCTGGCCATCCTGGGGCGCGCGATCAAGGGTCATTTCTCGCCGCACAACCATTTCGCCTTCGAGGCGGTTGCATGGTACTGGCACTTTGTCGACGTCGTCTGGCTCGGCCTGTTCGTGTTCGTCTACTGGCTGTGAACCGGGCAATTACGGACCGGCCAGCCCGGAGTAGTAGGCAACGGCCAGCACCAGGAACAACAGCAGTGAAAGCGAGATTCGAACCGTGAGCATCTTGACCAGGCGGGTCTTGTCCCGCGCGCCGGCGTCCTGGGCCAGAAGCCTCATGCCCTGCACGAGGGTGAGGATGATCAGGCCAAGCAGCACCAGCACGGCAATTTTGAAAACCGGGTTCATGCGTCGACCCCTCTGAATACGTGAACGTGCCTTGAATATAGCAGTATTCCAACGCAAACGTCCCGGCCGCAGCGGTTCGACCTGGCTGGCAGCGGCGCTGCTCGGCGTCGCCGCTGTGCTGTTCCTGGGACTGGGTGTCTGGCAGCTCGACCGGGCCGAGGAGAAACGGCGGCTGGCCGCCGAGATCGATGCCAACGCCGAATTACCGCCGTTGGAGCTGACCGGCCCGTTGACTGCCGGCGAGGCGCCGGCATTCCGCCGGGCGTCAGTGCAGGGTCGTTTTGAGGAAAGCCGGGGCGTATTGATCGGCAACCGCCGCTTTCAGGGTCGACCCGGTTTCCACGTGGTGACCCCGTTTCGTATTGCCGGCAGTGAATACCGGGTGCTGGTCAACCGGGGCTGGATCGCCGCCACGGAGGGTCGTCCCCCGGAGTTGCCGGCGGACGACAGGCCGCAAACGATGCACGGGGAGATCCGTTATCCCGAGCCGCCCGCGCTGGTGCTTGCCGATGCCGAGGCACGCGCGCAATGGGGCCGGGTCTGGCCGTACCTGACCGTGGAGGATTTCGCCGAGCAGGCCGCCTATCCGCTGCTGCCGATGCTGCTGCTGCAGGCGCCGGAGGAAGGATCGTCGTTCCAGCGGGACTGGTCGCGCAAGCCGCCCAATCCGGGCATGCATACCGGCTACGCAATCCAGTGGTTCGCCTTTGCCGCGATTGCGACCGGGGTGGCGATCGTCATGCTGTACCGGCAGGGAGTCCGCCATGACTGAGACCCTGACCAACGACCGGCCAAAACGCAGGCGGCCGTGGGCGCTGTATGTCCTGGCAGCCGTGTGCGCAGCGCCTGCCGTTGCCGCCTGGATCGTTTACTCGGTGCCCGGCCTGCTGCCGGAGGCCCGGGGCAACCGCGGCACGCTGGTGCAGCCCGCGCTGGCCATGCCCGCAGCGATTGATCGCACCGTTTTCAGCGGCAAGTGGAGCATGGTCACCTGGGCCGGCGAGTCCTGCGGTGAGCCCTGTCGAGCACGGGTCTTCGACATGCGGCAGGTCCGCCTGGCGCTCGCGGAATACCGCGATCGGACGGGTCGGATCATACTGGCGGCCGAAGGGGCGCAACAGGTATTGGAAATCAATGAATCATGGCCGGGCACGCGGGTGCTCGACCCGGGCCCCGCCGCGTTTCGCGAACTGCAGGCCAACCTCGCACGGGCGGGCGCCGCGCCTGCCGAGGGCAGTGTCTACCTGGTGGACCCCATGGGCGAACTGATGATGGCCTATGGCCCGGAGCAGCCCGCCGAGGACTTTCTTGCGGACCTGGAAAAGCTTTTCCAGGCCTCGAAAAACTGGATTGATGGAGTGAATGATGGCAACAGGTGAAATTGTAATCGGCCGGCACGTCGTGCCCTGGAGGCGGCTCTACGACCTGACGAAACCGAAGGTCGTGTTCCTGATTTTGTTCACGGCCCTGGTCGGCATGCTGCTGGCTTCACCGGGCCTGGTGCCACCGGTCACCCTGTTCGCCGGCCTCGCCGGTATCGGCCTGGCCGCCGCCTCGGGCGCCGCGATCAACCACATCGTGGACCAACGCATCGACGCCCTGATGGAGCGTACCCAGAACCGGCCCCTGCCAACGGGTGACGTCGATCCCCGCCAGGCCATCCTTTTTGCCGTGTCCCTGATGGTCGTTTCGATGACGCTGCTGGGGGCGTTCGTGAACGCGTTGACGGCGATTCTGACCTTCATCGCCATGATCGGTTACGCCGTCATCTACACCGTTTATCTGAAGCGGGCGACGCCACAGAACATTGTTTGGGGCGGCGCTGCGGGCGCCGCGCCGCCCCTGCTCGGCTGGACCGCCGTGACCGGTGAGCTCGGCACCGAGGCCCTGCTGCTGTTCCTGATCATTTTCATCTGGACGCCGCCGCATTTCTGGGCCCTGGCGATCCGGCGCCGCGACGAGTACGCCAAAGCGGGGGTGCCGATGCTGCCGGTTACGCACGGCATACGTTTCACCAAGCAGCAGGTGCTGCTCTACACGCTGATGCTGCTGGCGGTTTCGCTGCTGCCGTTCGTGACCCGGATGAGCGGGCTGCTCTACCTGGCGGGGGCGGTTTCTCTGGGCCTGGTGTTTGTATGGCGCGCGTTTCAGCTGTATCGCAGCGAGGGCGACGCGCTGGCCATGAAAACCTTCGCCTGGTCCATCTACTACCTGACGCTGCTGTTCGCCTTTCTGCTGGCGGACCACTACGCCCGCCTGCTGATCCGATGGCTGCTCTGAGCGGCCGGCGATTCAGCCGCTTACCCGGTTTTTGCCCTTGATGAACGCAGCCAGCATGACGATCACGAACATGGCGCCGCCGACGATCGCGAGCAGTCCGCCCAGTCCCATGACCGCCATCGTCATGACCTTGGAGACTTCATCCAAGGCCTGCGCGGAGCCGGCGGTTTTGCGCTGGATGCCCAGCATGCCTGAAAGCGCGAGGCCGCTGATATGAAGCAGCTGACCCGCGCCGTAAACCACCGGTTGCCATTGCGCCGTGCGGCGCATGCCGATGTCGTAACCGAAACGAGGCAGCAGGGCGTAGGCGAGACCCATGAAGGCCAGCGTCACGCCGACGATGGAGCCGTGGTAATGGGCCGGTATGGTCGTCGTGACGCCGCGGATGGCGATCGCGATCAGGCCGCCGGCGCCGAACAGGACCAGGGATGCCCAGAGCGCGTAGCGAACGGGTTTTTGCGGCGCTTTCGCCGTTGCGGAGCGGGCCAGGGCGTAAAGCAGCAGCAAGCCGATCGGTATCGGGCCGATACCGCCGCCGAACTGCATCAGTCGAATGAAGGCGATCCGGGATTCGGCCGAGTCCACCGGACTCATGGCATGGATAAGCGGCACGGCCAGCAGCGGCGCCGCGCCGGCGAGGACGAGGACGGAAAGCAGGGCTCCCCGGACGGGCATTCGGACGCCGGTCTCGCCGGCAGACAGCAGCCAGGCGGCCAGCATGAATTGCACCCAAGCGAACTGCACGGCGTGGCCGCCGCCCCAGAACAGGAATTCGTAGTAAGCCTCGGCAGGCAGCCCGGAATCGAGCTGCGACAGGGTCCAGGCAAACGAGCCCATGGCAAAGATGACGCCGATGGAGCCGGTAATGACCGCCATTTCCACCGGCTCGTTTGGCGATACGGTGCGCAGCGTGGCGAAGGAGTTCATAAGAACGCCGCCGGCGATGAGAGCCAGGCCCGAGTGGAACAAGGGATGCTGCAGCACCGGGACGTAGTTGTTCAGGATCGGCCCGGCGTCGCCCGTGAAGGGCGTGACGCAGACGGCCAGCAGTCCGGCCCAGGCGAGCCACACCGCCAGGCGCGATACACCCGCCCGCCCCGGGTGGATCAGCGCCTGCAGAACACCGGCAAAAGCCAGGAACCAGACCAGTACCGAGAGGTCGACGTGCACGACCAGCGCCGTGCGAAAAAAGTCCAGCCAGGGAAAGAATTCCTGTATGCCGGGCGTGCGGGAGGCCACCAGAAGAATGGCGAAGAGCCCCGATCCCGCCAGCGCGGTGACGCCGGCCTGGAGCCAGCGGCGGGCGTTATCGCATTGCGCGCCAGAGAGGGAAAGGTCGTCTATTCTCGTCATCGCGTTGATTGTCTGCGTCGTTTTCAAGTGCGTCATTCTAACGCCGATTTTTTCGAGGGGCGGCGATGAAGAAAAACCTGCTCTTTCGCACGGCCCTGTTCACCACCCTGCTCGGCATCGTCGTCGTCCTGCTCGGCGGCTACGTTCGCCTGTCCGATGCCGGTCTCGGCTGCCCGGATTGGCCGGGCTGCTACGGGCGCATGGTCGTGCCCGATACGAACACGGAAGTCGCGCGGGCAAACGCCGCGTTTCCGGAACGTCCGCTGGAAATCGATAAAGCCTGGAAAGAGATGGTCCATCGCTATGCCGCCGGCCTGCTCGGCCTGAGCATTTTGCTGATGACGGTCCTGGCATGGCGTGCGCCGGCTGATAATCGACGGCAGCGCGGCGTGGCGAGCTTCCTGCTCGCGCTGGTCGTTTTCCAGGCCTTGCTGGGCATGTGGACCGTGACCCACCTGGTCAAACCGGCCATCGTCACTTCGCACCTGTTTGCCGGGTTCGCCACGGTCGCGCTGGCCTGGTGGATCGCACTGCGCGAACCGGGCATACAGGCATTGAGCGGCGTAAGCGAGCCGCGACTGCGCCTGCCGTTGCTGGTTTCGCTGGTCGTCATCATCGGCCAGATTTTTCTCGGCGCTTGGACCAGCACCAATTACGCGGCGCTGGGCTGTACCGCTTTTCCGGGCTGTTTCCCCGGGAACGCCTGGCCCGAGATGGACTTTGCCGAGGCCTTCGTCATCTGGCGCTCGCTGGGCGTCGATTACGAGTTCGGCGTGCTCGACGCCGATGCCCGCGCGGCCATTCACATGGCGCATCGCATCGGGGCTCTCGTGACGCTGGTGGTATTCTCATGGCTGATCGCGTTCATCTATCGCAAGGCCCGTTACGCCGTGACACGAAAAATCACGTGGCTGCTGGCGGCGGCCCTGGCCGTGCAGATCGCGCTCGGCATCACCAATGTGCTGGCCGGCCTGCCCATCGCATCCGCGACGGCGCACAACGGCGTGGCGTTGTTGCTCATACTGATCCTGGTTACGCTGCTGCGCGTATCCGCTCGATACAAGGAGAACGAAGATGTTTAAGCCCCTGCTCCTCGCGATTCTGTTGCTTGCGCTGGTGGCCGGTGTTGTCGCGAAGCAATTCATTGCTGCCGAAGAAGCCGAGGCCGCGCCGGTGGAACTGACAGCAGGTTCGCTGATCGTCAACCCGCGCGGACTCGAGCCGTTCGAGTTGATGGATCACCGCGGCGGCTCGTTTTCACAGCGGAGCCTGGAGGGTAACTGGACGCTGATGAGCTTCGGCTACAGCCACTGCCCGGATATGTGCCCGACCACGCTGACCAGCCTGGCGAGCATCAACGGCGCGCTCACCGAGGAACAGAAAAGCAATTTGCAGATCGTTTTCGTCTTCGTCGACTGGGAACGGGACCAGCCGGAACGGCTGCAGGAGTACCTGCCGTTTTTCGACAAGACCTTCACCGGCGCGACCGGCCCCGAGGAGGCGACCGACAAGCTGACCACGCAGCTGGGGGTGCTCTGGCAGCGCGCGGCAGGCGGCGATGACGAAAATTACCTGGTCGACCACTCCGGGACCACCTACCTGTTTGGACCGGATGGCCGGCTGCGCGCCCTGTTCGGTTATCCGCTGACCCCGGCGGACGTCGTCTCCGACCTGGAGCAATTGCTGGACGGCTGACGAGGTCTTTAGCTTCCGTCCGCTGCTTCGAGACCCGACCGCGGGTTGTAGCGCACCCGGTCGAAATCCGCAAAATCAGCAGCTTGTGAGCCATTGGCGGTGGCGTAGAGCCCCAGGTAAGCGCCGGTATAGCCCCGGCTGAGCAGTGCGTCTCCGGGCAGCCGGCCGAGTTCGCGGTAAGCGGATTTGCCGTCGGGCGACCATTCAAAAACGTATTCGCCCTCGATCCAGGCGGCCCGAAGCAGTATTTCACCCGCGTAGCGGTCAAGTTCAACAGTATTCGTGACAACCGGGCCGTTTTCCGGTGTCGCCAGTGTCAACGCCAGGTAGTGCGCGCCTCTCGCGTGCCTGACCGTGAAGGAAGCGTAATGGTCGTCTTTCTGGAACAGCGCCAGGCCGGCCTCGCTGTTCTCGGCGGACGGCTCGAACAGCATTCGGGTCTCGAAGCGAAACGCGGTCTCCGTCTGGCGAATACCCATGAGGCTGGCGCGGCCGCGTTCGCGGATCACCCCGGGCCGGGCTTCCAGGCGCAGAAAACCGGGTCGTTCGGTCAGTGACCAACTGCCCGGCAGCGGCAGGCGGCGAAAATTCCATTGCAGGTCCAGCGCGGCGTCATCGAATTCGTCGACCCACCCGGTCAGGCGCTCTTGCGGCGTGTCCGCAAAAGGCAGGGGATAATGCCTTTCGACCCGCCCGCTCAGCGGCGATGCCACGGGCCAGAGGTATTTCGGTTGTTTCCACTCCCAGGGTTCGCGTTCCCAGGTGACCGGTACGAGGTGGGTTTCCCGGCCCATGTTCGATCGTCGCTCGACGTCGCCGCGAATGCCCAGCGCGACCAGGTACCAGCGGCCGTCGGGCAGCTGGAACAGGTCGGCGTGGCCGGTGCTGTTCACCCAGTGGTCGTAAGACAGGTGGCGCGAGGTCAGCACGGGGTTGCGCGGATTGGAGTGGTAGGGCCCGGCAATATTTTCGCTGACCGCTACCATCACGGCGTGGTCGAAGCTCGTGCCGCCCTCGGCGATCAGCAGGTAGTAGCGGCCGTCATGCCGGTAGAGGTGCGGGCCTTCCGTCCAGACACCGCCGCAGGCGCCCCGCCACAGCAGGTGGCGTTTCCCTTTGAGGGACCAGTCGGATGTATCGAGTTCCTGCAGCCAGATCTCGCCCTCGCCGGGAAAGTTCGGGTCTTCGGGCGCGTGGTTTCCGAGGTACCAGCTGCGGCCGTCTTCGTCGAAGAACAGGTCGGGGTCGATTCCGGGCGCCCCCTCGATCACGTGCGGATCCGACCAGGGGCCGGCGGGGTCCTCGGCCGTAATCACGAAATTCACCATCTCTGCCTGCGCGCCCGGCTCGTCCGGCAGGTAGACGTTGGTGGTAATGATGAAAAACTTTCCCTCACCGCAGCGGATGCTGGGTGCGTGGATACCGCCGTCGGACTGCACGTCGACCAGGTTCACCGCGCCGCTGACCTGCGCGGGACGGTGCAGGCCATGGCCGATCAGTTCCCAGTTCACGAGGTCGCGGCTGCGGTGGATCGGCAGTCCCGGAAAATACTCGAAGGTGGAGTTGACCAGGTACCAGTAGTCGCCATCGCGGCAGATTGACGGGTCCGGGTAGCCTCCGGGCAGAATCGGGTTGCGGAAATAAGGAGCTTCGCCGGCTGCGGTTGCGTTTATCGAGGCAAGGAACAGCAGGACAGGCAGGAGGGTTCGTGAGTACATGGTGCGTCGTTTCCTTTCAGTTCGTGGCCGGCTTGCCCGGCTGGGTCCAGATCCGCTGCCAGATCGCGCCAAGAAACCCTTTTTCCAGTTTCGCGGGCTGCAGCCGGGTCTCGATCGGCAGCCAGTTGGCGCCGTCGTACCGAGCGACCTCGTGCCTGAATACGAACACGGGTGCCTGGCCCATCCTGAGGTCGGCCAGCACCAGCGTGTCGCCTTCGATGACCGGCTTCATGAATCCGTTCGAGAACCAGACCAGGCGGTCCACGGCCCAGATTCCCGAGGCCGCCTCGAGGGCCCTTCGATTGGAATCATGCGCGACAAAATGCATCGGCGCTTCATCGGCAACCAGGGAGTACAGGCCTTCGACGTGGCCCTGCTCCGTGACCACCACCACCCGCCAAAGCAGCGAGTTGAAAGGTGTCGGTGTTGAAAATACCGGCTGTGTGGGCAGGCCGGCGGCGGCCAGCGATTCCAGTGCGGTGTTTTCCGCCAGGCCCTTGCCCACCCAGGTCCAGCCGAGGTAAAGGCTGGACAGTGCCAGCCCGGTAGCGAGCAGGGTGCCGCTGTGGCGGCTGGCCGGCCGGATGGCGGCAAAAAGGGTTCCGATCAACAGCGGCAGCGTGAACAGCGGATCGATGATGAACAGTGTCGACCATGATACCGGCGGTGACTCGACCGGCCAGAACAACTGGGTGCCGTAAGCGTTGTGCGAATCCAGCAACGGGTGCGTGACCAGGGTCAGCAAGATAGCCCAGAACCACGGTCGGGACGCATCACGAACGGGGGCCCAGAAGCGTTTCAAAACCAGCCAGAGCAGTATGGCGAAAGGCACCAGTACGAAAAGCGAATGGCTGAAGCCGCGATGGTAGGTGTAGTTTTCCACCGCGCCGCCGAAATCGATGAATACGTCGAGGTCCGGCAGGGTTCCCAGCGTGGCACCCAGCAGCAGGGCTGTTCGGCGCTGACCCGCCGGTACGCTGGCAGCGGTGATGGAAGCGCCCAGCACGATTTGGGTCAATGAATCCATTGCAAGCGGACTATAAAGGAAGCGCACGCCGAGCACACGACCGTAATGTCCCTTCGTCGCTTGAATTTCCCGTTTATAATTCACACTTTGACGGATTGGATTCAAAATACGCGGCGCCCGGTCAACGGTTCACGGCACTGCGACAGACCGCGCAACCGAGGAGATGTAAACATGTTGAAGTACGGCCTGATCCTGCTCATCATCGCCATTCTGGCCGCACCCACGGCCCACGCTGTCGAAGCGCTGTCTTCATCGGAACTCCTGTCGCACTGCGACCGGTTTGAAGAACCGGACGCTGAAGAAGACCGCATTTTCTGCCTGCGCTATATCCAGGGGTTCATCGACGGCGCCATTGCCACGGACGAGCGCGTCGTGCAGAACGTCACCCGCGAACTCGGCGGCGGTGAGTCTTTCAGTGAGCGCGCCGCCCGCACCCGCATCGGCAACCGCCTGGGTCAGTTCGGTGCGACGGCCTACGCGGAGTACTGTCTCGGTGACCCGGTACCCTTGAAAGAAGTCGTGCATCACGTGGTTGACGACGCCCAGGACCCCGAACTGGTGAAACAGATTCCGCTGGCCCGGGAGCTGGTGTACCAGGCCCTGCGCACCCACTATCCTTGCAGCACGGTCGAATAAGGCGGCGTGGACGCGATGCCCGATAAGCAATCTGGCGCTGCCGCGCGCCGCACGCCACTGGTCAAGACGGCCGTCCTTGCCGTGCTGCTCGTGGCTGCCTGGCTGCTATGGTCGGGTATTTACAAGCCGCTGCTGCTCGGGCTGGGGCTTTTTTCCTGCGTACTGGTGCTGTATCTCTCGTGGCGCATGCACCTGCTGGAGCAGGATGTGTTCTCGCTTCGGTATTTTGCCCGGCTCGTGCGTTACTGGGCCTGGCTGGGGCGTGAAATCTGGCGATCCAGCATCACCGTCACGCGCATCGTGCTCAGCCCGAAGCTTCCCATCAGTCCGACGGTCATCGAATTCGATGCCCACTGCTCGCACCCGGTGGACCGCGCGATTCTCGGCAACTCCATCACGCTCACGCCCGGTACGCTGACCCTGCATGTCGATGAAACGCATTTCATCGTGCATGCCTTGACCGAGGAAGGGGCGTGGGATATTGCCGAGGGCGAGATGGACCGGCGCGTCAGCGACTTGAGGCGCGACTGAAGTGTATTACGTCGTGACCATAGCGACCCTCGTCACGATGGCCCTGGCCCTGGTCCGGGCCGTGCTTGGCCCGACGGTCTACGATCGTGTTCTGTCGGTCAACATGTTCGGCACCAAGACCGTGCTGCTGATCTCCGTGATCGCCTATCTGGCCGGCCGTCCCGATTTCCTCGACCTCGCGCTGGCATACGCGCTGATCAACTTTATCGGGGTGCTGGCCGTGCTCGAGTTCTTCAAGTCCCGCTCAGCGCGCCGCTTGCAGGAACAATCGGAACGGGAGGACAACTGATGCAGGCTGTTCTCGATATCATCAGTTGGCTCCTGCTCACGGCCGGCGGCGCATTCGTCCTGGTCGGCGGCATCGGCGCGTTGCGCATGCCCAACCTGTACACGCGCATGCACGCGGCCAGTGTTACGGATACGGTGGGCGCCATCCTGGTGCTGGGCGGCATCATGCTCCAGGCCGGCCTCACCCTGGCGACGATCAAGCTGGCGGCGATCCTGCTGTTCCTGTTGATAACCAGCCCGACCGCTTCCTACGCCCTGGCCAATGCGGCGATGATCGCCGGCGTCAAGCCGGAAGCGGGACGCGCGCCTGACACGGAGCATGATTCGTGACGGTCCTGTTCAGCGTCTTCCTGCTGACCCTGCTGGTGATCACGGCCATCGCGGCCGTGCAGTCGCGCAACCTGTTTGTTTCGGTGATGCTGCTGGGCATTTTCAGCCTGTTGATCGCCGCGAATTTCCTGCTGCTCGATGCGGCGGACGTCGCATTGACCGAGGCCGCGGTGGGCGCCGGTATTTCGACCGTCCTGTTTCTTGGCGCGCTGGCCCTGACCTTTGAACGTGAGCACCGGCCCACGCCGCATCGCTGGCTTTCCCTGGCCGTGGTCTTCGCTGCCACGCTGGTCGTGCTGTATGCGACATTCGACAAACCGAAGTTTGGTGATCCGGGCGCTCCCGTGCAGGTTCATGTCGCACCCTGGTACATCGAGAAAACGCCGGAGGTCATCGATGTTCCCAACATCGTGACCGCCGTACTCGCGAGCTTCCGTGGTTACGATACGCTGGGTGAAGTATTCGTGGTATTCACGGCCGGAATCGGTGTGCTGTTCCTGTTGTCTGCAAGCCATGGCCATGCCGCCCAGCGCCGGCCCGATAACGGGGATGAATCGAAAATCGGGCTGCGCAATGATTTGATTCCCCGGGTCGTCGGTCGCCTGCTGGTGCCGTTTATCCTGCTGTTCGGCCTTTACGTGCAGTTTCACGGCGATTACGGACCGGGCGGCGGGTTCCAGGCCGGCGCGCTGATCGCGGCTGCGGTCATCCTGTTCGCGCTGGTCGAGGGTGAGGAGCGCACGCTCGAGGCAATTCCGCGCGGCGCCCTGCTCGCCCTGATGGTCAGCGGCGCCCTGCTGTATGGCCTGGTCGGCGTGGCCGGGATCTTCCTCGGCGGCGAGTTCCTGAATTACTCCGTGCTGGCTGATGATCCGATCGCCGGTCAGCATCTCGGCATCATCCTGATCGAGGCGGGCGTCGGCCTGACCGTGACCGGTGTGTTGCTGAGTATTTTCCACGCTTTTGCAGCCCGGGACCGTTTCTGATGGAGTTGCTCGGCATCTATCACTACTGGGTTTTCGCCGTTCTGCTGATGATCGGTTTCTATGCCGTGGTGGCCAAGGTCAACCTGGTCAAGAAACTGATCGGCCTGTCGCTGTTCCAGTCGGCCGTGTTTCTTCTGTACATCACCATGGGCAAGGTCAGCGGCGGCACGGCACCGATCTTTCTCAAGGACATGATCGACCCGGTGTTTTCCAATCCCCTGCCCCAGGTACTGATCCTGACCGCGATCGTGGTGGGCATATCCACGACGGCGCTGGGGCTCGGCATCGTCGTTCGCATCAAGGAGGAGTACGGCACGATCGAGGAAAATGAAATCCAGGAGATCGACCGCCGGTGACCGACCTGTCCATACATCTGCCGGCCATCCAGGTCGTGGCGCCCATGTTGCTGGCGCCGCTGGTCGTGCTGCTCAAGCCGCGCGGGCTGGCCTGGATGGCCGCAACGGCGGGCAGCATCATGGCTTTCCTGATCGCATTGAACCTGGCCGGCCAGGTGCTGGCGGGGGCTGATGTCCGTTACGTCATGGGCGGCTGGGCCGAACCGTACGGTATCGGTCTGCGGGTCGACGAATTCAGCGCCTTGCTGCTGCTGATCGTGAATGGCGCGTCAGCGGCGGCACTGCTGGCTGCTCGTCGCAGCATCGATGACGCCATCGAGGGCGACCGCCAGCCCTTGTTCTATTCGGCCTGGTTGCTGACGCTGGCCGGCCTGTGCGGCATCGTCGTATCCGCCGATGCGTTCAATATTTTCGTTTTCATGGAAATCTCGTCGCTGGCCAGTTACATACTGGTAGCCGGCGGCCCGGATCGCCGCGCCCTGCCGGCCGTGTTCAAGTACCTGATGATGGGCACCATCGGCGCGACGTTTTACCTGATCGGTGTCGGGCTGGTCTATATGATGACGGGCACGCTGAACCTGGCCGACATGGAATTGCGCATCCACGAGGTGGCGGATCAGCGGCCTATCCTGGTGGCCGCTGGTTTCATCACCGTGGGCCTGGCCCTGAAGGCGGCGGTGTTCCCGCTGCACGTGTGGCTGCCGAATGCTTACACCTATGCGCCGCACGCGGTGACGGTATTCCTGGCGGCTTGCGCGACCAAGGTTTCGCTTTATGTGCTGCTGCGTTTCGATTTCGTGGTATTCCAGCAGAACCTCGTCGGGCACGAATTGCAGTTCACCGCTTTCCTGATGCCGTTGGCCGCGTTGGCGATTCTCGTGGGATCGGCGGTCGCCCTGTTCGAGAACAATCTGAAACGCCTGCTGGCTTATTCCTCGGTGGCGCAGATTGGCTACATTCTGCTGGGCGCCAGCATGATCAGCGTCGCCGGGCTCTCGGCCGGCATGCTGCACATGTTCAACCACGCGCTGGCCAAGGGCACCCTGTTCCTGGCCGTGGTCTGCCTGGCCACCCGCCTGGCGACGTTCGACCTGCGGGAAATGGCCGGGGCGGCGCGGGCGATGCCCTGGACCATGGCCGCGTTCGTGCTGGGCGGGCTCAGCCTGATCGGCGTGCCGGGCACGGCCGGGTTCATCAGCAAGTGGTACCTGGTGACTGCCGCGCTTGAGCAGGGTTGGCTGGGTGTCGTGCTGATCGTCGTGGTCGTTGCCGGGTCGCTGATGGCCGTGGCCTATATCTGGCGTATTGTCGAGGCTGTATGGTTCACGCAGCCGGAAGTCGGGGCGGCGAAAGCCGAAACCGCGAGCATGGCCGAGGCGCCGCTGTTGATGCTGGCGGTGACCTGGGCGGCGGCCTTGGCGAACATCGGTTTCGGACTGTATACATCACCGCAGCGTGAACTCGCCGAAAAGGCCGCGGGCGCGCTCCTGGGGCAGCTGCCATGACGGATGCGCAGCTGATTCTCGCGGCCCTCGGCGTGCCTCTTTCGGGCGCGCTGCTGATCGGCCTGGCCGGCCGCTTCAATGCCAACCTGCGCGAGGCCGTGACCCTGCTGACCGCGGGAACGCTGATTGCCTGCGTGTGGAGCCTGCTGCCGGAAATCTACAGCGGCGGCCGCCCGGAAGCCAGGCTGGCGGAAGTGCTGCCCGGCATCGAGATCGCCTTCAAAGTCGAGCCGCTGGGCATGATGTTCGCCGCGCTGGCGTCGGGCCTGTGGTTGGTCAACTCGGTCTACTCGATCGGCTACATGCGCGGCAACAAGGAAAAAAACCAGACGCGTTTTTACGTGATGTTCGCGGTGTCGCTGGCCGCTGCCATGGGCATTGCATTCTCGGCCAACCTCTTCACGCTGTTCCTGTTCTACGAGACGCTCACGCTTTCGACCTATCCGCTGGTGGCGCACAAGGGCGACAAGGCCACCGTGCGCTCCGCGCGGGTCTACCTGGGCATCCTGATTTCCGCCTCGATCGGCTTGCTGCTGCCGGCGATCATCTGGACGTACAGCGCGGCGGGCAGCGGGACTTTCACGCCGGGCGGCATTCTCGAGGGTCATATCGAAGGGCCCGCCATCGGCCTGCTGCTGGGCCTGTTCGTGTTCGGCACCGCCAAGGCGGCGGTCATGCCGGTCCACCGCTGGCTGCCGGCCGCGATGGTGGCGCCAACGCCGGTCAGCGCGCTGCTGCACGCGGTCGCGGTGGTCAAGGCGGGCGTGTTCACCATCACCAAGCTGATCGTTTACATATTCGGTGTCGACTTCCTGTTTTCCGAACCGAGCAGCGGCTGGCTGTTCTACGCGGCGGCGTTCACGATCATCGCCGCCAGTGTCGTCGCGCTGCGGCAGCAGAACCTCAAGCGCCTGCTGGCCTACTCGACCATCGCCCAGCTCTCTTACGTCGTGATGGCGGCGGCTATCCTGAAGCCGCTGGCGGAAGTGGGCGCGGCGATGCACATGCTGGCCCACGCCTTCGGCAAGATCACGCTGTTTTTCGCGGCGGGCGCCATATACGTCGCGTCAAAGAAAACCGAGCTGGCACAGCTGCAGGGCATCGGGCGGCGCATGCCGGTCACCATGACCGCCTTTACCATCGGCGCGCTGAGCATGATCGGTGTGCCGCCGACCGCGGGGTTCGTTTCCAAGTGGTATATCCTGGCCGGCGCCTTCCAGGCCGACAATTACCTGGCGCTGGCGACCATCATCGCCAGCACGGCGCTGAACGCCGCCTACTTTCTGCCGATCGTCTACATGGCCTGGTTCCTGCCGGACAGAACGCCGCCCGAGCGCGCCCATGGCGAGGCGCCCTTTGCCGCCGTACTGGCGCTGGTGATTACGGCCATGCTTACCCTGGCGTTTTTCTTTTTCAGCGCGCCGGCCTATGAACTCGAGGCTCAGCTTTTCAGGGGGGCGCCATGAGCGAACGCAACGACACTTCTCATGTGAATTCACGGCCAAACGACGACGCCTGGCTGGCCCGGCCCACGACTATCCGCCTGCTGTGGGTGGTGTTCATCGTGGTGCTGGCAGTTTCGGTTGGCGCCCAGTGGTTGTTCAAGGTGAAGGGCTATTTCGGCGCGGACAGCTGGTTCGCCTTCGGCGCCATTTACGGTTTCCTGTCATGCCTGGCGATGGTGCTGTTCGCCAAGGGCCTGGGCTACCTGCTGAAACGCGACAAGGACTATTACCGCGAGGCGGACGATGATTGATTTTCTGCCGCCTGCCCTGATCCTGCTCTTAGGCGCACTGCTGATCGGCCTTACGCGCGGGGTGCTGCGCACCACGGTCGTGCTGCTCGCGCCGCTGCTGACGCTGCTGGCCATCTGGCAGGTGCCCGACGGCGTGGTGCTGACGCTCGATTTCCTGCAGTACCCGATCGAGCCGATCGAGGGCAGCCCCGTGCGCCGTCTGTTCGCAACCATTTTCGGGCTGATGGCCCTGGTCGGCGGCCTGTTCGCTTACCGTCAGGCGAAGTGGTACGAACTGGCCGCGGCTTACGCCTACGCTTCCGGCGCTGTCGGCGTCAGCTTCGCCGGGGACCTGATCAGCCTGTTCATCTTCTGGGAGCTGATGGCGCTGTTCTCGACCGTGGTCGTGTGGTGCGGCGGCACGCCGGGCGCCCGTGCGGCGGGTATTCGCTACGCGATCATGCACCTGCTGGGCGGCGTGATCCTGAAGGTCGGTATCGAGGGCGTGATGGTTCATACGGGCTCTATCGAGATTCGCCCGATGCTGGCCGACAACTTCGACCACTGGATGATCTTGATCGGCATCCTGATCAACGCCGCCGCGCCGCCGCTGTCCGCCTGGCTGTCGGACGCCTACCCGGAATCCAGCCCGACCGGCTCCGTATTCCTCTCGGCGTTCACCACCAAGACCGCGGTTCTTGCGCTGATCCTGCTGTTCCCGGGCGAGCCGGTGCTGATCGGCATCGGCCTGTTCATGGTGATGTACGGCATTATCTACGCCCTGCTGGAAAACGACATTCGCCGCATCCTCGCGTTTTCGATCGTCAACCAGGTGGGTTTCATGGTCTGCGCTGTCGGCATTGGCACGCAGATGGCGATCAACGGCGCGTCCGCCCACGCCTTCGCGCATATCATCTACAAGGCCCTGCTGTTCATGAGCGCCGGGGTGGTGGTTTACCGGACGGGGTACAACAAGTGCACCGAGGTGGGCGGCCTGTTCCGGACCATGCCGCTTACGGCCGTGTGCGGCATCATCGGCGCGCTCGCGATTTCCGGTTTTCCGCTGACTTCCGGTTTCACCACCAAGACGATGATCTCGCAGGCCGCGGCCAACGAGGGCCTGGCCGTGGTCTACTTCCTGCTGGCGGCGGCCTCGGCGGGCGTCTTCCTGCACGCGGGCATCAAGTTTCCCTGGTTCGTGTTTTTCCAGCGTGACTCCGGCCTGCGTCCCAAGGATGCACCCTGGAACATGGCCGTGGCGATGGTGATCTTCTCCGTTTTGTGCATCCTGTTCGGCGTCGCGCCGCAGCTGCTCTACGACTACCTGCCCTACCCCGTGGACTACCAGGCCTACACGGCCGGGAAAGTCATTTTCTACCTGCAGTTGCTGCTGTTCAGCGGCCTCGCTTTTTTCCTGCTGCTGCCGCTGATGCGCCGTACCGAGACCATCAGCCTGGATGCCGACTGGCTGTGGCGGGTGGCCCTGTTC
>Ga0180436_10001054_pt1 | contig 27483 bp, 24 predicted proteins | sample SS_ome_2_FD_132434 | JGI IMG/M metagenome (GOLD analysis project Ga0180436, IMG submission 132434) | Hypersaline lake sediment archaeal communities from the Salton Sea, California, USA - SS_3_S_2 metaG | ecosystem: Environmental > Aquatic > Non-marine Saline and Alkaline > Hypersaline >... | reverse complement strand
GCCGGGGACCGCCCCAATCCCTTTCGTCAGAATTCGGAACCCCGCGGGCGACGCGAAACACGCGTCGGGCGGTTCGGCAGAGATCGACATGGGCTGATTGCGCCATGGCACCGTCAGGTTGGCGCTGCCAAAGCAATCGCTTGCCGCCATACGCACTGCCCGAACCGTCGCGGCGGGTTGATGGTTCGGTGGCAGGCCGCCGGCTCGCGCCCCGTCGGGGTTGCGGGTCCGGTCCGCGCAGTCGCGGCCCGACCCAGGCCCAGGAAAGCGCGGCGCCATCCGCACGGCGGATTGTACCGTCAATGTTTCGGGAAATGATTGGCTGGGGCGGTAGGATTCGAACCTACGGTACACGGTACCAAAAACCGCTGCCTTACCGCTTGGCTACGCCCCAACACCGCGGCTTCTTAGCCAAGCGTGCGGGGTCGTGCAAGATCGAAATCGCCCGGATTCGTTCCTTCGCGCGTTGTGCCCCAGGGGCCGGCGGGATAGAGCCGGGGCATGAGGCGCACCGACGTTCTGGTCCTTGGCGCCGGCGCGGCCGGCATGATGTGCGCGATCGAGGCGGGCCGCCGGGGCCGCTCGGTCGCGGTGCTGGATCATGCCCGCGCGCCCGGCGAAAAGATACGCATCTCGGGCGGCGGCCGATGCAATTTCACCAACCTCTCGACCGCGCCGGAACGGTTCCTGTCGCAGAACCCGCGTTTCGCCCTGTCGGCCCTGGCGCGGTTCACGCCGGCCGATTTCATCGTCCGGATCGACGCGGCCGGCATCGCCTGGCACGAAAAGACCTTGGGCCAGCTGTTCTGTGACGGATCGGCGAAACAGGTCGTGGCTATGTTGACCTCGCAGATGGCCGCGGCCGGTGTCACGCTTGAACTTGGCACCGGGGTCACGGGCATCGCGCGTGACGGCGGCTACCTGGTCACCACCGATCGCGGCGCCTGGCGCGCGGAAAGCCTGGTGATCGCCACCGGGGGCAAGTCGATCCCCAAGATGGGGGCCTCGGGCTTCGGCTATCGCATCGCCGAACAATTCGGGTTGCGGCTGACCGAGACGCGCCCGGCGCTGGTGCCCTTCACCTTCGCCGAACAGGAATTGCCGGCGATCCGACCCCTGGCAGGCATTTCTGTGCCCGCCCGCGTGGCGGCGGGCGGGGCGGCCTTCGACGAGGCACTGCTGTTCACCCATCGCGGCCTGTCCGGTCCGGCCATCCTGCAGGCCTCCTCCTACTGGCGCGAGGGGCAGGCGGTCACGGTCGATCTGTGTCCTGCCCATGATATCGCGGCCGAATTGCGCGCCGCGAAACCCGGTGCGGGCAAGCAGGCGGTGCAGACCGTCCTGGCGCGCCACCTTCCCGAACGGCTGGCCGCCGATCTTGTCGCCCAGCAGGGACTTTCCGCGCCGCTCGCCGCGCAGTCCAATGCCGCGCTCGGGGCGCTCGGCGACCGGGTGAACCGCTGGAAGGTCAAGCCGGTGGGGACCGAGGGCTACCGCACCGCCGAGGTGACGCTGGGCGGCGTCGATACCCGGGATCTCGACGCGAAGACGATGCAGGCGCGGCAGGTGCCGGGCCTCTACTTCATCGGCGAGGTCGTCGATGTCACCGGCTGGCTCGGCGGTTACAACTTCCAGTGGGCCTGGTCATCGGGGTGGGCCGCCGGGCAGGTGGCCTGAAACCCGGCCCCGCCCATTTTCGGTCCGGAAATATCCCGGGGGTGCGGGGGCGGCGCCCCCGCCGCGTTTCAAACGCGCAGCGGGTCGGATTTTGCCAGACGGTCGAATGCCATCAACGAAGCGACCAGATCGGGCATCCGGTCCAGCGGCACCATGTTGGGCCCGTCCGAGGGCGCGCTGTCAGGGTCTTCGTGGGTTTCGATGAAGACCCCGGCGATGCCTAGGGCCACGGCGCAGCGCGCCATCACCGGCGCGAATTCGCGCTGTCCGCCGCTCGATCCGCCCTGGCCGCCTGGCTGCTGGACCGAATGGGTCGCGTCCATGATTACCGGATAGCCCCCGCGCGCCATGATCGGCAGGGCCCGCATATCGGCCACCAGCGTGTTGTAGCCGAAGGAGGTGCCGCGCTCGGTCAGAAGGATGCGGTCATTTCCGGTACTGGCGACCTTGGCGACCACGTTCTCCATGTCCCATGGTGCCAGGAACTGTCCCTTCTTGACGTTCACCGCCGCGCCGGTCTCGCCCGCAGCCAAAAGCAGGTCGGTCTGGCGGCAGAGGAAGGCAGGGATCTGGATGATGTCGGCCACGGCGGCCGCCTGCCGGGCCTGTTCGGCGTCGTGCACATCGGTCAGGACGGGGCAGCCGGTCGCGGCGCGCACCCCTTCCAGTACCTTAAGCCCCGCTTCGATCCCCAGGCCACGCTTGCCGGACAGGGACGTGCGGTTGGCCTTGTCGTAGCTGGCCTTGAAGACATATTGCGCGCCCGCTGCCGCGCAGGCCTCGGCCATTCGCCCCGCGATCATCTGCGCGTGATCCGCGCTTTCCAGCTGGCAAGGGCCGGCGATCACGGTCAGCGGGCGGTCGTTGCCGACGGTCAGCGCGCCGATCTCGATGCTTTTCATGGGTCGTCTCCGGTCAGGCGGCGACCTGTTCCCGCAGGATCGAGGCCGTCAGGGATAGCATCAGGTAGATGCCACCGAAGACCAGGAAGGCCAAGAGCGTGTTTTCCGCCGCGCGCGGATAGGTCGGTTCGTCGGGCGGGATCGGGGCGACGCCCAGCGACAGATACCGCACCTGCTTGTTCGCCTCGATCCGCGCCGCCTCGAGCTGCTGGGCGGCCTGGCTCAGCATCTGCTGGCGGGTGGCCAGGTCGGCCTCGGCGATCCGCAGCTTGCCGGTAACCGCCGCGAGCGAGTCGCCGGCCCCCCAGCCACGCGTCAGCGTCGCACGCAGGCTTGCGATCATCTCCTCCAGCCTTGCGATGTCGCCCTCGACGCCGGCCACACGCGCCGTGTTGGGGCGCGGATTGTCCAGAAGCTGGCCCAGTTCAAGCTGTTTCTGCGCCAGTTCGGTCTCGAAGGCGGCGATGCGGGCCATCATTCCTCCGGCCTCGGTCGCCGGGTCCAGTACGCCCAATTGCTCCTGCAGGTCGAGAACGCGGTTCTGCGCGGCCAGCACCCTTGCCTCGGCCTCGTTGTAGCTTTCGCGCGCGCCCTGCATCTGGTCGGCACGCAGGCGCTGGGTCAACTTGTCCACGCGTTCCTCGGCATAGCCGATCAGCGCGCGCGAAAAGCCTGCGCTGGTCGCGGGGTCGGCGGCGATCACCTCCATCCGCACGATGCCCTCGGTCGGGTCGAAGCCGATCGTCACCATCTTCTGATAGAGGCGGTAGGTGCGTTCCATCGTGGCGTCGTCCGGCAGGCGGCGCAGCGGGTCGATCTCGGGCCGCGCGAAATGTGCCCGGAACCCCAGATCCTCGTCCAGACGCAGCATCGCGTCGCGCGACAGCAGGTAGCTTTGCACGGTGATCGAATCCTGCGCGGTGGCCAGAGACATGCCCGAGAACATGCCGCCCACACCGCCCGTGCCGCTTCCGCCGGTCTCGGCCTGCTGGATGACGAATTCCGACTCCGTCCCGTAAAGTGGCGTCGCGACGCGGGCATAGTACCACCCCGCCACCATCGTCGGCAGCAGCACGAAGGCAGCCAGCCGGGCGAAAAGAAGGCCGAGCTTGCGCCGCCGCCTTGCCGCGATGTCACGCTGGATGCGGCGGATCTCTCTCGCGCGCGCGGCCTCGGCATCCTCGATCGGCGTGGGCGGGGCATCGGGCGCGGGCGCATCGGCGGGGCCGGGCTGGAAAGGTGCCGGATCGGCCCCGCCGGTGACCACCTCGAAGAGGCCGGCCTTGCGGAACGGGTCGATCCCGCTGCGCCGCAGAAGCCGCACGGCCTCGTAATCCGACGTGGCCTCGATCCCGTGCCTTGCCGCCACCCGCCGGGCCATCCGCAATTGCCTGCCGGTCAATCCCTCGGCCCGGATCGCGGCGATCTCGGTCGCCACGTCCTTCGATCGGGACTTGCCGCCCTTGTCAGGCGGCGCGACGGTGTCGGGTGCGACCGGCTCAACGGGGTCGGGCGGCGGCATCGCCGCGTCCGCCTGCCCCTTCGGCGCCTTGAGAAGGCCGGTGGGGCGGGTGTTGTATTTCCTAGCCTTGGGTGTCGTAGTCATAAAGACGCTTCGCCTCTTCCAAGGTGTCGAACATGAAAAGCTGGCCGTCGCGCAGCACCGCCGCGCGCGAACAGAATTTCTCCAGCGTGCCGGGCTGGTGCGACACGACGATCACGGTGCCGTTCTGCAGGCGGTCGCGCAGGATCGACCCGGCGCGCTTGTTGAAGGCCACGTCTGTCGTGGCCGGCATGCCCTCGTCGATCAGGTAGATGTCGAAATCGAGCGCCAGCAGCAGCGAAAAGGTCAGCCGCGCGCGCATGCCCTGGCTGTAGGTGCCCACCGGCTGGTCGAAATATTCCTCGATCCCGGCCATCCAGCGGCAGAACGCCTCGACATAATCGGGGTCCAGGCCATATAGGCGGGCGACGAACCGCACGTTCTCGGTTCCGGTATACCGGCCGACCACGCCGCCCATGAAGCCCAGCGGGAACGAGACGCGGCAATTGCGGCGGATCTCGCCCTCGTCGGGCTTTTCCAGCCCGGCCATCATGTTGATGATCGTGGTCTTGCCCGTGCCGTTCGGGGCCAGAACGCCCAGCGACTGGCCCAGTTCCACACGGAAGGAAGCGCGGTCAAGGATCACCTTGCGCTGCTGTCCCGTCCAGAAGGACTTGCTGACCGTGTCGAACTCCAACATCACTCGTAACCAGAACTCGTACCCACAGACGCTTGATAGCCCACATTGACTAATCGCGGGCTAACGCCATTCCACAACGACCGATAATGCGGTTTCCGCCGCGCCGCCGCAAGGGCGGATGCCGATCGCGCTGGCGTCAGCCGCTCTTGCCACGCCGGTCGCCGCCGCTAGGCTTGGCATTCATGTCCGATCTCGTCGCCCGGATCTCGTCCTGCCGGCTCTGTGCCGGGCGTTTCGCCCAGACGGCGACGGCCCATGCGCCGCGCCCGGTGCCCTGGTTCCGTCCCGGTGCGAAGATCCTTGTCGCCGGCCAGGCGCCCGGACTGCGCGTGCACGAGGCGGGGCGGCCGTTCGACGATCCGTCCGGCCAACGCCTGCGCGACTGGATGGGGGTGGACGAGCCGACGTTCTGGGACCGCGGGCGCATCGCCGTCGTGCCGATGGCCTTCTGTTTCCCCGGCTACGACGCGAAGGGCGCCGACCTGCCGCCGCCGCCCCTTTGTGCCCGGACCTGGCATGACGAGGTGATGGCGGTGCTTGGGCCGATGCCGCTGACATTGCTGATCGGCGGCCATGCGCAGGCCTGGCATCTCGGCCCCACTGCCCGCAAGGCCGGGGTGACGCGCACCGTCATGGCCTGGCGTGACCATGCGCCCGCTGTCTTTCCCTTGCCGCATCCGTCGTGGCGCACTACGGCATGGCGCCGAAACCATCCCTGGTTCGCCGAGGCGCTGCTGCCCGCCCTGCGCGCCCGGGTCAAGGAGGTGCTGGACCATGACTGAACCGACACCGATCGACCTGGCCCATGCCGCGATGGCGGCCGCGCCCCAGGATGATGCGGCGCGGCTGCGGTTCTACGCCGCGGTCGCGGATGCCGAATTGTTCCTGCTGGTCGAGGACGAGGCCCGGGCGGAAGATGTGCGCCCGCGTCTCTTCGGTCTCGAGGAAGGGCGCTTCGTACTGGCCTTCGACACCGAGGAGCGTCTCGCCGCCTTCGCCGAGGGTCCGGCCCCCTATGCCTGCCTGCCGGGCCGCGTTCTGGCCGATCTTCTGTCCGGGCACGGGGTCGGCCTCGGTCTCAACCTTGCCGTGGCGCCTTCGGAATTCCTGATGCCGCAGGACGCGCTCGCCTGGCTGGCGCGGACGCTGGCGGAACGTCCCGCAGAAGCCAGCGCGCGGCCGACCGCGTTCCATGCCCCCAAGGGGCTGCCCGATGCGCTGCTGACCGCGCTCGACGGCAAGCTGGCGCGGATGCCGGGCCTTGCCGTGCGGGCGCTTCTGGCCGGCGTGACCTATGACGATGGCCGTCGCGGCCATCTTCTGGCGCTGGTCGGGGCCCGGCCCGAGGCAGAAGACGCCCTTGCCAAGGCGGTGGGCGAGGCGCTGACCTTCTGCGGGACCGAGGCGGGCGAGATGGACGTGGCCTTCCTGCCCGAGGATGCGCCGGCCACACATGCCATGGCCCGCGCCGCGCTGGCCTTCGACATCCCCGACCTGCCGCAAGACGCCGCGCAGGTGATCGCCCCGGCCGCACCGGGCATGGACCCGACGCGGCCGCCGAAACTGCGCTGAACGCGCCCATTTCCGGTCGTCAAATATCCCGCGGGGGAGGACCGGCCGGCAGGCCGGGCCCGGGGGCGCGAAGCCCCCGCGGCGCAGTGGTCAGTAGCCGCGCGCGCGGTCGACCCGGTGCAGGAACGGCTCTTCCGCGACCAGCCGGCGGATGTTCTCCACCACCACTTCGCTGGCGGTGTCGGGATGGGTCGCGGCGGCGATATGCGGCGTTACGGTGACACGCGGATGCGCCCAGTAACGATGATCCGCCGGCAGAGGTTCCACCCGGAACACATCGAGCGTGGCATGGCCGATCCGCCCCGCATCCAGCGCGGCCAGCAGCGCATCGTCGTCGATCAGCGTCCCGCGTCCAGGGTTCACGATCGCGGCGCCCTCGGGCATCAGCGCCAGCCGTTCGGCGTTCAGCAGGTTCTCCGTCTCGGGGGTGTTGGGCACCAGCGTCACCAGGATTTCGGCGCGTTCCAGCGCAGTTATCAGGCCATTGGGCCCCGCCAGGCAGGTGATCCCTGCGATGTCCTTCTCGCTACGGCTCCAGCCGGTCACGGGAAAGTTCAGCGCGGCCAGGGCACGGGCCGCCGCCGCGCCCAGCTCGCCCAGGCCCAGCACAGTCACCCGGCGGTTGCGGGCCAGCGGCGGCACCGCCTCGTGCCGCCACGTGCCGTCCTGGCCCAGAACATGAAGATCGAGCGCCAGGTGATGACGCAGGACATGGCCCACCACGTATTCGACCATGCTTTCCGTCATCGCCGGATCGACCATGCGGCACAGCGGCTGGGTCAGGGTCGGGTTCGCCACCAGTTTCTCGACCCCGGCCCAGAGATTCTGCACCAGCCGGGCGTTGCGATAGGGCGTGTAATCCTGCACCAGCCCCGAGGGTGCCGTCACGATGACGTCCACCGCCTCGGGGTCCGCTGCGCGGTCGGTCAGCGCCATATCCAACCCGGCGGCGGCGGCATGGCGCCGGATCGGCCCTTCGTAATCGGGCCACAGATCGGCCCCGGCGGCGAAAAAGACAGTGACGGACATCGCGTTACCTCGGTCGGTGGACATGGGCCGATTGCACCAGCCCGAAGGACATCAACAGGATCATCATCGCCGTCCCGCCATAGGAGACCAGCGGCAGCGGCACGCCGACGACCGGCATCAACCCCATCACCATCGACATGTTGACCGCGAAATAGAGAAAGAAGTTCCCCGCGATCCCGTAGGTCAGAAGCGCGGAAAACCGGTCGCGCATGCTCAGCGCCGCGACGATGCAGAACCCCAGGATCAGCGCGTAAAGCGCCAGCAGGGAAAACCCGCCCAGAAAGCCGAATTCCTCGGCCAGCGTCGTGAAGATGAAATCGGTGTGCTTTTCCGGCAGGAAGTTCAGGCGCGTCTGCGTGCCTTGCATGAACCCCTTGCCCGACCAGCCGCCCGACCCCAGCGCGATCTGCGCCTGGGTGATGTTGTAGCCCGCGCCCAGGGGGTCGGTGGAGGGGTCGAGAAAGGTATCGATCCGCCGGTACTGATAATCCTTCAGCAATTGCCACGTGGTTCCGCGGCTTTGCATGACGGCGACGACCAGGCCGACGCCGCCGGCCAGGATCGTGCCGAAATACCAAAGGCTGACCCCTGCGGCGAACATCACGATGCCGCCACTGGCCACGATCAGGATCGCGGTGCCCAGATCGGGCTGTTTCAGAACCAGCGCGGTGGGCAGCAGGATCAGTGCCGCCGGGATCGCCACCCAAAGCGGGCGCGAGGTGCGCTCGGGTGACAGCCAGTCGTAATAGGCGGCCAGCAGCATCACCAGCGCCACCTTCATCAGTTCCGACGGCTGCAGGCGCAACGGGCCGATATCGATCCAGCGCTGGGCGCCCATCCCGATCGCGCCGAAAAGTTCCACCGCCACAAGCAGCAGCAGCGACACGCCATAGGCCAGCGCCGAAAGGTTGCGCCAGAACCAGATCGGTACCAGCGCGATCACCAGCATGGCCGCCATCCCGACGGCAAAGCGCTTCATCTGCGGTTCGGCCCAGATGTCGAAGCGTCCGCCGGCGACCGAGGTCAGCATCAGGAACCCGACGCAGGCGCAGGCGGTCAGCAGAAGGACCAGCGGCCAGTTCAGGTAAAGCACCTTGCGCAGCCCGGTGGGCACCGTCTTGACGTTGTATTCCAGATAGCTCACGCGCGGCTCCGCCCGTCGTTCGGGGCCTCGGGATCGAAAAGCTCCAGGTCGCGGAACTGGCTGTCGATGCGGTTTCGCTGGCTTTCGGGATAGGCCGACAGCGGCGGCATCCCGCCCGACAGCGCATAAAGGATCACGTCGCGCGCGACCGGGGCCGCCGCGGTCGATCCGCCGCCGCCATGTTCGACGACGATCGCGACCGCGACGCGCGGCGCCTCGTAGGGGCCGAAACAGACATAAAGCGCGTGGTCGCGCCGGTTCCACGGCAGATCCTCGTTCGCGGTGACGCCGCGGGCGCGTTCGGCCGCGGTGATGTTGCGCACCTGGCTGGTGCCGGTCTTGCCGGCGACCAGCAGTTCCTCGGCCACCACGCGGCTGGACCGCGCGGTTCCGTTGCGGCCGATCGTGACCGCCAGCATGCCGTCGCGCACCACCTTCAGGTGGCCCGGGTCGATGCCCATGGAAGGGGCGTCTGGCGCCGGCGTCTCGATCCCGTTGACCGATTTGACGAGGCGCGGCACCACCGCCCGGCCGGTCGCCAGCCGTGCCGACATTACCGCCAGCTGCATCGGCGAGGTCAGGACGAAACCCTGGCCGATCGCGGCATTGAGCGTGTCGCCGATCAGCCAGTCGCGGCCATAGCGCTGAAGCTTCCAATCCTTGGTGGGCATCAGACCTTCGGCGATGGCGGACATCGGCAATTCGTACCGTTCGCCCAGGCCCAGGCGGCGCGCCATGGCGCTGATCCGTTCGATGCCGACACGCTGGGCGACCTCGTAATAGTAGACGTCGCAGCTTTGCTCGATGCTTTCTTCCAGGTCCAGCCGGCCATGGCCGCCGCGTTTCCAGCAATGGAACCGGCGGTTGCCAAGTTCGGTAAAGCCGCCGCACCAGATCCGTTCCTCCGGGTCCAGAACCCCGGCCTCCAGCGCCGCCAGCGCGGTCACCATCTTGAAGGTCGAACCGGGCGGGTAAAGGCCCTGCACCGTCTTGTCGGCCAGCGGCCTATGGACATCCTCGGTCAGGGCCCGGTAATCGGGCACCGAGATGCCGCGCACGAACTTGTTGGGGTCGAAGGAAGGCGACGAGACGCAGGCAAGAAGGTCGCCCGTGTCCACGTCCATCACGATGGCGGCGGCACTTTCCAGGCCCAGCCGCGCCTGGGTGAAGTTCTGCAGCGGCAGATCGATGGTCAGTTGCACGTCGTCGCCGGGGTCGCCCTCCTGCCGGTCCAGTTCGCGCATGATCCGGCCGGCCGAATTGACCTCGATCCGCCGCGTGCCGGCCTTGCCGCGCAACATCTCCTCCAGCTTCGCCTCGACCCCGACCTTGCCGATCTGGAAGCGGGGAATGCGCAGCACCGGGTCCGGTTCCTCGATCTTCGACAGGTCGTAGTCGGATACCGGGCCGACATAGCCCACCACATGCGCGAAATCCGGCCCCATCGGGTAGTATCGCGACAGGCCCATCTCGGTCGTGACGCCGGGCAGGGCGGGGGCGTTCACCGCGACGCGGCTGAAATCCTCCCAAGCCACGCGGTCGGCCACCGTGATCGGCAGGTTCGGGCTGCGCTTCTCGGCTTCCTCGATCGTGCGGCCGATGTCGTCCTCGGTCAGCGGCATCAGGCGGGCCAGCCGGCGCAAGACCGCCTCGACGTCGCCGGCATCCTCGCGGGTGATGACGACGCGGTAATTCTGTTCGTTGCCGGCGATCAGGCGCCCCTGCCTGTCGTAGATCAGGCCGCGCACCGGCGGGACGAGGCGGATGTTGATCCGGTTCTCTTCGGCCAGGGTGCGGAATTCGTCGGCCTGGTCGACCTGCATGTAGCGCATCCGAAAGGCCAGGACGCCCACGAACACACCCTGGAGCGAGCCAAGCAGAAGCCCGCGCCGGGACATCCGGCGCACGCTTTCGACATTGTCGCGTGTCGGCCGCCTCATATCCGGTGCCCCAGTTCGTCCACCTCGCCCGGCGCGACCTTTCGCAGCCCGAACACCGAATGCGAGACCAGCACGACCAGCGGATAGGCCGCAACGGTAGACAGGTATTGTGCCAGGCTCAGGCCCAGACCGGCCTGCGGAACCATCGCTATCTCAAGCATCAGGCGGTTGGCCAGCAACATCCCGGCCATCAGTGCCGATACCATCAGCCATTCCACCAGGAAGGGGATATCGCGCAGCACCACGGCACGGTCGCGCAGGAATTCGGTCGCCAGAAGGGCGAGCAGCGCCCAAAGGCCCGGCGGGCGCATCAGCAGAAGATCCTCGAGCAGGAACACCGCCACGATCGATGCGGCGGGCACGAATTCGGGCCGCCGCAGCACCCAGGCCAGCGCAAGACACAGAAGGATGTCCGGGCCGGGCCATGCAACGGGTTCGGTCGACAGCGGCAGGATACGCAGGAAGAACACGGCCGCGGCCAGGCCCAGAAACATCAGCCGGTAGCCCACCCGGTTGGCCGAGACCGGATCAACCATCGCCGGGGGCCTCCGCCGTTTCGGCCCCGCTCGCGGGGGCAGGGGGTTGCGGCCCGTCATGCACGGTACCGACCAGTGCGTCGCTTTCCTCGATCCGCTCGGCCGGGCGCGAGCGTAGCACCCGCAGATAGTCAAGCCGCGTGTAATCGGCCGACAGGATCACCCGCAGCCGCCGGTCCGGCCCCTGTGCGACCTGGCCCACCAGAAGCCCGGCGGGGAAAACCCCGCCATCGCCCGAGGAGACCACGCGGTCACCCGGCCGCACCTCGTCCGGCGCCTCGATGAATTCCAGCGGCGGGGCGGCGGAATTGTCGCCCACCAGCATGCCGCGCTGGCCCGATGGCTGCACGGTCACCGGAATGCGCGATGAGGAATCGGTCAGCAGGATCACCCGGCTGGTGGTTTCGCCCACGCCCGCGATCCGGCCGACAAGGCCCAAACCGTCGGTGGTGGCCCAGCCTTCGACCACACCGTCGCGGCGCCCCACGTTCAGCAGCACAGATTGCCGGAACGGCGACCCGGAATCGGCCAGCACCACGCCGGAAACCGAGGTCAGCTTGGGGTCCAGCCGAAGCTTGTTCTGGGCCAGAAGCTTGGCATTCTGCTGTTCCAGCTGGACCGCGGCCTCCTTCCAGGCCTTCATCTGCTGCAATTCGCGCCGAAGTTGCTGGTTCTGTTCGTAGATGCGTGCGTAGGACTGAAAGCCCTCGACCATGTCCACTATCGTGGTGACGGGCACCAGCGCCCAGTCGAAACTGGGCACGACGGTATCGACCAGCGCGGTGCGGAACCGTTCCACCCGCGGGCTGTCGATGCGCCACAGCAAGAAGACCGCGAACAACAGAAGCGCGGTCAGGACGATCAGAACCCGGCGCACCGGGGCGCTGAAATCGATCTCGTCGTTGCGGTCGCGGGCCAAGGGCAGCCTCTTTCTGGGCGCCGGTCTGTCTGCGGCGCGGGCAACGGGGCCCGTCCGGGCCACGTCAGCTGTCGTAGTCTATCACATGCCGAAGCTGCTTTTCGTATTCCAGCGCCTTGCCGGTGCCGATCGCCACACAATTGAGTGACTGGTCGGCAATGGAAATCGACAGCCCGGTCTGTTCGCGCAGCGCCAGGTCGAGATCGCCCAAGAGCGCGCCGCCCCCGGTAAGCATCACGCCACGGTCGACGATGTCGGCGGCAAGGTCGGGGGGGGTGGCTTCGAGCGCGATCATCACCGCCTCGCAGATCTGCTGCACGGGCTCCGAAAGCGCCTCGGCCACCTGGGCCTGGTTGATCTCGGTTTCCTTGGGTACGCCGTTCAGAAGGTCGCGGCCGCGGATCTGGATCGCGGCGCCGCGGCCGTCGTCGGGCATCCGCGCGGTACCGATCGAGGTCTTGATGCGCTCGGCCGTCGCCTCGCCGATCAGAAGGTTGTGCTGGCGCCGCAGGTAGCTGATGATCGCCTCGTCCATCCGGTCGCCGCCGACGCGGACGGACCGGGCATAGACGATGTCGCCCAAGGACAGCACCGCGACCTCGGTCGTGCCGCCCCCGATATCCACGACCATGCTGCCCGTCGGGTCGGTGATCGGCATGCCGGCGCCGATCGCCGCGGCGATGGGTTCGGCGATCAGGCCTGCGCGCCGGGCGCCCGCCGACAGAACCGATTGCCGGATCGCGCGCTTTTCCACCGGGGTCGCGCCATGCGGCACGCAGACGATCACCTTGGGTTTCGAGAAGGTGGTGCGCTTGTGCACCTTGCGGATGAAATGCTTGATCATCTCTTCCGCCACGTCGAAATCGGCGATCACGCCCTCGCGCATCGGGCGGATCGCCTCGATCGAACCGGGGGTGCGGCCCAGCATCAGCTTGGCATCCTCGCCCACGGCCAGAACCTGCTTGCGGCCGTCCTTGACGTGGTAGGCCACCACCGAGGGTTCGTTGAGAATGATCCCCTTGCCCTTCACGTAGACAAGCGTGTTGGCCGTCCCGAGGTCGATGGCCATGTCGGACGAGAAGAGGCTTCCAAGCGCCATGCTGCGTTCCGTTCAAAATCAGAGATTGGCCCCGACTCGGCAGCCGGGGCCTTTGGCAGACCGTTATAGGCGGGACGCGGCCTTCACGGAAGGGGCGAAGCTGGCGCGGCGCGGCAACTTTCCGCCGCTTTCCACTTTTCCGACATTTGGCGGGTCCGGGCGGTACATTGCCGCCCGATTTCTTGCCTCAAGCCGATGTCGCAGCCTCTTCCGGCCTGGTCTTGGCGCGGCGAACGATCAGGTTGTTCAACGCGCCGACATAGGCCTTGGCGCTGGCAACCACCGTGTCGGTGTCCGAGGATTGGCCGGTGACGATCTTGCCATCCTCCTCCATCCGCACGCTGACGGTGGCCTGCGCATCGGTCCCTTCGGTGACCGCGTGCACCTGGTAGAGCGCGAGCCGCGCCTCGTGCGGGAAAAGCTGCTTGATCGCCGTGAAGGTCGCGTCGACCGGGCCATCGCCGGTTGCGGTGACGGCGTGATCCTCGCCGCCGATCGACAGCGTCAGTTCCGCGGTCTGCGGTCCGTCCGTGCCGCAGACCACGCGCAGCCGCTTCACCTGCAGATGGTCGCCCGCGACATTCGCGGTCGTGTCGGTCATCAGGGCGATCAGGTCCTCGTCATAGACCTCCTTCTTGCGGTCGGCCAGTTCCTTGAATCGCACGAAGACGTCGCCCAGCTGGTTGTCGGCCAGTTCGTAGCCCAGATCCTTGAGCTTGGCGCGCAGGGCGGCGCGGCCCGAATGCTTGCCCAGAACAAGGTTCGTGGCAGCCAGGCCCACATCCTCGGGGCGCATGATCTCGAACGTCTCGGCGTTCTTCAGCATGCCGTCCTGGTGGATGCCGCTTTCATGGGCGAAGGCGTTCTTGCCGACGATCGCCTTGTTGTACTGCACCGGAAAGCCCGAGACGGCGGCGACCCGGCGCGAGATGTTCATGATCTTCGTCGTGTCGATACGGGTGGCATAGGGCATGATGTCGTTGCGCACGCGCAGCGCCATCACCACCTCTTCCAGCGCGGTGTTGCCGGCGCGTTCGCCCAGGCCGTTGATCGTGCATTCGATCTGGCGCGCACCGGCTTCCACCGCCGCCAGGGCGTTCGCCGTCGCCATGCCCAGGTCGTTGTGGCAATGGGTGGCGAATGTCACGTCCTTCGCGCCCGGAACGGCCTCGATCAGGCGCCGGATCAGGTCGGCGCTTTCGCGCGGGGCGGTGTAGCCCACCGTGTCGGGGATATTGATCGTCGTTGCGCCCGCCCTGATGGCGATCTCGATCACCCGGCAGAGATAGTCGAATTCCGTCCGCGTCGCGTCCATCGGCGACCATTGCACGTTGTCGCACAGGTTGCGGGCATGGCTGACGGTCTCGTGGATGCGGTCGGCCATTTCGTCCTTGGTCAGGTTCGGAATGGCCCGGTGCAGCGGCGAGGTGCCGATGAAGGTGTGAATCCGCGGGCGGCGGGCGTGTTTCACCGCCTCCCAGCAGCGGTCGATGTCCTTGAGGTTGGCCCGCGCCAGGCCGCAGATCACCGCGTCCTGCGTCTGTTTCGCGATGTCGCGCACCGCTTCGAAATCGCCCTCCGAGGCGATCGGGAAACCCGCCTCGATGATGTCGACGCCCATTTCGTCAAGCATCTGGGCGATTTCCATCTTTTCGGCATGGGTCATCGTCGCGCCGGGGCTTTGTTCGCCGTCGCGCAGCGTGGTGTCGAAGATCAGCACGCGATCCTGTTCGGTCTTCTGGGTCATGTCTTGGTCCTTCGTTGTCCTTAGCTTTCCCGACGCTGGGTCACCTCTGAGCGGTCGCGCCGAAGGGCACGCTCAGAGGCGGCTAAGGAGCAGAAGCGCACGGAGAAGGCCCGCGCAGGGCGCGGCGCAAGGGCTTGCGATGGCAGGGCTCCGTGTCATGGGGCGGATCATACGGGCCAAGGCGTAAATGAAAAGCGTAAAATTGACCTCTTGCCCGACCCGCCTAGGTGGCGCGGCGCAGGAGGTCGGACATGCGCGCATTGGTAATCGGCAAGAGTGGCGGCATCGGTGCCGCGGTGGTCGCGGAACTGTCGGGGCGCGGCGAGGTCGTGGGCCTGTCGCGATCGCAGGACGGGCTGGACGTGACTGACGAGGACAGCGTGCGCGCCGCGCTGGGCGGGCTCGAGGCGCCGTTCGACATGATCTTCGTCGCCACCGGGGCGCTCGGCATGCCCGAAAAGTCGATCAAGGCCTTCGAGGCATCGGCCTTTGCCGCGCAGGTGGCGCTGAACGCGGCCGGGCCGATGCTGGTTCTGAAACACGCGCTGCGGCTGATGCCGCGTGACCGGCGTGCGGTGTTCGCGGCCCTGTCGGCACGGGTCGGCTCGATCGGCGACAACCGGCTGGGGGGCTGGTATTCCTACCGGGCTGCGAAGGCGGCGTTGAACCAGCTTCTGCACGGCGCCGCGGTCGAGGTGGCGCGCACGCATCCGCAGGCGGTGGTTGCGATGCTGCATCCGGGCACCGTGGCGACCCGCTTCACCGAAGGTTACGCGGCCGACAAACTGACGCCGGCGGAGTCTGCCCGCCGCCTGATCGGGGTGCTGGATGGGCTCGACCCCGCGCAAACCGGGCAGTTCCTCGATTATCGCGGGGATGCGGTGCCGTGGTAGGGCGGCTGATCCTGGTACTTGGGGACCAGCTTTCCCATGATCTTTCGGCGCTCAAGGCGGCGGACCCGGAAACCGATACGTTGGTGATGGCCGAGGTGCGGCGAGAGGGCAGCCACGTGCCGCACCATCCGCAGAAGATCGCCTTTTTCCTCGCCGCGATGCGCAAACATGCCATCGCGCTGGAAGCGGGTGGGTGGCGGGTGGCCTACGCGCGGCTCGACGATCCGGACAACGCCCAATCCATCGCCGGCGAATTGCTGCGCCGGGCCGCGGAAACGGGGGCCGGAGAGGTCATCGTGACCGAACCCGGCGATTGGCGGCTGCGGGCCGAGATCGAAGGGCTGCCGCTGGCCGTCACCTTCCTGCCCGATGATCGGTTCTTCGCCTCCGCGGGCGATTTCGCGGACTGGGCCGAGGGGCGCAAGCAACTCAGGATGGAATGGTTCTACCGCAAGATGCGGCGCCGCACCGGGTTGTTGATGGAGGGCGATCAGCCCGCCGGCGGAAAGTGGAATTTCGATCATGACAACCGCAAACCCGCCGGGGGCACCCTGTTACGCCCCAAACCGCCCGAAATCGAACCCGATGAGGTGGTCAAGGAGGTTCTTTCGCTCGTGGAGCGGGAATTTTCCGACCATTTCGGCCATGTGCGCCCGTTCCGCTGGGCTACCGACAGGGCCGGCGCCCTGACCCTTTTGCAACATTTCATCGATCACCGGTTGGCGGATTTCGGGCCCTATCAGGACGCGATGCTGCAGGACGATCCGGTGCTGTGGCACGCGGTGCTGTCACCCTATCTCAACGCGGGTCTGCTGTCGCCGCGCGAGGTCTGCGATGCAGCCGAGGCGGCCTGGCGCGCCGGCCGCGTTCCGATCCAGTCGGCCGAGGGCTTCATCCGTCAGATCCTTGGCTGGCGTGAATTCGTGCGGGGGATCTGGTCGCTGGCCGGTCCCGGTTACATGGCGCGGAACGCGCTGGATCATGACCGGAATCTGCCGGCCGTCTACTGGGGCGGGGAAACCGGCATGGCCTGCATGAAGGCCGCCATCGGCCAGACCCGCGACATGGCCTATGCCCATCACATCCAGCGGCTGATGGTGACCGGCAATTTCGCGCTGCTTGCCGGCGTCGACCCGGCGCAGGTGCACGAATGGTACCTCTCGGTCTATGCCGATGCGGTGGAATGGGTCGAGGCGCCCAACACGCTGGGCATGAGCCAGTTCGCCGATGGCGGCATGGTCGGGTCGAAACCCTATGTCTCATCCGGTGCCTATATCGACCGGATGTCGGATTATTGCGGCACTTGCAGCTACAGGGTGAAGGACAAGACCGGGCCGAAGGCCTGCCCGTTCAACCTGCTTTACTGGCATTTCCTGATCCGCCACCGCACCCGGTTCGAGGGCAACCCCCGCATGGCGCAGATGTACCGGACATGGGAGCGGATGGCCGAGGATCGGCGCGACACCGTGCTGGAAGAGGCCGACGCCCTGCTGGACCGGCTGGACGCGGGCGAGCCCGTCTGACCCGCGCCGCCTGACCCGTCAGTTGCCGTCGCCACCCGCGTCGGGGGCGTCCGTCGTCTGGTCGATGTCGGTCAGTTCGCCGTCGGTCCAGGTGCCCGTGGCGGTCGCACCCGAGGCATAGCGCATCGTGCCGCGACCCTGCCGGCGACCGTCGACGAAGGTGCCTTCGTAAACGTCACCGTTGGCATAGGTCGCCACGCCCTCGCCATCGATCTCGCCCGCCTTCCAGGACCCGGCATAGCGGAAGCCGTCGGGCATCACGATCTCGCCCTGGCCCTCGCGCTGACCGGCCACGAATTCGCCGGTATAGACGGTGCCATCGGCATAGGTCGCCACGCCGCGCCCGTCGCGCTGGCCGTCGCGCCACTGGCCGTCATAGGTATAACCGTCAGGGTAGGTCATCTTGCCCTGGCCGTGGTTCTTGCCGTCCTGGAATTCGCCCTCATAGACCAGGCCGTTGGCATAGCGCGCCACGCCTTCGCCCTCGATCACCCCGTCGACCCAGTCGCCTTCGTAGGTCGATCCGTCGGCATAGGTGATCTTGCCCGCGCCATCGGGCTGGTCGTCGGCGAACTGGCCTTCGTAGACCGACCCGTCGGGATAGGTGACCTTGCCCTGGCCGGCAATCCGGCCGTTTTCCCATTCGCCTTCATAGCGATAGCCGTCGGCGCCGGTGAAAATGCCCTGACCGTGCCGGCGGTCGTTCCGGAACGCGCCTTCGTAGACATCGCCGTTGCTGTAGGTCACCCGGCCCTCGCCCTCGCGCTTGCCGGCCACCATTTGGCCCTCGTAGACGTCGCCGTTGCCCTGGGTCAGCGTGCCCTGGCCGTGCATCTGCCCGTCTTTCCAGCCGCCTTCGTAAACCAGCCCGTCGGGCATGGTCAGCGTGCCCTGTCCGGCGCGCTGGCCGGCCAGCATGTCGCCCTCGTAGACCGCGCCGTCCGGGTAGGTGATGGTGCCTTCGCCCTGCTTGACGCCCATCTCCCAGTCGCCTTCGTAGCGATAGCCGCCGGGGCTTTCCATCACGCCGTAGCCGTGATGAAGCGCCTTTTCGAAACTGCCGGTATAGGTCACGCCATTGGCGTATTGGGCCACGCCCTCGCCGGTGATCTCGCCCTCGGCCCAATCGCCCTCGTAGGTGCCGCCATCGGCGAAGGTGATCTTGCCCTTGCCATGCGGCTTGCCCTTCACGAACTGGCCGACATAGACCGACCCGTTGGGGAATTTCGCGGTGCCCTGGCCCAGGATCTCGCCATCGACCCAGTCGCCGGAATATTCGTAGCCGTTGGGCAGCCGGTAGGTGCCCTGGCCATGCTGCTTGCCGTCCTTGAACGTGCCTTCGTAGATGCCGCCGTCGTCGTATTGCTTCGTGACGACCTGTTGCGCCTGGGCCATGCCCCCCGCGGCCAGTGTCGCGGCGAGGATCAGGCCCGCCGCCCTGCCGCCCAGTCTCGCCTTCGTCATCTCCTCGCCCCCCGTCGGAATCGCACTCAAGGGCCGGTCTTGGCCCCGTTCACCTCGACGTGACCGTAAGCCGGGGGGCGCGTGCTGACAAGCGGCGGGGGCATCAATCGCCTTTCACTTGCCCGTCAGTCTGTTAAGACAGCCGCGAAGACAAGGGACGGGCGGTATGGCCGACAGATTTCGCCTGACATTGGCACAGTTGAACCCCACCGTCGGCGCGCTGGCCGCCAATGCCGAAAAGGCCCGCATGGCCTGGCAGACGGGCCGCGCGGCGGGCGCCGACATGGTGGCCCTGCCGGAAATGTTCGTAACAGGCTACCAGACGCAGGATCTGATCCGCAGGCCCGCCTTCCAGGCCGAGGCGATGGCGGCAATTCAGGCACTGGCGGCGGAAACGGCCGATGGCCCCGCGCTTGGTATCGGCGGCCCATGGGTCGAGGGCGGCAAGCTCTACAACGCCTATTTCGTCTACCAGGGCGGCACGCTGGTGGCCCGGATGTTGAAGCATCACCTGCCGAACGAGGATGTGTTCGACGAGGTGCGGCTGTTCGCGCCGGGCCCGATCGCGGGGCCCTACCGCGTCGGCCCACTTCGGCTGGGCAGCCCGGTCTGCGAGGATGCGTGGTACGAGGACGTGGCCGAGACGCTGGCCGAGACGGGGGCCGAAGTGCTGTTCGTGCCGAACGGGTCGCCCTATCGCCGCGGCAAGCAGGATCTGCGGTTCAACGTGACCGTGTCGCGCGTGGTCGAGACGGGGTTGCCGCTGATCTACCTCAACACGGTTGGCGGGCAGGACGACCAGGTCTTCGACGGGGCGAGTTTCGCCCTCAATCCCGGCGGGCAGATGGCCTTGCAGATGCCGCCGATGGAAGAGGCGATCACGCATCTGGACCTGGAACGCGGGACCGAGGGCTGGCGGGTGCTGCCGGGCGAAATGGCCCCCTGGCCCGACGATTGGGAGATGGATTATCACGCGATGGTCCTGGGGCTGCGCGATTACCTTGGCAAATCGGGTTTTTCCAAGGTGCTGCTGGGCCTCTCGGGCGGGGTCGACAGCGCTTTGGTGGCCACCATCGCAGCCGATGCGCTGGGCCCCGAGAACGTGCGCTGCGTGATGCTGCCGTCGCGTTATACCTCGGCCGAGTCGCTCGACGATGCGGCGGCGGTCGCCCGCGCGCTGGGCTGCCGTCTGGACGATCTGCCGATCACCGGGCCGCAAGATGCGGTCGGTGCGGCGCTGGCGCCGCTTTTCGAGGGGACGAAGCCCGACATCACCGAAGAGAACATCCAAAGCCGGCTACGCGGCCTTTTGCTGATGGCTTTGTCGAACAAGTTCGGCGAGATGCTGCTGACCACCGGCAACAAGTCCGAGGTGGCGGTGGGCTATGCCACGATCTATGGCGACATGGCCGGCGGCTACAACCCGATCAAGGATCTCTACAAGACCCGCGTGTTCGAGACCTGCCGCTGGCGCAACGCCAATCACCGGCCCTGGATGAAGGGCCCGGCGGGCGAGGTCATTCCGCCCCGCGTGATCGACAAGCCGCCTTCGGCCGAATTGCGCGCGGACCAGAAGGACGAAGACAGCCTGCCGCCCTACGAGGTGCTGGACGCGATCCTCGAACGGCTGATCGAGGGCGAGCAATCATTGGCCGAACTGGTGAAGGCCGGTTTCGACCGCGATACGGTCAAGCGCGTGGAATCGCTGATCTATGTCGCTGAATGGAAGCGATTCCAGGCGGCGCCTGGCACCCGGTTGACGACGATGGCCTTCTGGCTGGACCGCCGCTATCCGATCGTGAACCGCTGGCGCGACGGCAGCTAGGCGGGGCGCATCGGCACCTGAATCGTCTCACCCGCCCGCACGTGGCCTGGCTATGAATTTTCGCACAGAAGCCGTGTGATCGTGCATCTTTTGCGCGGCTGCCACGTTGATACATCTCCCCCATCCGAAACCCGAGACGGGAGAAGTGAGATGACCCAACCGAAAGTCGCCGTGATCTTCTATTCCACCTACGGCACCAACCATCAGGTCGCCGAAGAGGCCGCAAGGGCCGCGCGCGAGGCGGGGGCCGAGGTGCGCCTGCTGCGCATAGCCGAAACCGCGCCGAAAGAGGTCGTCGAGGGGCAGGATGCCTGGAAGGCGCAGGTCGAGAAGGTGGCCGATATCCCCGAGGTGACCCATGACGACATGGAATGGGCCGATGCCTATTTCTTCGCCGCGCCGACCCGTTACGGCAATGCACCCAGCCAGGTCCGCGCCTTCATCGACACGCTGGGCGGGCTGTGGTTCCAGGGCAAGCTTGCAGACAAGGCCGTGACCGCGACCACCAGCGCGCAGAACGTGCATGGCGGGCAGGAAGCGACGATCCTGTCGCTTTACACCACCTTCATGCATTGGGGTGCGATCATCGTGGCGCCGGGCTACACCGACCAGGTGCTGTTCGAGGCCGGCGGCAACCCCTACGGGTTCTCGACCGAGGCCGGCAAGTTCGACGAAACCGGCCGCAAGGCGGTGGCGCATCAGGCCAAGCGGCTTGTGTCCGTTGCACGCAAGCTGGCTGCCTGAGGTCAGATATCGGTCAGGGCGCAGCCCTTGACCAGTCTTCGCACGTCCCGCGGCCTGCAAAGTTCGGTCGCGGGCGTGGTGACGGCGCCACTGGCCGCTGCGCTGCCTTCCTGCAGGGCGCGGGCCGGGGTGGCGCCGCGGGCCAGGGCGCGGGTGAAGGCACCGACGAAACTGTCCCCGGCGCCCACCTTTGACACGACCGGAACGTCGGCCCCCGCAGAATGCAGCCGCTGGCCGGCCGTCGCCAGGGTCGAGCCGTCGGCGCCGCGCGCCACGACGACGATCTCGGCCGCGCCGCGGCGGGCCAGATCCTGCGCGAAATCGGCGGTATCGCGGCGTTCGGGCAGCGGCCGGCCGGCCAGCGCCTCGGCCTCGCCCGAATCCATGCGCAGTACATGAGGCCGGGCCGTGGCCTTGGGCGGCGTCTCGGACAGGCGCTGCAACGCGGGCCCCGACGTGTCGATGATCAGCCTTGCGCCGGATTTCGACAGGGCGCGGGCCAGGCGTTCGGGGAAATCCGCGGCGAAGCCGGGCGGCTGACTTCCCGACAGAACGACGAACCCGCCCGGCCGCGCCGCCGCGGCGATGGTGCGGGGCATGGCCGCCGCGCGGGCCTTGGGCCAGGTCGGGCCGGGAAACGCGAACCGGTATTGGTCGCCGCTGGCCCGGTCGGTCACGGCGATGCCGAGCCGGGTTTCGCCCGGCGCCTCCAGTGTCAGCGTCTCGACCCCCTCGGCGCGCATCAGCGTGACCAGCGCCTCGCCGGTGGGGCCGCCGACGGCGACGAGGGCGCGCACCGGGGTGCCAAGCCTGCGCACCACGCGGGCAACGTTCACGCCGCCGCCGCCGGGGTCGATGGCGGGCGTGTCGCAGCGCAGCTTGGGTCCGGGGCGCACGCCGTCAGCCGCCGTGGCGATGTCGAGCGCGGGGTTGAGCGTGACGGTCAGGATGTCGGCGGGGTCTGGCAAGGCGGCGGCTCCGGTCTGGCCGCGTCAGACTGCCCGAAAGGAAACGCCCGGCCAAGAGGCCGGGCGCCGCCTTGCACGACAAGACGGGGATCAACCCATCATGAACTGGTAGGAGGCCGGCACATAGCGGAACCCGTCGCCCTCGGACGCCACGTAACCCAGGGCCGGGAACGGCATGTGATAGCCGATGAACGGCACCCGGTCGGCGGCAAGCATGCCCAGAACCCGGCGACGGGTTGCGGCTGCTTCCGTCTTGTCCATGTCGAACCGGACCTCCCAATCGGGATGCGCCAACGAGAATACGTAGTGGTTTGCGGTGTCGGCGAACAGCACGAGGTTCTGGCCGTCGCTTTCCAGCATGTAGGCCATGTGACCGGGCGTATGGCCGAAGGCGGCCATCGCGGTAACGCCCGCGGCCACGCTGCCGCCATCGTCGAGGAAGCTGATCTTGTCGTTCAGCGGCGCGACCTTGGCATCGAAATTCTCGTTGCCGGCCTGGGACCAGTGATTGTGTTCGACCGAGCCGGTCACGTAGCGGGCGCCGGCGAAGGTTTCGCCGTCATCGCCCATCAGCCCGCCGATATGGTCGCCATGCATGTGCGTGATGACGACGGTATCGACCTGGTCGGGGCTGTAACCCGCGGCTGCCAGCGCGCCGGTGATGCCGGCGGGGTTGAGCCCGGTATCGAACAGGATCAGTTCGGCCCCGGTATTGACCAGCGTCGGCGTGAAGAAGAATTGCGCCGCCTCGGTCGGCAGGAAGGCCGCTTCGGCCGCGGCGGCAAAGTCTTCGGCCGGTGTCGACAGGCCGAAGATGCCTTGGGGGTTTTCCACGGTGCGGGTGCCGGCCAGAAGCGTGGTCACCTCGAACGCGCCAAGCTTGAAGCGGTGATGCGTGGGCACGGTCGTCCCCATCATGTCGGCCGTGGCGGAGGCCGGGCGGGCGGTGGCGCCAAGGGCGCCGGCGGCCAGAGGCAGCGCGGCCCCGGCACTCAGCGCCTGGCGGCGGGTCATCGTCGTCATGGTCTCTCTCTCCCTGGTATCGAAAGGATGGTGCGACGCCTGACAGGATAGCGCGGCGCGGTGACGGAACGAGGATCAATGCCTGCCGTGGTGCACAGGTGCTGTGCGCGGGTTCATTCCCACCAGCGGTCGATCGCGGCGATCTGTTCGTCGGACCAGCCGAAATGATGCGCGAGTTCATGCACCAGAACATGCGCCACGAGGTCATCCAGCGCGACATCCCCGCGCCCGGCCCATTCGTCGAGGATCGGACGGCGGAAAAGCCAGATCACGTCGGGCCGGTCACCCGGATCGGTGACGGATTTCTCGGTCAGGGGGATGCCGTCGTAAAGCCCGGTCAACTCGAACGCGTCTGCGATGCCCATGTCGTCAAGGATGTCGTCGGGCGCGAAATCGGCCACCCGCAACTGCACCGCGCGCGCCGCGCCGGCGAAGGCGGCGGGCAGGGCCTTCAGGGCCTCTTGGGCCAGCGCCTCGATCATGTCGAGATCCGGTGCCTCAACCCCTGTCCAGTCGCTCATCGCCGCCACCCCTTGCCTGACCTTGCCCGATATGGACAAAGCAGGGGCGATGTGAAAGAGCATCCCGGTCCGAAAGGAGCCCCGTCATGTCGTCCGTCACCACCCGTTTCGCCCCGTCGCCCACCGGCCATATCCATATCGGCAACCTGCGCGCGGCGCTGTTCAACTACCTGATCGCGCGCAAGGCGGGCGGCACCTTCATCCTGCGGCTGGACGATACCGACCCCGAGCGGTCGAAACAGGAATATGCCGACGCGATCATGGAAGACCTGGAATGGCTGGGCCTGACCTGGGACCGCGTCGAGAAGCAATCCGCAAGGCTGGACCGCTACCAGGCCGCGATGGATCGCCTGCGCGAGATGGGGCGGTTCTACGAATGTTTCGAAACGCCGACGGAACTGGACCTCAAGCGCAAGAAGCAGCTGAACATGGGCAAGCCGCCGGTCTACGACCGTTCCGCCCTGTCGCTGCCCGAGGCCGAGAAGGACCGGCTGCGCGCCGAGCGCGGCGGCTATTGGCGGTTCCTGCTGGATCACGAGCGGATCGAATGGACCGACGGCATTCTGGGCGACCTGTCGATCGACGCGGCCTCGCTTTCGGACCCGGTGCTGATCCGCGCGGATGGGCAGGTTCTTTATACGCTGGCATCGGTCGTCGACGATATCGAGATGGGCATCACCCATGTCGTGCGCGGTTCGGACCACGTGACCAACACCGCGACGCAGATCCAGATCATCCGTGCGCTGGGGCACGAACCGCCGGAATTCGGCCATCACAGCCTGCTGACCGGCCCGCAGGGCGAGGCGCTGTCGAAGCGGTTGGGCACGTTGTCGATCCGCGAATTGCGCAGGCAGGGCCTGGCGCCCGAGGCGCTCTTGTCGCTGATGGCGCGGCTGGGATCTTCGCAGCCGGTCGAATTGCGGCTTAGCCTGGACGAACTGGCCGAGGGTTTCGACCTGTCGCAATTCGGCGCGGCGCCGACCAAGTTCGATGCCGAAGACCTCGTGCCGCTGACCCGCGCCCGCAACCAGGCGCGCAGCTTCGCCGAGGTGAAGGACCACATCGCCGCATTGGGCGTGCCGGACGCGATGGCCGAACGGTTCTGGGCCGTCGCATCGCAGAACATCACCTATCTCGACGATCTCGAAGGCTGGTGGCGTCTTTGCCGTGACGGCGCCGAACCGGCGGTGGCCGAGGAGGACCGCGACTTCGTCGCGCAGGCGATGGCGATGCTGCCCGATCCGCCTTACGACGAGGCGACGTGGAAAACCTGGACCGACGCGGTGAAAGAGGCGACGGGCCGCAAGGGCAAGGGCCTGTTCATGCCGCTGCGGAAGGCGCTGACCGGGCAGGAGCGGGGGCCGGAAATGTCCGAATTGATGCCGCTTCTGCAGAAGGTTCGGCGCTGAGCCGAGGCGCCGATCACACGGTCAGGTGCCGGGCCCGTGCGCCGCGTTCGATCGCGGCCGCATGCAGACGGTCGATGTTGAGTTCGTGCCGGATCTCTTCCAGCATCCGCAATTCGCTTTGCCCCAGCTTGGCGTCAGCCGCGGCCACGTCGCAGGCCAGCGCATAGGCGGTTTCATAAAGTTTCTCGGGCAGCGCGTCGCGAACGAGGCCGAAGAGCGCGTCCAGCCCGTCCTCTTCCTCCAGCAGCGAAATGACGGCCTGGCCGACCGCGCGCAGTCGGTCGATGTCGTAAGCCGCGAAGACCGGCAGGTGACCGACCTGCCGGTCGATCGCCATCAGTTCGGCGGTGCGCACCGTCTCGTCCGAGAAGGACACGGTCACCATGATCGCGACCAGCGCGTCCTGGGGCGAAAGAGAGGGCAGCGGCGTTGTCACTTGTTTTCCATCCGGGGTCATGCTGCGGCGCAAAATATTGACCTTCCGCCGACAACTCAAGTAGGGGCATGGCCTGGCGGCGGATCGACCGCCGCACAGCCGGAAAGGGTGGCGAGATGACGAACCTGCGCGATGCCGCGATGGCCTCCAAGGCCTGGCCCTTCGAAGAGGCGCGCCGGGTGCTCAAACGCTACGAGAAGAAGGCGCCGGAAAAGGGTTTCGTCCTGTTCGAGACCGGCTATGGCCCCTCGGGCCTGCCGCATATCGGCACGTTCGGCGAGGTCGCGCGGACCACGATGATCCGCCGCGCCTTCGAACTGATCTCGGACATCCCGACAAAGCTGATCTGTTTTTCCGACGACATGGACGGGATGCGCAAGGTGCCCGACAATGTCCCGAACCCCGAGATGCTGCGCGAACATCTGCAGCGCCCGCTGACATCGGTGCCCGACCCGTTCGGCACGCATGAAAGCTTCGGCCATCACAACAATGCGATGCTGCGGCGGTTCCTCGACACGTTCGGGTTCGAATACGAATTCATCAGCGCGACCGATTTCTACAAGTCGGGCCGGTTCGACACCGTGCTGCTGCGTGCCGCCGAAGAATACGACAGGTTGATGGAGATCATGCTGGCGTCCTTGCGCGAGGAACGCCAGCAGACCTATTCGGTTTTCCTGCCGCTGCATCCCGAAACGGGCCGCGTGCTTTATGTTCCGATCAAGGAAGTGAATGCCAAGGACGGCACCATCACCTTCGACGACGAGGGCGGCCGCGAATGGACCGTTCCGGTGACCGGCGGCAACGTGAAGCTGCAATGGAAGCCCGATTTCGGCGCCCGCTGGGCGGCGCTCGATGTCGATTTCGAGATGTATGGCAAGGACCATTCGACCAACACGCCGATCTATGACGGGATCTGCCGGGTGCTGGGCGGCAAGGCGCCCGAGCATTTCACCTATGAACTGTTCCTCGACGAGAACGGCGAGAAGATTTCCAAGTCGAAGGGCAACGGGCTGACGATCGACGAATGGCTGACCTACGCGTCGACCGAGTCGCTGAGCTATTTCATGTTCCTCAAGCCGAAGACGGCGAAGCGGCTGCATTTCGACGTGATCCCGAAGGCCGTGGACGAATATCACCAGCAATTGCGGGCCTTCCCGACGCAGGACGCAGCGGCGCAGCTGGCCAACCCGGTCTGGCATATCCACAACGGCAATCCGCCGGAGTCGAAGATGGTGGTGCCGTTCTCGATGCTTCTGAACCTCGCTTCGGTCGCGGCGGCCAAGGACAAGTCGGGGCTTTGGGGGTTCATCCGCCGCTACGCGCCAGAGGCCAGCCCCGAGACACATCCCGACCTCGACCAGGCGGCCGAATTCGCGGTGCGCTATTTCCGCGACTTCGTGGCGCCCGAGCGCCGGTTCCGCCTGCCGACCGACCAGGAACGCGCCGCCATCGCGGATCTGCGCGACCGCCTGAAGGCGTGGCAGGGCGGGCTGGATGCCGAGGAGTTGCAGTCCTTGTGTTTCGCCGTCGGCCGCGAACACGGGTTCGAACCGCTGCGCGCCTGGTTCGCGGCGCTTTACGAGGTGCTGTTGGGCGCCAGCCAGGGCCCGCGCTTCGGCGGGTTCATCGCGCTTTACGGCGTCGACGAGACGATCGCGCTGATCGACCGGGCGCTGGCCGGCGAACTGGCGGCGTAGCGCTCCCGCCCGGCCCGCGGCGCTGGCGCGCCTTGGCCGGTTGGGCCCGGCCGCGCCTGTGGCGCGGCGGCGCTAGGATGCGGCGCGTTCCCACCAGCCGCGCCACCGCCGGGCGAGCGCCCCGGGCGCCTCGGCATGGAACAGCCGGCCGGTGGCATGGGCGCGGTCCATC
>Ga0180436_10001053_pt1 | contig 27497 bp, 28 predicted proteins | sample SS_ome_2_FD_132434 | JGI IMG/M metagenome (GOLD analysis project Ga0180436, IMG submission 132434) | Hypersaline lake sediment archaeal communities from the Salton Sea, California, USA - SS_3_S_2 metaG | ecosystem: Environmental > Aquatic > Non-marine Saline and Alkaline > Hypersaline >... | reverse complement strand
TCGAACTCTCTCTGCACCATCTCTTTTTGTTCTCGGCTTATGTTCTTCTTGAGTATCTTATTGAGTGACTCTTGACTAACTCTAACTTTACCCTTCAGCTCGTCAAGTACAGTTGATGTAATCTCTTTGAAACCTTGGAATGCAGTTCGAGTTGTTTTGCCAGTTACTTGTTTAAGAGCTCCGACAGAACCAAGTACATCAAGACCTGCTCCGCCGTCTGGTCCGATCCCAACTAGAATACCATCTGGACTCATATACATTCCATAGCCTTTATCATAGAGGTCTCTGTCTTGTGGTGCCATCTTTGCAAGTTCCTTCTCACTGTATAAATTAACTGGTTCATACCCCATCGCTAATGCCTCTGCTGGAGTCTGAGCGATGTCTGGTACGATCATGGAATAGAGTTCTCTTGTGATGTCTCTCACTCTTACCTCTCCTGCTTCTGGAGTGAAGATGTCTTTAATCTTTTGTTGAAAACGAGATGGGAGATCGAAGATCTTATCAAGTATTCCTTGGTTCTTTTCTGTCTTGACATCTCTTTTCTTCTCTCTAGCTTGACGTTGTATCTTCTCTTGAACGGATTTCTTTAGTGCCTTTAACTTAAGTGGGAGAAGGCCAAGCTCTGTGATACCCTTGTCCTTTAGAATCTCTTCAAGCTTCATTACGTTCTCTTTGTATTGTACTTCCTCTTTATTAACGAGACTCTTTGAATAGTATCGTGTATACATTGCTTCGAGTCCAGCTTCATAAGAACCAGTTAACTCCTTCTGTTCTTCAAGCAAACCAAAGTATTCTTTCTCGTCTCTGTTGATCAGAGTAGTACTTAATGGCGAGAGGATCTGTTCGAGACGAATGTCAACTGGAAACTTCTCTCCCTCAGGAGATGAGCCACCGATCAGCTTATTTAACTCGTTCAATAATGGAATTGTCTTGAACCACTCGATTGTTGTCTTGTCGAATGTGCCTTCGAGAAACTTACCTCTCTCACCTGTGAACTGTTCGATCGAGTTACCAAAGTAGTTCAAGTTGTTGTTTAGATTTGTAGTAACTTGCAAGAACGGATTGAAGCCAACCTCATTTAAGTCTGGCGGAAGCTGGAAGATATTAATCAGTCTGATCAAGTCTGCTTGCGGTAAGACAGATTGAGTTCTGATATATTTATCATAGAGTTCTCCAGCAACTTCAATCTCACCAGTCTTAATCAAGCCCATGTCTCGTTCTCTTCCTGTCATATACTTAACATTCGGATCTTGCTTCTCGATCTCGTCGACTCGAGCATTGAAGATTTTCTGCATCACTGCAAGTCGAGTTGGAGTATTCCAGAGAGACGAGATCTGTAGAGGAATATTAAATCTAGACCAAGCCCAGAATGGAATAAACTTCTTGATGATCTTGTCTCCTTCACCTAAGCCAGTAAGATAATCAAATAAATATTTGTTCACATACTTCTTAGCATCTGCTCGCATTGTTTTCGTAACTTTACCTGATTTGCCAGCTAATGTTTTGAGTCTGTCAATGTAGAGAGCAAGTCTTGCATTGTCTTCAAGTGCTGTTCCGATATTGCGAGACAAATTAAGATACTGTCTGAGTATCGGAATACGATAGATCTCTGCTGGGTTCTTGTATTTGTTTACGACTTTGATAATGTCGTCTGTGTGTTCTGCAACTCTTGCCATATCGTGGAGGTCGATAGCAAAGAAGCCTCTGCCGATCACATCGTCTTTAAGTGCCCAGTCAATCCACTTAGCAGGTACCTTCTCAGGGAATAACTTCCTTGCTATCTGACCCTTCCACCCTGGGATCTTTCTTGCTTCATTGATATATCCAGCAATCTGTTGAAGCGCTGCGATCGGAATGTTCTTCGGGTTCATACTCCCAAGAACGATCGCGTTGTACAGATTACCAATTACGTTTCTAGTATGATATCGAGGTCTGACTGCAGTTGCTAATGGTTTCCAATTACGATTAAAGAAGTCAAGAGGAGATAAGAGTTTTCTCATCGTCTCTTGAAAAGCACTCGGAGCAAATCTTCTGTTAAGCTCAGATGCTACTTCCTTCGGTACAAACCATGTCTTACCCTTCTCTGGAGTAAACTCGTCAACGTTAAACCTCTTCTTAATCTCTGCAGTAACTCTTCCTTGTTTCTTGAAGATCTGATATGCTTCGTCACCGACCATTGCTTTCAGTTGCTTTTGTAAGTTATCAAACTCAAGACCGTATGTTCTTCGTACACCTTCAAGGAAAGCCGACTTCATGTTATCAAGTGCAACCTTAATCTTGATCGCTGAGATAGAGACTACTGGATCCTTGACAAAACCCTCGACGTCTTTCGATTTTTTCAAATAACCAGGGTCTCCCTTCTTGAATGGTTTGATCATTCTCTCAGACATCTTTAGCTTCGGTGGGAAGAAGTGATGCAGATAATTACTGATTGCATACTCTTCTGGTAAGCCAGCTTGTACTCGAAGCTTTGGTACCTCTTGCGTTAGCCACCAATCAATTGCAGATTGTATCTTCGGGTTATCAGATGTTGCTAGTTTTGTACCAGAGCGTCTTGCTGCATCGATCGTCTCGAAGAACTTTACTCTCTCTGCGCCATTTAACTTAAAGATCTTCTCAAACTTTTGTGCAGTCGATCTGATGATACCCTCTTGCATCTTTAGTGAGTTAACGTATAGTTTCTCTAGTGACTCTGCTAAACCACCATAACCCTTCGACCGAAGCTTGCCAAGCGGTGTGAATAAGTCTGCGACTGTCTCGTTAATTGTCTTCGCGAAGCGTGCTGCTCTGCCAGTAGTATCTGTTCTCTCAAGAACTTTTGAGCCTGCCTTTGCGATGTCATCTACATATTTAATCTTTCTTGCAGCTTCACCTGTCTTCTCGACAGCTTTGCCAACTTTACTTAAACCTCTCGCAGCAACTTTTGTTGTTCCTTTAATAACAGGCGAAGTAATACCAGACGTTGCGATTGCTAATGCATCAAGTCCGAATGTAAATGGTTTATCATACATGAACTCGACAGGGTGAGTGATCTCCTGTAACACATCAGTCGCGACTGCAGTACCAAGATTTGCTAAGATCTTCTTCTCTTTCTGAACATACTGCTTACTCATACCCTGATTGAGATCAACCATGAACTCTTCGATCAATTTCTTTTGTTCATTATATGAGACATCTCTCACAGTATCCCAGTCCTTCTTAAATTGTTTTGCTGTCTCGATCGGATTTGAGATTACATCCCAAGCAGACTTTGCAAACTCTGGTGTTCCGATTGCTGCTTGTTTTAAGATCTCGCTACCTAAACCGAAGACAGTGCCGATTGACTCTACAGGATGCCGCACAGCTTGAGAGCCGATATGTAACATCCCTTTACCAAACGACGAGATATCTTCTTTGAAGTTCTCCTCAAACCCAGCAAGAGATTTCTTGATCGGGGCATTAAGCTGAGCACGCTCTCTGATCTTTTCTCTGACTCGAGATTGAACTTGTCGTTTGATCTCTTCTTTTGTAGCCATAAATTATTGCATAAGGTCTTGCGGTGATAAGCCAAGAGATTCCCATGCTGCGATCTCTTCGTCTGTAAAGTCGAGATCTTTAAAGAACGCTCTTGTTTCTTCGGTCCAGACATCGGAGGCTACCTCTAACTCAGACTTACTGAAGTAGATCTTAGCAGATGGATCGTTTGGATTGAGACCGCGTCTGAATGTATCATCGAATGTTGATGTATCTCCTCCAGTTGTTTGAGCAAACTTAAGTCGCTCATTCCTAAAAGTCTCAGTATTATAAAATCCATCGTCGCCCTTCGAAGCCTCGAGGACTGCCGAAGCATCACCTAAAGCACCTTTCATCTGGTCGTTCATATAGATCGTTGTACTTGGACCAGACGACTTTGTCTTGCCTGCACCAGCGACTCGCCAGAGTTCTTCACCAGTATTCTTGTTGATACCAGTGACATTCCCAGAGTCATCTGTTGCTGTAACGATCGTTGAAGCTAAACCAGTTAAAGTAAACTCTCTCCCAGTATTGGGATCTGTAATTGTTGTAGTCTCACCTTGCGGAAGACTCTTCATTAGTGAGACAATGTTTGATCCTGTAAAGAAAGGATCAGATGCACCACCTGCAATTCCTGTGAAAGTCATACCATCAATTGTGACAGTCTCACCTTCTGGAATATCTTTGATGATGTCATACTTCTTTGTAACAATGTCAAAGAGTTGAGATTGCTCAGCTCTCTGATCTGCTTTTAAATCAAGCTTCAGTCCAGCTACTGACATTGCTTGCTGGAACTGAGTTGTTTGTAATTGCAACTCAAACTGAGCCCATTTGAACTCTTGATCTTTCCAAGCATCGATCTCCTTCTGTAGCTTGTCAGCCATCGTGAGATCAAGTTGTGCTAGTGCTTGTTCTCTTGCACTAACGATCTCATCTACTTTCTTCTGTGCTTGACCTCTCTGATGTTGTACAAAAGAGAGTGCAGCCGTAGAGAGACGTCTCTTCGTAGCAAATTGACCTTCTGTTGCATCAGTGATGTCTTCACGATACTCTTCTGCTTCAGCAATCAATGGAGCAAAGCGATCCATGATCAGCTGTCTCTTCTTATCTTCTTCTGCTGCAATCCGGTCTTCAATTGATTGAGTCTCTGTCTCGAGTCTTGACTCAAACTCTTCTCTCGAAGTAAAGACATCTGACGACGTAATGTCTGGGATGTCTGTATCGATATCAATGCTCGATGGTAGATTTGTACCATCTCCTGCAACACCTTCGCCAGCAGAGTCTCCTACTGTAGACTCAATTGCTTTACCAACGTCTGACGGATCAACTGGAACAAAGCCGAGTTCATCTGATAGAGCTTGTAGATATTCTGAAGAAGAACTTTTTGAGACTCCGACTGACTTACCAGTTGTTGGGTTCTTCAGATATTGAAAGTTACTACCAGAATACGGCTTGTCAGTAAATGCAACGAATGCTTCTGTGCCATCATCAAAGATTTGTTTGATGCCACCATCTGCAAGAGTTTGTGATTTGATTTTCTTTGCCATAGTTATTCTAGTTAGTAAACCCAAGCTTCAAGGAAGCAGTTAATTGCTTGACCACTCGCATCAGCATCGTTCCACCACTTCAGAGTAATGTTTGTTGCATCGAGTGTTGAGCTTGCAGTATAGTCGTTGCCGTTATCGCCGCATTGAACAACATAATCATTACTTGAACCAGAGACTGTTGATGCGACAAACATCGTCGATCCATCATAAAACCCAGATGAACTATTTGCAGTTGCTCCTTCACTGTGACAGTGCAGAGTAATGTGGTCTGGTGTTACTCCAAAACCGTGAGCAAATGTTTGAGCAGTATAACAACTATTACCACAACTTGGTTCATCGAAAGCAGAGATGTAATGTTTCGTCGTATATGTACTGTCAGCATAGCTTTTCCTAACAGCGTCGTTATTATACGCCGGGTCTTCTTCGATACTTGGAGCATTCTCAAATGTCGTTGTTGCTGTAAATGTTGAAGAAGCAACGTCCATGTTTGTCATTGCTGTGTTTCCAGTAAATGCAAAGTCTTCTGTTAAATCTAGAAAACCCTGGTTGATCTTACCATCTGACTCAGTTACAACAATCATATTGTCTGAGATTGAAGGAGAAGATGAAGCATCTCTTGCCTGTAAGCACAACGGGCTGTTTAGTCCAAGATATGTACTTGCTGCAGCTTCGTCTTCTGTAGCTAGTTCACATATACCTGCAACTGTCTCTGTCGAAGTTGCTGCGCCTTGATTTGCAATATTGTCAGCATAGTTCTTCGATGCAGCATGAGAGTCTGCAGTCGGCTCAGGTATTGTAATTGTACCAGAGAACGTTGTATTCCCTGAGAATGTATTTGTACCTGAGAACGTATTACTTCCTGAGACTGTCTGATCAGACTCTAGATCAAAGTATTGTTGATTTAGAAAATGATCGTCGTCTGAAACGTAGACGATCTCACCTGGAAGATGCTGAAGAATATTTGCAGATGAAGAAGCCCATCGACCATACTCTAGGCCTCTTGAATAAATTGTGAATGTCTTCGTACTTTGATTAAGATCATTCACAGCTATCTTTTCTTCGCCGTCTCCCTCTCCAACTGTCAAGATCAATAGATCTCCGAACGATGTTGAAGCTAACGAAGTTCCGTCTGGGAGAGTGATAGAGTTAACTACCAGTGTTGTCTCTGTTCCTCCCTCTGCTAGCGAAGATGCAAGTGTAGTCGAGAACCCAGATGGCCGGAAGGGTTTGACTGCACCGAATGCGTCAGAGTAAGGATTGCGTAAGTATTCTTCCAATAAGACATTCTGGTCATAAGTACCAGTATACTCATCGTCAGCGATCTGCGAGTAATACTCTGCTCGTTCTTTGATCGAAGGTAGATTACCTTGAAAGAAGTCCCAGAGCGTTGCATTAACAGATGTCGCTGTTAGAAGGAATATTACACAAAGACTTGGAATTAGTTTTCTCATATTAACCTTCTAATGTGTCTTGAGGTAGATCAAAGCCTTCACCTGGATTGATGATACCTTCAAAAAATATTTTATAGTAACCTCCTTTTGTACCACAGATACGCTGGACTTGGAGGTCATACCATTGTATCTTTTGTAACTCGACTATTACTGTGAATAGCCGAAGTTCCTCGACTGCATCGAGTGTTCCACCTAAGACTTGCTCTCCTAACTTGAAAGCACCGAGTGTCTTGACTGCAGAAGACTGAACATAATCATCAGCAGCATCGATCGTAATCTGCTGACTACCAGAAGCACCACCGTCATAAAAGAATGACACGTCAATCTCTGTACCAGGTGCGATTAAACCCATGATCAGATATGACTCTGCTTCCTTTAAGTTCTTTGCTCCGAAGTCGTTTCTGTTGTCTGTATAGATAGATCTCATTGCTGCTCCTCCACGAGTGTGACCAGTGAAAGCTTTATACGTTGCTCCTTCCATCGAAGAACCAAAGTAGAGTTCATTGTTATAAATGAACCAGCTATCGACTGTCCAATCAAGAATTGAGAAGCCTCGCTGTCTTTTCCCATCTGTACCAACGTAATACCAGATCGCGATGACTTTGTTATTGTTTGTCTGATCTGAGTCTGATTTACAAGCTACAAGATAGACATCCTCCTTCGCATAATAAATTGATGCTGCTTCAGAGAAGTCATAACCGTCGATCGTTGTTTTGATCTCATCAGAGATCGGGTCTGCATTCCAATCATTCGTTGCAATGTTACGAGATAAACTTCGTACTCCATCAGGTGCTGTATAAAGGATCTCGTTATAGATACTTGCAATACCTTTGTGATTGATTGCACCAATTGAGCCTGCTGTAACAATATGCTTGAAGCTTGGAGTCTTTGTCGTTGCTGTCGGATATTGCCATTCAAATAGAATTATCGTTCGTTCTTTGAAGATGAAGATGTATGAGTCTTGATTTGCAAGACCTGTGATCTTTCCACCAACGATGGGAAAATCCTCGACTCCTGCATCGGCTCTATTATTGCCTGATGTCCAATCAGTTGCATCACCCTCGACTGAGTACTCGAGTGAGTTTGGATCTCCTGCGTCAACAACCCACATTCGATTCTGAGCAGAGAGTAGAATACTGCTAAGAGCAACGCCAGAATAAGTAGCATCGTCCACAGCTTCAGCCACAGGATCATCTGTATCAGATGATGCATGTGCAGATGCAACAACGAACTTCGTAGCTGTCTTAGAAGAATAAGCAATCTCTGTACCATTGTAGATGATTGTACCAGAAGCAGGAAAGCCAGCTGTACTGTTAACAAGAACATCTGTCTCTCCTCCACTTAAAGCAGCAGTTAAATAAGTAGTATTGCCAGACCAGACAGAGTAATACTCGTTTCCGTTTCCAAAGAATAACTGATTGATCGTACTTGTGTTATAGTCTTGGAAAGAAGTCGTTGCTCCTTGCGTCATTCCAGTCAGGAGGATCTCCCATCTACCTGAGTCTGTTGAATACCATTCAAGTACATTATCGCCAGACGCTGGTCTTTCTCTTACTCTGACAGGTATCTGTGTTCCATCCTGCAGAATAAACGTATAAGCGTCTTTGATCTTTTGAAGATTTGCTGGAGATTCTTGACCGAAACGAGAGAAGCCTTTGATTGGCTCAACACCGTGTCCAGTGATCTTCATATTATGAGCAACAAATGCAGACTCTGGATGGTTCTTCGTCACCGGGTATCTTGTATGCAAACCGAGGAAATTTTTGCGCTGTATTATTCTGGACATATTAACGTAGTATGTTTACCTTGCGAGGTCCTTTGGAGATACTATAACCGTAGTTATGTTTCATCTTAGCTCTGTATATGTTATACCTAGTAAGTGCTTCTGAGCGTGTAGCTTTATCAACGCGTCTGTTCGTACGTAGCAGATCATAATATGCCATCTCAAGCAATGCTACTTCGCAATCATCTGGACCGACAAATAAGTCTGTACCAGTTGAGAATGACTTCTTCCATTCGCCTGCAGCTGACTTAACAAGATAGCGAGAAAAGTAATCAAACTCAAGTTGTACTCTCTCGTTAATTCTAAGATCATCTGCTCTGAAGAGTTGATTGTCTGCAAAGCCTGTAGCATAATTAAATCTGATCTCAAAGTAATCAACGTTCTCATCATCTGGTGAACCAGAACTTGAAGCATCCTCCCAGCGGAAGGCTAATTGTTGCCAACCAGTAATGAAAGCTGTCTTGTTCAATGGAGCTGTCACAGTCTTATACCAATAGTTCGAAGTATCAGATCCCCAGAAAAGAGTCACACTTGTAAAGTCAGTGATTGTTGGGAGATAGACTCGAAGCAGAAAGTATGCTCGGTCTTCATAGTCAGATAGATCGATTGCAGTCTTCGTTGTGTTCTGAATACCTGCATAGTTATTTCCACCTGCGACAGTACCTCGAAACTTTAATGAACCAGCGCCTTGCTCATACTCATTCTCATCAACTGCAAGAGATGAACCATCTCCGACTGCAGACCATGCTCCATCAGATGAGAGATTCTCTAGAGCATCAATCTGAAAAGATTGTCCATCAGCAATGTTTACTAACAGATAATGTTCTCCATCGACATACTCTGTACTTAATCTTTGGAATGTAGAGTCTGCTGTAAGATTTGATTTGCGACGTACCTTCTTGCGTCGTTGTGGATAAAAACTACGATCTTCTAAGAATGGTAGACCACCTAACTCATAAGGAGCTTTGAAGTCAGAGAGACCAAGATAGTTCGTAAGACTGTATGCATCAACGTCTCTAAGATAATCAAGAGTTGTTCTACGTATAGCAAACCTCCAGTTAGCTTCTAATGAGAGATCATCAAGAACTCGATCAAATGTCTCATAGCGAGTATTGCTATCAGCTTTGATGTTTGCTCTTGAGCCAATCATGTTCTGTAATGCAGTGTCAAGGTTTGTGTAAGTTAAAGACATAGTTTACTTCTTATGAGAGTTATGATAAGCGTTCATAATCTCGAAGAGATGTTTACTCTCATCGTCTGTTTGAATTGTATTGAATTCATCTTCTCTAACAACTTCGACCTTGTCGTTAGGAACCCAAATTCCTTTCTTCGCTCCCCAGATAAAGAGTTCCCACTCTGGGATGTGCGCTTTTGTGTTGTCTGTAAATACGACATAGTATTCAGACTTGTCTGCGAGTTTAATTACTCGAAGCATAGGATTGTCTTCTCCCGACTTGCCATCACTAACTGATGCAGCAAAGACAAGCGGGTAGTTATAGTCTAACAATTTTAGACCACTACCATCGTGATCTGTGATCCACCACCCACCAAGGTCATCGTCCCAATCGACCATTAGAACGAGGTGTGCCCAATTGCCTGAACGAGTAGTGTCCCAATATATCTTTCTGTTAGTGTCTTTCCAAGAATGCCAATTACCTTTCTGGATCCAAAGACCAACTGGAATTGGAGCTTTCTGTAAAGCATGCTTCATTGCTGTTCGATCTTTATAATAGACATACGACCAAGAACCTAACTCAAAGTCGTCTGCTGCTTTAGCAAGATCATCAAGTTCTTCTTTTGTAGCTTTATGCCAACGACCATCTCGATAAAGATGTACAGTTTGCATTCTTGCTTCACCTCCCCAGAATTGAGAAGTAGGTAATCTGACATCGAGAAGCATACCTCTTTGACAGACTCTCATGATATCTTTGAAACGAGTACCACCGTTAAAGTGTCTGACATTACCGTATGGCCATCTCCATGTAAAGTATAGCTCCCAATCTAGGTAGAATTGTTTAAGTTCACAAAGTGAAGATGGAACGCATGAAAGAATGCTATCTTGAAACGCTAAGTTTCTAGGATAGCTTGGATGCTTCATAATAGCTCTCGCCCTTCCCAGTGTCTTTACTGGCTGATAGCCGAATAGCTCTTCCGCAAAGATTTCTCTGTATCGAGCGAACTTCGGAGAAGCACCATCGCCGACAGACTCAAGAACAAGTCCGCCAGGTTTGCTGTTCCAATGCATCAAGTTGTAGATAAGTCTTCGCAACATATTTAAGACTTAATTAATTAAAGAGGGAGAGCTACATTTGTCTCCCCCTACCAGGCTAATGCAAATTAGCCATGGCTTTCAAAGAACAACGAAGGAGTATGTTAATCTTCATCTGGTTCTAAACCTCGTCCAAGTCGAAGGTCTTCATAGTATAGCTCCCAGAACTCGAAAGCCTGCGGGTTATAAAATCTATGACAATGGTAGCCACAACTTTCGATTCGAACAGGTTTAGTCGTCTTCGATTGATTACATCGATCGTAATAAACACAGTCATGGCAATACCATCGTCTCATCTATCACCTCCTTACAAACCGAGAAGCCTGTCTGTTAGGCGTGGACAAAACCTGTTTAGAATAAGAACGATGAGAAACAAAATACTCATCAATAGAATTGCACTGAAGAGTTTAAGTTTTTGCATCGTTCCTCCTCTGACTTAAGTCGAGTATTCTTGTTCCGCAGTATGGACAGATATAATACCTGCCATCCTTACTCATCAAGTTGCCGCAGCTTGGACATGTTTTTCTCATCGCATCCTCCTTTCCTTTTATATTCTTCTTTTGGTCGATCTAACATCAGATCGCACCACGGACATTTGTATAAGTCTTCTCTAACAAGACACAGCGTGTGCTTACATACTGGACAATTCATTCTTCCTCCTTCAGAGATTAATTCGTTCCCTTCTGATAAACTTCCAAGTGATTACTGCATATTGTTCGATCGAAAACTTTGGTGTGTCATGAACATAGACACCGATCTCTTGATGGCACGTTGGACATAATAAGACTGTGAACGGATTTGATAAACCCTGACCAAAATACTTTCGCGGAAAGATGTGGTGAGCTTCGAGATTTGTTTTTGTTCTACACCGTGGACAAAACCCATACTTCTTTGTCTTTGTTTTCAATGTTTACCTCCTTCGTTTAGTTTATGTCGTGTTCTCTTATGAGCTGTTTAATCTCTTGACCGCTTGTCTCTAGACTCTTTAAGCGTGTAATGATCTCGAGATAATGTAGTTCAATTTGCTTTTCGTTATTATCGACTCGCCTTTCTATCTGTTCCCAGCGTTCTGCGTATAGGTCAGTCTTGCCGTCAATGTGTTTTATTTTAGCTTGCATCTTTTCATAGCCAATACCTGTACTAATTAGAAAGCTGGCTATCAATACAATACTGGTTACGCTTATGTGAAAAGAATAGTCTTTTAACAGTTGTTTTGTTTTTTCCCCCATATTTATATTAAACCCAGAGCAATTATCCCTCCTACGATTCCAGTAAACAAGGAGAGCAATATCACTAACAGGATTTCATTAAGTTTACTCATTATTTAATCCTCCAGCCGATAGGCTCGCCTTTGGTCTTAACCCGACCCCAGATAGCGTAGCCAACGCCAATTAATACGAATAAAGCCGAAACAATGGCAGTTACTTCGTCTTGAAGCACTGGCAAGCCCAGCCATTTAATTAACATACCTAGCACCACTACGATATTGCCTTGTAGTGAGGCGCTTTTGTACCAAATTTTGTCTTGCATAACATCGTGTTTAATTATTATTGCTGACAGATAAAGCTGCCAGTAGAGCCTATGTTAATACTAAATCCCTGGTCTATATAACAGCCATCTTCACATTCAAGTTTTGCACCGATATTTATTCCTCCAGCACTGTCCAAATAAAAGTTACAAGAGCCTTCGACATAAACATCAGTATAAATATTGCAGTTATCAGAAGCATTAAATTGGTGGTCACCACCATCGGGGGTGCAAGTGTCGGTAGCAGCCAATGTGACTGTTAGTGTTGGATAATTACTCCCATTTTCCTCATAATAAATCGTTTCATTTATTGAGCCATCAGCTTCCCAGGTCGGGTCGCCAGCAACCGCATTATTTACATCATAATCAGCTTGAATGGCTAATTGTGTTGTTCCACTTTGATTGATATAACTATAATCGCTTCCATCATTATCAAGTGTCCAAGTATTTACACTATCTCCACTATCATCAAGGTCGCCGTGTAAAATACCATCTGCATCACGAATGTCTTCACCAGCAGCTCTTTCAAAGTCTGAGTTTGCGGGGCTGGCTGGGTTAGCCATATCACCATCTGTGATATACCAATCAACACCACCAAGGCTAGTTCCATCACCAACAATGCTCCCATTCAATATTGTTACAGAAAAAGTAGCGGCAGATACTGTTCCGCTTAAAGCACTTGTATCAAAGGCAAATTGTGGTCTGCCTAATACTTTATAATTGCTTCCAGTTGACCGAGCTTGTATTCTTGCAGCTTGCCTGCTTGAATATCCGTCCTCATTACCAGTTCCATTACCAGTCCGAATTGTATCCCAAGCTTCAGTAGCACCACCACGAAAGAAAAAAGCATCACCAGTAGTAGAATAAAAATCGTCAGCCAGTGCGACATTTCTACTAACCATTCTTCTTATAAGCCCATAACCAAGGATTTGTTTCTCATATTGACCTGGAGTTGTAGTTGCACTTTTAATTTTGTGCCAATCATTACCCACCTTGCGAAATTGCCTACCTGGGACAATATCAATCACCCAGATTGTAGTAGTTGTCGTTTTTTCTTTTAAATACCAAAATGTATTACTTGTTTTCTTTGAAAAATCTTCCTCAACCTCAACCTCTATGTTCTTACCATCTTTATCTTTAATTTTTATTTTTTTCTTTTCTTTGTTAGCTTTTCCAGTATCATAATAATACTTAACCCAAGTTTCTTCACTGCCATCTTCATACTTATTGTTAATAATGGTTTGCCCAACAATCTTACTTTTCCTCGCTTCTAATACCTCATTAACAGGGGGGTCTATTCCTAATTTCGGAACTCCCCCAAAAATAAACCAACCAGAAATAATTATTCCAGACAAAGCTCCACCTAAAATGTATTTTTTACTTTTCATAGAATTTTAAACTCCTAATGTAAATTATAAGTGCAATAATTTGTCCGATAATGAACACAATATCTTTTCTGTGAAATGAGTAAAAGAGTAATATCCCAGAGCCAATTATACTAAGCCACCAATACATTTTGGGAACAACAATTTGCTTTTCCTTTTCTATTGCTAACCATTGTATCAATGTCCTTGAAAAGAATAATCCCTGTGCTAAAAAGCCAACAATTATCCACCAATCAAATGTCTTGAATAGCATATAATCTAGCAATATCCCTGCTTACAATTTCTAAACCATCACTTGTATCAACATCACCCTCCTTTTCCGCTTGGGTTTTTAACTTTAAAACCCTGCGATAAAGTTTTTCCAATTTGTGTGTCATATTATTTGCACTTAGTATTATCTATTGGTATTGTTTTTACCTTTTCACAATCAACCCTGCCATCATAAAATTCGTTCATAAAAACTATAAATCCCCAGAACAAAAATATTAAGACCAGCCATATTTCAAGTTTATTATTCTTTATAAATTTTAGTAACATTTTAAAGTAGTAGTAGCCCCGAATACAAAGTAACAACCATAAGTGCCATCAGTAAATTCAACCGCATCCTGTATCGTAGTTGTGCCAGTAATATCCTCTATCTCATCAGCGAATAATCTACCAGTCGCACTGCCGATAGTAGTAGAAGCATTGGTAAATGTCCAGTCACCAGTAAATGTAAAGTCGCCATCATCATCTATATCCTCGTTAATTACGCTATCATTACCGAGTTCGCCAGCGCCGACATTTCCCCAGCTTACTGCACCGCCCTCTGCTAAGTCTGTAAAATTTCCCCAATTCAGGTTATCAGTATCTATTATGTCGTTACCAGTAAAGTCGGTAAAAGTATATGTGCCATCAAGCACATTGCCTATTTCGCTATTGATTTCTGTGGTCGCATCAGTACAACTCTCTACTGCCCCACTAGCATCTACACCCAAGGGATATTCACCAGCATTACAATTAGCTCCGTTAGCAGCTAAAGCAGTAGCAGTATCAGCGTTGCCAGTTACATCTCCAGTTACATCTCCGACCAAATCCCCAGTAAAGGTAGTAGCCCATATATTCGTAGCGGTTATTCCAGTAGTAGAGGCATAAGTAACAGTTAAGTTTGTAGCGTCCAGGTCGGTTGTCCAAATATTCGTAGCCGTTAAATTAGTAGTAGAGGCGTTCCCAAAAGTCCAGGTTCCAGTTACTGTTTCATCTTGAGCTAAAGCACCGTATTGTGTGTGGTCATCATCTGTTAACCCTGCCATGTCTCCGTGATCGGTGGCAGCTTCAATAGTGAGGTCAGTTCCCCAAGGAGTTGATACCTCTATAAAATTAGCGTCTCCATTTTGTGTAATTATTCTGGCAATAAAGATACCAATATTCGTCAATTCATCCATTGTTGCTGGTCTTTCGGCAGCTAAAGCCTCTGATAAAGTGTAATTTCCTTGACCAAGTTGAACATAAACATCTCCGTCTATTGTCATATAAACCCAGTGAGTGCCGTATTTATTAACCGTAACCGCACCTGGTGTTCCGTCTCCGTCATCATATTCATCTGTTTCTAATGCCCAAGAACTAGTGCTTGCAGTAAAGTCTCCACCTCCGTCTCGGTAAAAATATTCAAAGGTATCAGCAGAGCCATCAGTTGAGCTGTCAAAAGCGGCGGTAGTTATTCTTTCCAAAGCCCAGTAAAATACGCCAGCACTTATATTGAGTGTTAAGTCCTCACTCCCATCCTCGCTTGTTACTGCTCCACTTGCCCGTTCAATTCCGTTATGCTCCCAAAGGTAATAGTAGAGATTATGAATAACGTTGTTTAACTGCTGTCCGGCTTCGGCGATATGTGCTTCGGCTGCCTCCTGGTAAACCAAGCCAACAACAAATTGAGAGGTATGGTCTAAACCAGATAATGTCGTTGTATATTCCAACTTTGGCGAGCCACTATTATAGTCAACATAAACATAATTTAATGCGTCATCAGTCGTATCCATAGAACTTGAGGCAGACCAGTCAAAAGAGTAAAGAGTAGAGGTTGATACGCTATCAGCTCTGATATAACCTTGCCCTCCGTCAACAGCTACCGTTCCATCTCCATTGTCAGTAATATCCACCTCTGAAACATTACCAGAAGACATTGTTTTGTTTATGTAGTCCTGGAGGTCATCATAAGTAGCACCGCTAATAGTATTTAACGCAGTATACTCTGGCTCTCTTATTGTAGTAGTAGATGCAAGAGTCTCTCCAAGAAGAATTGCATTAAGTTCTACAAGAGTATCAATGTCAGCACTCTCCAAGTTACCAGAAGCAGTACCTGTTAGAGTACCGTAGAAGTTATCGGCTGTGAATGCAGTAGAAGTTCCATACGAGAGAGTTGTCTTACCAGTAACATTAAGAGTTGAGCCGAGTGTTACAGCACCACTAAAGTTTGCTGTGTCAAACTCACTGTCTCCAGTAACATCGAAGATTACATCATTAGAAGTTGTAGCTGTACCACCGATGATAAGAACATCGGCTACTCCATTTGGATAAACAAGATTTACACCATAACTTGAAGAAGTTGCAAATGCACCAGCACCAGCTGTGTCTTGCTGATAGTAATCTAATTTCTGTGTGAAAGGATTAAATCTCCAATCAGCTTGTACACTGATAGCAATGAAGAAGAGTGAGTAAAGACAGATGATAGCGCTCATTGTCGCTTGAAAGTGTTTACTCATAATCTTAGAATGTTGCTGAGACAGTATCATACGACTGAGTCGCTCTGTTAGTCCATGCAGTTGCAAAGCCAGATGTACCAGCTGCAAACGTGTAAGTAGTATCAGAGCCAGAGATAGTCTCCTTCATGATATACCATGCACCATCAGGTCTCTCAAAGCCGTAGTAAGCAGGCGAACTTGCATCAATCTCTGAAGCAATGTAACCTGCAATTACAGAGACGACAGAAACGTTTCCATCGCCATCTATAACTTTAACTGCTTGATTTGAACCAAACATATTATTGTCTCATCTTAATTATTTTTTCTTTAGCTTTGACAGCTTTAGCTAAGTCATCGAGTTCTGCTGCACGAAGCTTTAGACCTTCCTCGATCGGCTTAAGATTCTTTTCACGTGCAACAAGTTTCTTTTCTTTGAGTTCAAGTCTACTCTCTTTTTTGACAAGAGCATCTTCAATCTTACGAACTTTCTTTTCTCGTGCTTCGACGTCCTTTAACATCGAGTCTCGTTTCTTCTCAAGTTTTGAGATTGCTTTGCGTCTCTTTTCTTTCTTCTCTTTTAGGAACAAGAGATAGTCTGACTTCTTAGAGATCTTTTCTTCAAGTATCGCTACTTCTTCATGAAGATTCGATGTTTTCTCTAAAACAGACGAATTCTTTGAACGACTGCTTTCGAGTTGAGTACTTGCTGTTTGAAGATGATTCTTAAGAATAGCTAGCTCATCTTTCTTGGCAGTGATCTTCTCGTTGAGTCGTTGAAGTATTCTCTCCTTCTCAGTAACCTGCGGACGTAATTCTCCAATTCGTTTTTTGAGATCTAAATGTTTATCACTAAGCGTTGCTCTCTCAGATTTTAGTTGAGTCAGTTCATTCTCTTGAGTTAACTTAGTTCGACTAAACTGTGTCTCAAGATTACTTAAACTTGACTCGAGCTCTTTAATCTCAGCTTTAAGATGTCTTTTAACTTCTCTCTTCGAACGGATCTGTTCTTCAAGAGAAGTCTTTTCCTCTTCTGCCTCCTTGATGAGAGACTGTAAGTTCTCGAGGTGAACTTCTTTTTTATTGATCGATCTATTTAATTCTTCATAGACTCGATCTTGCTTATCTTTCTTCGACATAAGTCTATGCAGTGCCGAGTAGTTTAATGTTTACAGTTGCACCAGATGCATTTGTAACATATAGGTTTGTTACCTCTACATCGAATGGAATAACATAAGGACTATCTTCGACACCAATTGTAATACCATCATTCGAAGTTGAGCTGAGTCTGATTGTAACTGTACCATCAACTCGTAACTCAAGTCTTCGATAGACTGGTACATTGTTAAATGTTGATGCCTCATTAGCTTTGATATCTCTGTTAGTTTGACCATTTGCTACAGAGAAAGCTGCTGAGTCATACGTTGATCTATCTATTGCCATTATCTTACGATCTCGGCGTAGAGAGTTGAACTCGCTACATCAGTCGAGAATGTTACTTTAGTAAATCTAGCCCTCAGCTTCTCTGCTGGCGATGTTGGATATTTTGTGTTATGCATTTGAACAGAGCCCGCTGTTGGAACCCATGTATGAACATACGCAGTAGCACCATGCGACATCGCTACATCAGATGAGTCAGTAGTACCATCTTCTGGGAACCAATCAATTCCATCGTCAGAAAAATAATATGTCCAGTCGATCTCTGCAGATGTACTTGCGATCGCGATCAGTCTCATATCGAAACCTTCGAGATCAGCTGTAGAAAATTCGAGATCATAAGACGTAACATAATTATCAGTCGTCGATGAAGTCTCTGGTTCTAAGTAGATGTATGTACTTGTAGCAGACGCAGTTGCGATTCTCTTATTACTGATAGCACCACCAGTAAACCCTTGATCGAGTCCTTCATCTGTCACATTGAAAGGCAAGACGAAGAATGAGATTGCAACTGCGATATAAGCTATGAGTATTGTTTGGAGTGTTCTCATAGATAATTGCAGAGAGACTGCCCACCCAACTAAGAGTGGGCAGACCTCTGTTAACTTGAAGCTATGTATCTATTGAATTGCACAGACAGTAGCAGTACCAGAATGAGTGTTATCATTATCAAGTAAAGCACCATCATAAGCAGCATTCGTAAATGTTGCAGTACAAGTCACATATTCGGTAGTGTCAAGAGCTTGGTTGATACGACCATTTGTGCCGTAGTCTCCTGTCTCATAAGCAGCAGTAGAAGTAGCAACGCTTAATCCATCGATCAAAGTGTCAGATGAAGTATAAGCAGTTGCTGCTACACCGCAGTCATAAGAAACAGAAGAAGTTGCAACACCATTTTGGTTATAGGTAAAACTAACAATTGTCATGCTGCCAGAACTAAATAGATCTGTAGCAGGAAGAGCAACAGTTGTAGTCGTTGCATCGGCCATTGTCTGGTCAACACAAGTAATAGTTGCATCGTCGATTGTTAGTTCATCTCCGACTGTAGCATCATCAGCAACAGTTAAGTCTGCTGTCAATGCTAGAGTATCTAAACCAGTCGTACCTCCACCAGTGAAGCCCATTGCATCGTCTGCTGAACCATTGACAACCATTGTCAAGTTCTCAACATGTTCGATGTTTACTGACTTCGGTGAGAGTGGTAACTCCTGAGCTATACCGTAGGAAACAGTAGCTACAAGCGCGATTGCTAATGCTCCGAGTAATACTGGAGCATAGGCCCGTAGTTGTTTTTTCATACGTAGCTTACTTTATTATTTGCGAGCTCGTGCTCGACGAGTTCGCTTAGTTTTCTTGGCATCCGACTTCTTTTTTGCGTCGGCTTTCTTTTTTGGTACCTCATCCGCTTCAACTTCTTCTTCCTCTTCAACTTCTTCTTCATCAGCTTCTTCCTCTTCTTCCTCTTCTTCCTCGTCTTCACCAGCTTCTTTCTTCCTGATTGCTTCCATGTACGCATGACGAGAAGCATTCGGAGAGAGTATCTCAACTCCGAGCTCAGCAGCTTTAGTACTGAGTTCACCCATCGACATGTGCTCGAGTGGTTTTCCTTCAACCTCTTCTTTCTCAATGACTTCTTCATACTCGTCACGAGTTAAGATGCCATCTCGAACATAAGCTGGAGGAACCTTCTCTTCATGGATTGCATGCAGTTCCTTGTCTTCCCAAGGAATACCGATGTCTTTACACCGATCTTGCGAAAGAAGGCGATGCCAATTTACTTTAGCAATTGCTGTCATAAGTAAAAGTATAAGAGGGGAGAGAGTACCTCCCCCCTCGTTAATTAGCTTAGGAGTTAGTTCCGTTCGATCCGAAGATGTACATCGGATAACCAGTACCGAGAGTGTAGAAGAAATCAACACTGTATTCCCAGTCTTTGTTAGCATATACTTCTTCAGGCGGATCTAGAGAAGGTCGTTCTGCGAATAAGAGCCGCAGTGTCTTCGCAACGTATTGCGAATCACACATGAACCAATATGCAGAAGTATCGGTTCCATCTGCAGCTGCCTCTAACCGTTCCCAAACGATCAGCTTCATTGAACGCAACATCATGTTGGTATCATTGTTAGCAGAGCCTGAGATCTTGTCAGAGTACAGTATCCTTCGTGCCTCATCTTCAAGAGATGGAGGAACAATCACGGTGTCAAGACGAACTGGACGTACGAGATTGTTAACATCCTTCATTACCTTTGCGGTAGCGATTTGCTGAACGACAGCAGTACGACTCAATGATGGGTTATCATTGGTACCATCGTTTATGACGTTATTAAAGGTGTTACTGTTAATTGGATTTGAGTGGACTTTACTAAACAAAGCCAACGAATCCGGACCAACTGAGGCGACAGTGTCTCCCCAGTAGTCTGTATAGGAAGTGCTCCATCCTTGCAATAGAACATCAGCCATGGATTGATCAATTCCGTTCCAACCTTCGTCGACAACGGTTTCGACCATTCCATAAGCTTTGTCATATCGATCGAACTTTCGCATTTCCTTTGAGACAGGTACGATTGCACCATAATGTCTCTGTGTGAGAGTAAGTTGATCACCCTCAACGTTTTCGATGCGTGGTAGATTCTCACTATCGCCAACTCTTCGAATACCCGTCAAACCATGTAAGTTCTGAATGACATAGTCATAAAGTTCAGTTTCCTGAACTCCGAACAGATCAAGACCACCCATGCGAGCGATCGCTAGGTTTGAAGTCTCTTCAAAGATATCTTGGAGATCACCAGTTAATGCATCGAAGTCAGAGCGACGTATTGGCATATTTTAACTTTACGCTAATGCGGGTTTATTAAAGTGACCTCCAGCGACAGTATCACTTATGATTTCCTCGATGTGGAATACTTTGTCAGTAGTCTCACCGAGTTCAATAGTGGCTTTGTCTTTGATGTCGTAGTCGTTTCCGACGTGAGTAGCTTGCGCTAATGTAGCATCTACAGTAGCATGGAAGTATACCTGATCAGTGATACGAAGAACTTCGATCATCTGTCCGGTAGCAGTTGTAGTAACTGATTCCATTGCAACATACTCTGCTTCATCATCGCCATCAGCAGCAACTACCAGATAACCAGATGACCATTTCAAAAGATCACCTTTAACGATTGTCTGAGTTGTAGTCGCTGGACGACGACAGACTAGCCCACTATCGAATTGAACTGGAATAAACATAATAGTGTCACTAGATGTGTAGGTTAATTAAATGGACTACTTTGTAGAATACCAGTCTTTCGGATTGGCCAAACCAAGCCGACGACCAGTTGTCTTCCTGCCCTTCGGAGAGCCGGTTGAAGACTTGCCAGTCTTGTCACCTTCGAACTTCTCATCTTCTGCTTCTTTCCTTTTCTTAGCAGAGATGATGCTCTCCTCGTGTAGTTTGGGGTACGCTTGATTGAATGCAGTCCTAACTCGTTTTCTGAAGTCTTCGATCGTAATGTCTTCGTCGTCTTCAGAATAATGCTTCCGAATGTTTTTATAAACTTCATCTGCATCTAAGCCCTCGTCTTTGAACTCAGAAAGAATAGATTTTAATTCTTCCTTTGCACCCCTGCGACGAGCAACTGCAATTGCTTTGTCTTCGTTTTTGTTTTTCTTTTCGTCGTCATCAGTGTCGTCTGTGTCATCGTCTCTCTTGCCTGTCAATAAGACAGCCTCGAGTTTTGAACGATAGCCTCTCTTCTGACCGATGACTTTTGAGAGGTTCTTAGAGTTCGCTAGCTCGCGATCTGTAAGAAGCCCGATCAGCTTCTTCGCTTGATCCTCTGTAACTTCTTTCCCGGGTTCAATCCCAGCTTCTCGAAGATAGCTCTCGCCGAAGATTCTCTCGATGTCTTCACGAGAGCGTCTTGTCTTTCCGACGATAACCTTCTCTTCTTCTTTGTCCTTGTTGATCTCCGGAGAGATCTTGTCTTTTGTTAACTTGTCAGGTAACATAAATGTTCTTTCCCTAGCCCGAATTATCTGAATGAAACGAGCGTAGGATTTTTCTTAATGCTTTATCATTGTTGAGTCGTCCACTCTTCCTGAGACCTTCCCATGCCTTCTTCATGTCATCTAGATGCTTTAAGATAAACAAGATAGCTCCGGCCTGAACATCTCGCTTATCAGGATCTAGCGTTGTAACATTTTTACGTTGCATGCTAAGGATCTCGTAATAAAGGACTTCTCTATATTTAACATTGGCATAAGCAGTAGCCAACGCTTTTGTTTGATTATACTTGGCCAAGTTCGTTTGTGCAATTGCTTTCTCACTCTCTGCTAACTTCGGAAGATCTTCGAACAAATACATGTTCTGTGTATATGCATCAACTCGAAGAAGCTTGAATAACAACCAGATCATCAATGTTCTGATTGGCCGAGTAATTGTTTTATATACCTTCATTTGGTATTACTTTCTCTGATTGATTAATCGCTCTCTTCAAATTATTTGGATCGAGCTTCTGTCCTCCTTGACCTTGTTGTCCTGGTATTTGATCTAAAGCACTCAGAGCTGGTTGGCTCTTAATAACTTTTGATGGATCTTTCCCATAGACTTCTGCAAGAGCTTTGAGAGATTCTTCTTGATTAACCATCGGATCTTCACCAGTAAGTTTTCTCCAAGCAATCTCATTCTCTTTCTTTTCTCTCTCAGTTTCTTTGAGAGATGAGTTCGGAACAAGTTCAGCAACGATCTTTGCATTACGAATTGCTGATGGCTTAATATCAACAACTTGTGAGTTCTCTTCTGTTCTCTCATTTAGAACGTTAAGTTGCTCTTGCGATCTTGGATTCGGACGAATATTAATCTCCATCTTTCCAAGAGCATCATTCAGAAGTCTAACGTTCTCAACTACAACCTTGCGATGCTTACCAGTTGACTTTAGTCTTTTTGAATAATAGTATAGTAAATTCTTAGCTCTTTGTTCAAGTCTTGCTTCTTCAGCCCACTCCATCTGTTTTAGAAACAAACCCATAATCTCTAACGAAGCTTGTCTTGCAGTAGCAACTTCTTCAGCTGTTCTTACACGACCTGCTCCAGCAATACCTGATTGTTCATGTCCAGTTGATGTTGACTCATTCATCCGTTGTTGCATCACATTTAATAGCCCAGTCGAGAAGTTTGTCTGTGGAGAGATCTTGAACTCTCTAATTGAGTTTAGATCTGTACCTTGGTCTAAGTCAATTACGTTTGCAGGATATAACCAATCTAGATCGATGTCAGAACCAGATGCATTAAAGATAGGAGACTTCAATGCAATGAACATCTGGTCGAGAGACATATTCCAGATTGCATTTGTCATATCTTGAAACGATGCTAACTTAAACGGTAAGCTCATTCCGAGATAGTAGTTCACACTGAGAGGTTCAAATCTAGTTAGATGTAATGGTATCTGTCCATGAACGTATGTCTTAGATAACGGATTCTCTGGCTCTGTCAGCAAGATGTTATTTGCCATAACATCGAATGTGTCTGTCAGGCTATTCCAATACTTTCGAACAATAACTTTATCGCCAGCCTCAGCACCGTGTGGGAGTCCAAATGTTTTTACTTCAGACTGTTGATATGCTGAGAGTGGCTGTACTTTATGGATATTCGAATAATCTGCGTATTCTTTTTTAAATGTGTCGAAGTCTGGTAACAATTCAATAGCAGCTCGACCCATCTCTTGAACTGAGAGTTTCGTTATATCGCCTGGGACAAAACTCTCGATCGGTATAAGCCAACTCATGACATCTTCATAGTCATAAATTGACTTATACTTCCAATTCCCTCTGCGAGATCTAGAAGTTTTAACTCGACGTCGCCCTTCGTAATATCCCTCCTCTCGAAGAGCTGCACCTTTGATCGCAGCTTCAAACATTGTATAGAAGAGAAGGATCTCTTCGCTGCCAACCCCATACTTACCTCTTGCTGAGTTCTCGTATAGGTTTGTTATGACTTTCGGTGTTTTCGAATCAAAGCCTTCGGCGTCCCGGAAACGGACCATGATACGTTGAGCAGCAAGACGAGCGAGGACTGCTAGCATTTTGTTTCGAGTTACTGGATCGAAGACATCTGCTTGCCAATCATCTTTGTAATCAGGCTTCTCAGAGATCGAATTAACTCTCTTGTGACTCTCTCTCCAGTATTGCTCTGGCTTGAGTTGAGTTTGGTTCTCTCCCTGACCTAACAACTCTGATGGCTTGTCTCGTTGGTCCTTCATAACTCGAATCTCTTCAACTCTGTCAGCAACATAATCTTCTTCATGTGCAGTCTGCTTCGACTTCTTTACCATGATATGAAGATCTTTGATTTTCTCGCCTGGTTTCAGTTGCTGGTTCTTTCTTGTATCTTGCTGTAAGAACTTTTCGTCTTCTACTCTTACTTTGATTTTAGATGGCATACTTTAATAAGGCACCTTTCTAAAGCTTTTGCTAACACGTTTTCTTCTCTTTGCTTTCATCTGCTTCATAAAATTCTTCTCAGCGTCGTCAGCTCTTGGTCTGACAATTGTTTCTCTAGCGAACGTTAAAGCAAAGGCATCCCAGGTGTCTGGTGATTTAATACGTCTCTTTCTCATCTCCTTCTTAGACATGATCTGAAGTATTCCTTTCTCTGTCGAATACTTGACTTGTAAGACTTCTTCCCAGCTTCGATCATGTTCAAGCTCCATTCCAGCTGTCAATGCGAGAGCTGCTCTCCAATGCATTTGTGCCCTAGCATTCTTAAAGTCTTGCGAGTCTTTCGATCTCTCTGGAGAGTTAGAACCCTTGACTGAGACAATACCTTTGTATGTCTGAGCAAGTCGATCGTATACTCCCTTACCAATTCCGATAGCATCAACGAAGACGTTTCTCGGATCAATATTGAAAGCATCGATAAAATGACATGCTTGAGAATAGATCAGCATTGTATCAATCGTTCTCTTTCTCCATAAGACTTTCGCAGCATTTGCGCCACGGAGCACAAGAGTTGAATAGTCTCGTCCTTCTCCTGCAGAGTCAATGCCAAGACGTAACTCTCCAAAGAGTTGAACTTGTGGCTTCAAAGCTTTGTTTAGATTTTCTTCTAAAACAAGAGGAGAGTAACCATCTGCATCGACTGCCTCCTCCTCAGGGAATTTGCATTGAAAGAGAATTGAATAGAGAGGCCGTTCTGCAGCCTCTTCTAGAAACGGTTTGTTATATTGTCCATCTGCTAAACCGATTCTCTCATCGATAAAGATCTTCTTATACTTCGTGTCTTTGAAAGATTGATAGAAATGATTACGAGCAAATGGGTTTCCAATTTTTACGTAGCAAGTGTCTTCGCCTTTACCAGCTAACATTCTGAACACACCAGCTTCGATTTCATTGGAGATCAATGATGACTCATCTGAGACAACGTTTCTTCCTCCAAATCCCATAACAGCGTTGATCGCTTCATTAACTCTATGAGCTTCACAAGATACAATCTCTACTGAGCCATATCTTGCAACATTGTCTTCAGACAAGATTTGATACGTCAACTTCACCTTCGACTTCTCTTCGAGTAATCGATTCATAGCATCTCTGCTTTTGTTTCTGACTCCAGTAAGCTTTCCTTTGAAGTATGCGTTTTCCGATGTCGCTTTGATAATGTAATTGATGAGTAGCTTACCACGTTTAGAGTCTGGTACAATCACTAGCCAGTCCTCAGGGAATACTGCGATCCGTGCTAGTAAAGCCATTGCTATTGTAATTGTCTTCCCGTACTGAGTACTCGAGACAATCAACATTCTCGGATGAAGTCTTTGGAAAATACTTTTGAAGATCAGAGTCTCAGCAGGAGTTAAGAAGAATGTCTCTTGCTGGTCTGTCACAAACATCGAAGCAACCATGTTCCAGGTTGGATCTTCTTGTAGTTCACGATACTCTTGTTGAATGATCTCTTTGAGTTCGTCATCAGAGTTGTTGATCTTCAAAGTACCTCCGAAGACATCGAAGTCTACTTTTGTTGGATCTGGATAAAGATAGTCTGTCTGCATATTATGCGTCATTAACTTCTTTTGTTGGAACCATGATACCCTTCTCAATCTTGACTGGCATCCTAGTTCTCGGTGTCTCTTCAGTTGGTTTTACTTCTTTCCCAAGTCCAGCGATCTTTGCCATAGACTGCTGAATTGATCTGAGAGACTCTTCACTTTCTGAACCGCCTTGTTTGTCTGACCAGCCATATCGATTTCTCATGTTCTGAGCAAACAACGCAGTATTGAAGAACTTGCCCATGTGGACTCCCTGTCTTCCTAGCTTCATCCACCATGCTTCTGCAAGCTCAAGACCATGATTGACAGTCTTACGATACTCTGCACACTTCTCACGAATGTCTTGTCTCTTTGCACTCTCTGCTCGATCGATGAGAAAGCGATGCATCTTCTTTGTAAGACCTAGCATCATTAAGACTTCCTCGAGAGATGCTCCCTCTGAGAAAGCTTTAGTCATCTTCTTCGGCCATGACTGGATCTTGAATACGTCGTATGCTTTTGACTTGAGACGACCCTTTCTGACTGGATCAGTCTCTTCTGGAGTAAACCTTGCCCGCTGACGTCTATGTTTGTCTGCTAACTTCTCAAGCTTAGACATCTCATCCTTCTTTGCTTGTGGTAACTTGATAGGGCTTTCCTCTTCTCTGCCATTAAGCAAAGCTTCCTTATGAATGCGACGGCTTCGGCGAAGATTGTTTTTTCGAAGTCTTCTTGTCATTTGTCTTCTCCCTGATGTACTGAAGCTCAAATGGTTTCAGGTAAGGTGAGAGACGCTTCGTCAACTGTTCGTCTCCTTCCTTGATCAGGAGTTTTAATAAATCAGATCTTCTTGACTCACCTGTAAGTCCGATGTGCTGTAAAATCTCGGTTATGCTGAGTGTAGTGTGGTATGCAGGTTGGATCCTCTGATACTTGGAAAAAAATGGATCGCGTTTGAGAACGGCTTCCATCTCCTTCAATGCTTCGTCGAGGGTATAGGATAAGCCGACGTGAAGATGATTGTAGATCAGGTTGTTAACTACAACATCTGCGACGACTGCATACACTTTTAATTTCTCGATCTTGATCATAAAATTCTCTATGAGGTCTTCTGTTCTTTTGGCCCATCTATGGGGTGTTCCCCCGGAGCCCTCTGTAGAGTAGAGTTTAGAAGAGCATACCTTTGATAGGCTTCTGATAGCTGGCCAAATACCTCTATCACTGCAATGAGCGGAATCTGGTGGTTCCTTACTACATTGTCAATGTCTTCCATCAGTGCCTTCATCTTAGCTTGGTTCTCTTTGACCTTCTTGTCCTTTAGAAGGTTGTTGATGTCCTTGCTCTTTTGTGCTTGGCTTTGTTTAAGTCTGCCAAAGTTCATATTGTCTTCCTTGCCTTCTTGACGGCATAGCGTACTGCTTGTTCGATCTGTTGTTGACGAACTCCCTTCCGATCGAGCTCGTACGCCTTCACGTCTATACGATCTGAAGGCTTAATTTTTAGAAACCCTCTGTCTAACAATGAATAGAAGGTTTTGTATGTCAATGTCTCAGCGAGACGTTGATCGTCATGATGTAGCCAGTAACTGCGTGAACCTCGTATGTTAGTTGTTCTGATCTCCCAGCCATCATTGAGAAGTGAGAGAATTCTTTTCTGATTTGATGTTAGTTTCATAGGAATGTCTGAACGTAACGTATGTCATGTATACTCCTGTACGCACTAGAAAAAATTCGTACGCGCCTGTTCTATTACGTCAACGTATATGTTTATATACGACGGTGGCGTTTTATGCCCGTGAGCGCGTTTGTGTGCGAGCGCTGACGAGCGAGAGCGTGCCCGTGTCTGAAGGTCTGAACGTTACGTTTGGCTTGTGTCAGAGTCTGAAGGCGTCC
>Ga0180436_10001052_pt1 | contig 27503 bp, 36 predicted proteins | sample SS_ome_2_FD_132434 | JGI IMG/M metagenome (GOLD analysis project Ga0180436, IMG submission 132434) | Hypersaline lake sediment archaeal communities from the Salton Sea, California, USA - SS_3_S_2 metaG | ecosystem: Environmental > Aquatic > Non-marine Saline and Alkaline > Hypersaline >... | reverse complement strand
TTACAAATTCTTTTGTTCTTTGTTCTTAGTGAACTTTAAATACTCATCTTTGTGAGTGTCAGGAGGGGCAATGACGAGGTTAAAGCATGCCATACAAATTGATGCCGTTCTTAACGGATCGTCTGCTGGCACACCTGTCATCATGCCGTTTTCTGGATTTCTATAAACACTATACCCTCGACTGTCTTGTCTCACGAGTCTACAGTTGTGTGCCTCCTCCAGATAAATTATGAAATGCTTTCGCTTCATTTGCTAAGCTACCTCCAGATTAAAGTCTTCTGTTTGAATGCCCAAGTCTTGATTTTCCAAATACTGTTCTTTCTTGACATCCCAAACAGTAATAAGTGCCTGTAGAAGGTTCTCGCGGAGTTCGTCCATGGTGTTGCCTTCTGCAATTACCTCGGGTATTTCAGCAAAATAGCCTGTATACCCACCAACCGTTTCATCTGGTATAATTACTCCAGTTAGATTAATGCTCCCTGCCATAGTCGTTGTCTTTTTTGTCTCTTACTATACGATTAAAGTCTCAAATTGTTCTGAATTCAGCCTGAATTTGTGCCGAATTAGCAAGTTAAGTCAGTGATTTTGTGTTAGTTTTCCTACTAAAGTTAGTACAAATATCATACAAATTCCATATTTTCCAAGCTTTCCAGAATTCGGGAGATATCCTGCATAAGTTACGAAATCGGGTTTAAAATATTAAACAGCTTATAAACAGGGTTGTTCACTGGTTCCTTAGATTGTGTCTAAATAATAGATAAATCCTCTGTATTTCGTCTGTGAATTGTCGTTAAGGGGCCCGGGATCTCCTCGGTCTGCCTCCCGGAATCTCCTGATCAGCTTTCTACCAGGTGACCTCGAAAAGGGTGGCGCACTCATTACAGGGTATAGTTTCTTCACCTTCTTCCCTAGCCGTATTGAAAGACATTAGGTATCCACATTTAGGACATTTCGATTTAACGACAAATTCTGTTGTTTTTATAAGCTTGCCTTTTACCATGAATGTAGGGATTTGAATTTGATTTAATAATCAATCTCTCTGAATCTGCAAATCATCCTTGTTACTTAATGAACATGGATACTGTTACTGCCAATAAAGCCAGAAACGAAATAATAACAGATAACCAAAGAAGCCGTATCATCTTTTTGTTTTCTTTTCGGCTATCTTCATGTTGTTCCTTTAGAGTCCTATCGATTTGATATGCTCCGGATTGTGATGATTGTGTCATAAATGGATGTTTAAGTATGAGTTTGTATCTCAATCTCCTGGATTTGTCATATGGTTTTCTGACTTCTCGTCTGATTTTATTCAGTGCTATCTGTTTTCTGCACATATTCTTTAAGTCGAGAACATTTAGCATGATTTCCTTTGCCTGTGAGGTTGAAAATATACTGAAATCCCGTATTATCTTCAATAATTACCTGAATATCAAAGTAGTTATGAAACACGCTTGGGCTTTCTACCTTTCCCGCCCACTCAAACGAATATGCACGACCAGTCTCCAGCTCCCTGTTGATCAAATCTTCCTCGTTAAGAATTCTAATATCGTTTTTTTCACCTGGTATAACTCTTTTTATAATACCCAATTCTCCCACATTCATAAATTTCAGACTTCCTGTATTTCTATGTGCCGTCCCGCCCCGAAGTACAATTCTGGGTTTTATATCGGCCCTTCTCTGATTTTGAGCGTGTAAAGCTTGCTCACTTTGAATCTGTGCAAACTCCTGGCTTGAGGCAATCAAGAGGGTTATTTTCTCTAAATGTTCTTTCCACAATTCATTACTGTCCTCCATTTTTTCAAGCTGGCTCTGAAAGATCAGCGTTTGATTCTTTGATTCTTCCGCTAAATTGGCTAGGCTATTAATCTGTTGCTGTTTGTCTTTGTCTTTTCTAACAAGTTGAATCAAACTAATTGCTACGGCCATGAGGGCAATAATTACTCCCATTGCCTCGATCAACTCAAGGATGGAGGGAGCTGTATCGAGATTTACAATTAATGGAAGAAGCATTATTTCTTTGGTCTAGTTGGGGGTATGGTTACGCCCTTTTCTCTTCTAAAGGGTTCACCTTGGGGTCTTGGTTTTGGCGCCGGTTTTGGCGCCGGTTTTGGTACTGCTGGCTTTTTTTCTGACATAATTAGATTGTATTTATAATTGAGAGAAGATAAAGAATGATCCCGGTAAGAAGAAAAATCAATGAAAAGAAATTCAATGCTCTTGTAGTCCAGTTGTAGAAATTCTTTAAGCAATTGGTGGCTTTCTTGGGAATGAAGGTATTCCCTTTTCGAAGGCTCTTTAACTCTTTTGTAGTAATGTTGATTTCATGCTCAAGCGCCTTCCTGGCTGTTACCTGAGAGATCAAGTTTGATACCAATGCGGAAGTGAAAAACACCCAGGACAGGATCATCATTGTTTGCCCCTGACCAGATTGAAGATCCAACAGGTTCGTTGCAAATCCCGTGGTGATTACCAATCCCCCTCCGGATAAGTATACAATTAGCTGGTCATATTGTCTTGCAGAATAATCCCGGTCTCTTTCGCGTTCCTCCTTCCATTTTACTAATTCGGTCAACCGATTTGAATCAATAATCTTTTTATTCATTTTTTAGAACTTATTCAAAAAGCATTTTTAGCTTTCGCCTGAAGATCATACTCGTATTTCACCATCTGCCAGTCGCAGTGGAGTTTAAGCAATTGAGCAACCCCAAAAGTCTTTATCTTCTGAAATTCCTGTGAATTCTTTGTCTTGTAGCCATCTTGACTCCACTCAAGAATTGCTTTGTAAGCGATGTTTGTGTTTTCAGATTTGAATTCATTTACTAAATCAACAAGAGCGTTACACTGTTGGTTGATCTCATAGACTACCATTTGGTAATCATCTCCCCACTCTTTTACCGCATATTTTCTGATTGTATTGGTATACTCGGTTGGATACTTCTCTTTTATGTGTTTTGCATTCGCCTCCAGTTCTTGGGGGATCCCCGGAATTGCGATTGCGAGAAGCAAAAGGAATACTAGATTCTTTTTCATTACTTATTTGGTTGTGGGTTTTTTGAATAGTCCAATTGATAAAATGGCCCGGGTTTGAAACATATAAGATTATTCGAAGCCAATGACTGGCTATAATTACCAATCTTCCTCTGATTCTTTATTTCCGCTGCTCGCCATTGTTGCTTTGAGATCTGCTATAATCAAAGCGACCTTCTCAGAAGTTTGTTCCTTTACTTGAAGCCATCCTTTCTTTACCATTCGCATACCACCACAATCGGGTTTATCGTCCTCCAAAGCACCACCACTATATCCATTTTGATTGGAAACATGTTCCAGATCAGTTATGGTATATTTGTAGCGGCCCTCCTTTACAAACACCGATATTGTAAAGTCTACATGAGAATCTGTTTGGTATGCCGTCATGTCTATACCAAAATTTGCCTTCCCAATCAATTTGCCCAAATCTTTATCATCCATTTGTAGCACATCATTGGCCGAATTGAAAGTGGTTGCAAACCACTCCCTCGCAATCGAATAAAGTTGTTCTGGAGAGATAGTGGTATTTTCAAGTTGGACCACATCAGTAAAGGTAATCTTCCCGGTCTCCTTGTCAACGGGCAGTTCTTGGGCGGCAATAGAAAGGGTGTAGGATGCCAGCAGCCCAATTATTAAAAGCAGAATTTGCGTAATGTTGCTTTTTTTCATAGCATGTTGGGTTTGTGTTGGCACCCACAAGTTAAAAAAAGCAAACGACTCGCGGGTGGATTTTGCCCACTTTAATATGTGGTCAACTGGAGATCAAAACTCGAGATATTGCGATTCAGTTATTTCATTCCACTCTAAGAGGGCCACAGTCACAAGGTTTGTGCTATGATGGCTTTGTATTCTTTCCGCCCGGGATGCCTGACATACCAAAACCCCTCAATCTCCGGAACGGATCTCAGGGCTATTCCCTCAAAATCATGTAGCAAGTAAACCGGTCCTCCCCTCAGCCTTTTGCCTTTCTCAATAGCATCCATCTTATTCTTTTTTGGCTGCGATAATTTGTATTCTTCTGGCGGTTCCATTAGGCGGACAAATGTTCAATCTTATTCAACAACTCCTCCAAGTCTTTTTTGGTCTGGATCCGGTAAAGGGTACCGTGGTATTGGAGAGTGCCAGTGACCTGTTCAGTTGGATCCACAAATAGCTCCCAGAGCTCAACCCCAAGACCTGCAGCAATTTTCTCCAGAGTGTCAATGCGAGGTTCAGTCTTGCCATTTAATATCCGGGATAGGCTGGGTTCCTTTAGGCCAATTTCTTCTGATAGAGACTTTGAAGTTTTGCCTTTTTCTTTCAGAAGGCCTCTTATTCTATCAACTTTCATTTGACATTGTAATTTATTATTTGATAAAAATATCAAGAAAGATAATTTGTTGCAAAATAATTATCTTAAAAGTTGTATATAATTATCGAATAAGCTAATATAGGTCTGCGGTATTAACTTAAAACATCTATTATGAAAGAGCAAAACATCGAAACCAGAACTATCTCCATTAAGGACCGGGATCGGATTGTAAACTGTGTTGAATGTCTTAGCAACGTAACCAGCCTTGGGGATTACACTACCAGGATTGCGGCATCTTTAGCTATAAGGGCTCAACTTGATGCCACCGACCAATTGAACACAGTTGACTTGAAAGAGGAGGCAGATGATTTTACTTTGATCCTAGATCTATTCAGGGTAATTTCAGAAGTTAGTGTGAAGAACGAGGGTATTCTCTATTTTCCCAAGGCAACAGTTTTAACAGAAGACGAAAAACTCGATCTAGAATCCAAAAGAATCCAATCCCGGGTGGTGGACCTTCTGGGTGATCAGAAAGATATGAAGGAACACAGGGAAAATTTAAAAAGGGTATTCTCTAATACCAAAGATGAAAAGATGCTGAAGACCTGGAAGGCTGTTGATGCCCAGCTTGAGGCTGAAATTTTGTTTTCTCAATCGCTGCTAATACAATAGGAATAATGACCCCCGTGGTGACCCCCATTGTCTCGCTTGTAGTCTAATCTGAGGGGATACGGACCCATTAATGTAATTCTTGACCCATTCGAACCTGAATTTCTTTAATGGAGAAAAACTCAGAACATTTAGGAGTAGTTTATCTGATAAAGTAATACGTAATAGAGTTATACGCTATTGGGTAAAGGACTGTAATACTATCCTTCTATTCCGTGCCGGTCAAGAAACTCATCAAAATCAGGGTATTCTCCTTGGGGACTTTTTAACGCTTCTATAAGGGATAACGGAATGTCCTTAATGTTTTCCAGGTTGATAAAGCTGTCTTTATCAAGACCCATTTCTCTTCCAATAGCCGACACATGTGAAATCATCTCACCCTTGCGTTTACCAGACAGGTTGGTCCCGGTAATCATGGCACATCTATAATATTGATCTGATATAATGGAAAGTATTAATACTGGCCTTGGCTTGCCACCTTTGGGACCATCATAGGGAAAGAATGCACGAATGACCTCTCCGGGCTGATAGTTGGGCATGCCTACAGAATCAGTTTAGTAAGCACTTTTTTTCGTACTGAATCCAATCAGGATCCCGAAGATCTGCATAATCCTCAGCGGTCATTTGGGCCTTCATGTACTCTATGTCCTCGGGGGGGATCCCAAGTTCTTCTGCGGTGGGATATAGTTTCTCCTCAAGCCATTTGGTCTGGGCATCGTATATCTCATAAAACAAGCGAACCTGCTTAAAAAATGGGCGGAAGATTTTAAATTTCTTGGGCCTCCTGAATTTCCCATCCTTCTCCATAACCTGCTTTGTCCTGATGAGGCGCTCTAGCTCATCAAACATTTCGGCTGAGGGAGATGCATCCTGCCATTTGGAAATCATCTCTTCAAATCCTGTTTTTGCTTTACGCCTGGAACTTATAAATAAGAAATAAAGTGCTGTTACCCATATTAATGATGTGGCCAAAGCCAATATCACAATAAGAAATGCCAGTACAAATTTACCTGTCATTGTAAGCAAGGAAACCGTTGAAGAATAAATATCTCGTGCGGCCAGGTAAACAGCAAATGGGAAGGGGTTCTTTTGGTAATCCTCAATATGTAGATTCATACTCATGGCTTCTGTTCTGCAGTACACTATAAGGACGTATTAATTAGAGAAAAAATTGCATGAAAAGAGAGCTTCTGCACTATCATTTTACACTCGGAATGTAAAATATACAGGGACAATGTAAGCGAATTCGGGAAAAAACCCAAATTCTGTTGTCGAATTCTAACCGCTTCTCGTCCATGAGCCACACTCGGTCTAGGGCGAATAGCAAACTCTTGCCATTTGAGTTCAGCACATCTAGAGCAATAATTGGGACGACTTCTGGGGGTGAATATTGCAGTACAGACATTTCCTCCAACTGATTTGTAGACTGGCATGGTGTATATATCGAGGTTGGTGCAAAAATTCCTTGGTTTCGTGAGGGCCAGCATGCGTCATGCTGAAAATAAGGATGGTGTATTATCCCGATTTCATTTAGATTGGACAAAACAATGTGGTTGCCGGTTTCCATCAAGACATGGCAGAACTTTTCGTTTTTGACTGTGAGCTCCATATGTTAAGATATCATGGCGCCGTTATGGGAAAAGAAGAGGCCGCACCTATTGGTACAGCCTCCCTTCCAATCATCAAATGATTGCCACTAACGATTCACTAATATCTTCATGGCATCTACCCTTGTCTCTCTGCCTTTAGCTTGATCTATGATATGAATAACGTACTCACCTTTGGGTAGTCTACTTGTATTAAGTTGATAAGGTAAGCTGTATACCACTTCTTTCATCATTGGTGTTCCCATCTTATCGACTACAGTTAATGTAATTTCGCTTTTATATTCAGCCTCTAGAGTTTTCGCATCTTCAGAGGCAATATCTATTTCAGTGTATTCTCCAGCTGGATTAGGTGCGGCCATATAATAACCTCCGCAACCCCAACCCGGATATGTTGTAATTCCTCCCTCTGTGCTCCATCCACATTCGTTTCGGATTTTCGCTCTTATAGGTCCATAAGTCATATTTGAGGCCAATGTAGGTGTAGCAACTTGAATATTGTTAGTCCAAGTTGACATTGTGTACCATCCACTTGGTTTGGTTGGCCAAGTATAGGTGTAACTTGATGGGCTGCCTACAGGAGGCACTGCCGTGTATACGTAAAGTGAGTTATGGCAAACGGGTGCTGTTCCAGTAACGTAAGTATTTCCGAATACACCCGACCAAACATCCAATTCTAAAGTCTCGCTATCCAAAGTATGAGTATCAGATGACGGTGGTTTGGCAGTAACAGAGATTGATCCACCTCCGTTAGAGGATCGAGACTTCACGGTTACTGAAGTACTACTCGTTTCGTAACTAGACACATAGCTTGAACCATTGTAAATGGTAAATCCGCCCGTTGCTTCCCAAAGGTATGTGTCTGCATGTGTCACAGAATTAATAGAAAATGTTGAAGTAGTGTTATTACACATTACCAGATCTTTTGTATTCCAAGTTGGTGTTGGTAATTGTCTAGTAATAGTTGCTGTACGCGCAGGGGATGCCAATTCACAGTGATTATTGTAAGTCTTGACGGAAATCGTGCCATATTCTGTTCCGGTTAATGCCACGGTCACTGAATTTGAATTATCTTGTATTCTTCTTGCAGTACCACCTTCAGGATAAAAATACCATGCATATGCATCAACGTGCCATGGATAATCCGTGTCAGTTGATAAATCAGTCGTTTCAGATCCAGTTAATACTAAAAGATCTCCTTGAATAGGATCTGGTTGTGCGACCGAAAATAGAACTAATTCGATATCATCCGCATAATCATTTCCTGAATATACCTCTACGCCTTGTAGTGTGGCTTCATACTGACGAGGAGTTGTATTCCATGTGACTGTTGCAGTTGGATCACTTTTATTTGGTTGAATGTACTGAGTTAATCCATTTGCAAAGACCCCTCCTTCAACGTTCCACTCATAGTGCTGCCAGGTTCCTACGTGCCCGGATGCACTTAAAGTATACGTTACAGTTTGACCTCCACATACTGTATCATTTCTGGGTGAAATAAACTGGGCCAGGCTACTAGTACAGATACTCAGAAGGATTGCAAAAAAAAATAATCTTTGAATCATAGTTTTGGGTTTTAGTTATCATTATTAATTGGTGGAATGAAAATTTGAAATCCTATATGTAATGAACTAAATGAATTATTTTGGGTGTGACCACTATTACTATAATAATGGTCATAACCTAAGAGTGCCTCAATCCCGATAGTTGGTCTTATTTGATAACAAAACCCTATACCTGGCTGCAAATGTGATAGAAATTCGTTGGGGTTGAAAAAGTTACCTGTAACTATTGAAGCTACATATGAAACAGAACCAAAAGCTTTTAGCTTGTTCTGTCCAATGTAATATCTAATCATCGGGCCAGCTCCAAGGCTAACTGTTCGATGGTCTAATTCATAGTACAATTCGGATTCCAAGGTTATGCCTAAAGCTAGATTATCAACAATGAAATACCCTACTTTTGGGTTGAAGTAGAAAGTTTTTTCCTCTCGAATTTGATTCTGAAAAGGAATATTCATTTCTCCACCAACCATGAGCGTTTTCTTTTGAATTTGACCGTTGAGATTGAATATTGCAATTAGAGAAAGAAATGTTACGAGAAGTGACTTTTTAACCATTTTCCGTATGTTGAGGTTTGTTTCCATAATAAAGTTATTTTAGGTTAAAAATATTACCAAGCAAGCAAATCATGTGCCACTTAATTGATATTTACGAAGTTAATTCTGAGAAAAATTTGTAAACCACAAACGTGTGGTTTAATCAGGTTAAGGAGGGAATTGTTACCCGCATCTTATATGCTGTAGAACATATAGTATATTGAAGTCGGGATACAAATAAAGCAATTTTCAATCCGGTTGGATTGTTTTGCAGGTCTCAGAGAGTATTATTTTTAATAATCTTCTTCTTAGGAGAAGGTAACCTTTGCTTGATCTGTGGTGTAGAATTTCGCTAAATGGGGAGGTGGCGTTTCCTAACTCTCAAAAATTGTGATTTTTCAATCCGAGTATGTAGCGGAGGTGGATCGAAAATGGCAAAATCATGCCATCTGCCGTATGAGATGAAATGATGCCCCTTTTAGTCCAACTGATCCTATCGCAAACAAGTGGTGGTGATTTCTCGCAAGTTGCGTTTTGGACACGCGGTGCAGAAGGGCTGGCACCATTGGTAAGAATGATCCGAAAAAAGCTACCACCCAGGTATTTGCCATCTGTAAGGATTAGGTTAGATTTTTGAAAGTGCGCACAGATGTTAAGACTCAGTGACCCCCATGATGCCCCCAGTTAGATTTGATGTTCAAATTACACCGGGTGTTCAGAGGTATAATTGTGGTCCGGGACAGATTCGAACCTGGAGAAATTGTATCTTTACTGTGATATTGAACTACCCTCTCCCTACCTGGTTCCGCCAGGGTACTTTTTGTAAAGTAGTCATTAGATTGCATATACCGCCTCCTTTTCGTATCGGGAGGCGGTCTTGTTTTAAACGTTTTGAAAAGCGTCTGGAAGCTTATGAAGAAGTATTACAAGATCTAGGGGATTTCACTCTTTCAATTTCTTAAAGCTGGGGAAATAGCTCAATGTGACCTCCAATACTTGGTTTTTCGAGGACGAAAAGTATGATTCTTGCTCTTGCTTATAAATATTGCTTAAACTCTGGCTGATCCTACTTTCAAATTGGAATAGCCCCTTGGTTGTATTTACTGAAAGACCTATGCCAAAACAGAGTCCATATTCAAAACTATTACCAATTCCCTTGTTATAGTAGAATTTTTCTTCTTCCCCTTCAATGAGGTTAATTCGTTCTGTTTCAAATAGCAAAACTGAAACATATGGGCCTAAATTAAGTACGAATCTGACTTTTCCTTTTCCCGTGTTTACATGTGTCATAAATGGAATCTGTAGATAATTAAGCTTCCTGGAATATGAGTTTATGGAATCCAGTTTTTCGTTCCATCCACATTGCAGGTTATTTAATTCCAATTGTACGCCCAGGCTCTTCTGCGAAATATGCTTAAATGAGACACCTCCAACATACCCAAAACTCATTCCTTGGTCCACTGATGGGTCAAATGAAACCATTGAAACATTTCCTCCAACTTTTACACCGAAATACGTCTCCGGCTTGAAGGCGGTTTGATTATATGCTTTAAATGCAATTGGAGACAGAACAATCAGTAAAACGATTTTTTTATACATTTTGATTTCTTCTTCAGTACTTAACTATTGGGATATTGGCAAAAGCCAAGGTTAAAGATAGTTTTATATTGTGACCTCAGAGTTATTCTCAGATAATTTAGCCGCTTTTAGCATGCTCTTTCTAACCGCTGAAAGTGTTTGGAAGAAGTTGTGGATTTTGAATCTTCCAGGAGCTGCCGTTCTCCAAACCAAATTCCTCACTTCATTAAATCTTCGGCAGTTCCGGGAATAAGATCCTTCTCCTGGAAAAGTCCTTATAGGGTTATCTGCTAGGAATACCCAATGAAATAGATCCTTGTCCTGTTTAGGTATGTTCAAATTGTCCAGCGCTTTACGGATTTTACTAAATTGACCCAATATTATCTCGGACTTATCAACTTTGGATTCTCCAGATTCAACAATCTCTAGACTCCATGGATCAACGTTCGCATCCGTGGGTACAGTTCTGGTTTTATGTCTATAGGGCGAGGTGGGGGAGTGGGCATTGAGCTTGATCATTCGAAGAACAAAGAAGTCTAGCTCGGTATACCCTTGCTTTTTTTTCTCATAGAGAGCCTTGATATATTCGGGATCCTTCCTCAGTAGGCTTTCGAGTACCGTATTCAAAATATCTCCACCCTGGCCAGGTAATGAGGCCAATGTGGCGTGATATGTGGCATAATCGAGCCAATATTGATATCTCTTGGTAATGTAGAGGTTGATTACATTCATGTGTTATACAAGTGTTATGCTCCCGTGAATGGTTGGTTGCGCTTTTGACCTTGCCCTAATCTTGCCGTAGTTTTTGATCTCAAAATGCTAAAATCTCGTGTTTCACCTAGAGGTAATCTTGGGGTAATCTTGGGGTGGTTATTTGATTGTTTCTTTCGATGATTTCTATAAACGCCTTACCGTTATTTTACCACGAAAATCTTGTTGTAATCTTGTTGTAATGGTTGGGAGGATCAGGACCAGCAAATTACTGGTCCTAACTGCCTGCCCAACCGTCATGATAGATCCTATGTGCCTTTTTCGTTACGTTCAGCCAGTGTATAATCTATTTAGGAAACTCATCGGCCAGAAACGCTTCCATATCCTTATCGGGCCCGTGCTTCTCATTGAACTCAACTGGAGACAAGCTCATATCCGACTTCAGGTAAGCCTCAAGAGTTTCCTTTTTCATCTCGACCTCAATAAGATCCTTGGCAAATTCGGCTCTCACTATTGATTTTTCTGCGTCTGTCATTTCTGTGGCTTATTTAAAAGTGATGTGTGGTACCGGTTTTTCCCCAGTTAAAGATTGACGCATGGCAGTGTTGTTCTCTGGTGAGATCTCCACTTCCGGAAGCAAACGAACAGGCCCCTCCTGATCACCATGTGCCCTTTTCAGCATTTCATTGATTAGGTCGACAATCTCTTTTCTCTGTTCAATAAAACGGAGGTTATCCACATTGGAAAGCAATCTTGCGAGAGCGATATTCTCTTCTTCGAGGCTGTGCTCGATATTCTTATTCTCTGTCATGATTCTTGTTTTTTTATCCTGCATCAATAATTGCTGACACCGTTGATTTTAGGGAGTCTATCTTAGTTTGTAACTCGGGGGACAAGTCACCCCACTGGGGGGCTGCCATTTTCCAGAGCCACCCGCCAGCATTGGGGGTATTTCCAGTTGGCCCTTCCAATAAGTCCGTTGCGAAAGAGTCTATCGCGGCTTCTACATCTGTTTTTACACTCATGATAATTTGTTTTTAATGATTAATTCTATTGTGGTTCAATTATTTCATTACCCGGTCCAGATCCAATCCGCTGGTGTGGCAATCGTCTTATTCGGTCTTCTCTTTCAGAGGCTAGAAGCGGGAGTAACTTGACCTGGCCAGTTTCATTCTCTCCAGCTGCCATGAGTAAATCATTGGCCCAGACGACAACCCTCCGTTCCATTTCTTGCCTATTGCCTTCTTCCTGAATAATGCGATGAAGAGCTTCTGCTTCCTCACGGAGGCTGGTTTCAATTATTGGTTCATTTTGCATAACTGTGAGTTTTTGAATTAATATTCAATTTGAGCGTTTTACCGTCGACCCTGTAATTGTCTATAGCCCAGTAAGGCCTTTTCGTGGCTGGCATAGCCAAGATTTTCTCGGCTTTGGAGTTAACATACTTTTGTGCCCTCCCAGGGATACTCTTCACGTTGCCCCGGACCAGAGTGTCGTTTTTAAGGTGGTCAATCAATACTTCGGGCCTAGGAAGAACAGGAACTGCATAACAGTAGCATTGGGGATGCCAGCCGATAAACGTGAAGTCCTTGGGGAACCTCCCGGCCATTTCATCACACAGATCGTACTCTGGATGAGATCCAGAAAGCTTCACATCATATCCGAGGATAAACTCTGTTTTTTGCCATCGGTGCATGTCAGCTGCTCGATAGGCCATATTGGTTTCATTCCGTGCTAGCCGAAGAGCATTCTTATAGCTCGATCGATAGACGCCCTGGCCGGGATGATAAGCTTTCATGGCCTCACTTGGTCTAAACTTGCCTGTTTCTGGATCCCGAATCCTCCGGAACAGCCGGTTCGGCTCCTTCAAATATTTACGAAGCTCCTGTGCGATTTTTGCCGAGGATCGGCCCTCCAAAATCCCAGAGCTCACACAATTCAGGATAAGGGTCTTGTTCTGGGCAGTAAGATCCCATACCCTTGGGCTTATGGTCTTTGACAAACGTCCCTTAAGGAATTCATCCCGAGCAGCCAGGTTCCGGGTGAGCTTCACTAATGTGCCCAGATCAACCTTTGTGCCTTTGGGTGGTCTTTGCCGATTAAAGGTTTTGAGAAGGAAATATGCTCCCAGGACAATGCCCAGGCCCTTCAGGTAAATCAGGAGGAGATTATCGTTTTTCTCCTCAGAAAGCCCCCAAGCTCCAGCCATGTGGGCCTGGAGAAGGTGCTTGTACTGAGTAGCGAACTCCCGCAATGCTTGGTCTACCTGGCGCTCCACAAGAGGATTCCTGGACCATATACCACGTCTGTCGTATTTCATTCGCTTCAATTGTGGGGCAATCCGCCATATGAAGTCCTCAAACAGCTGGTTTATAGCCGGTTCAAGTTGAAGGGTCCTCTTAATATGTGCTTTTTCGTAATCCATTTTCATTTATAAATGCCCCCCATTGTGCCCCCCAACCATCATAAGTCCCTTAATTACAGGGGTCCCGGGTCTTTATTTGTAGTCCAACTCGGATTCGAACCTCATCTTTGAACCATAATTACTCCACAATTTGTGGCCTGAAGTGAGCCTTATTCGTCATTTTACACCCTTCTTGATTTTCCTGGTAATACAATGAAGTTGAACATTTGCTTCATTCGATCTTTGCAGTGGCCAGAATAGGGCATGTCTTCTAGCTTGAAATTGCTTGTTCCCATTGTGAAAAGGTTTTTGGTGTAGCGGTATACAACCAGCTCTTCCCATGGATAGCTTACATTTCCATAATCTTTGTGTTGAAGCCTTTCCTTACCGATATCATCAACAAAAAGTGGGGATCCAGTTTCGTATTTACATTTTGGCACAGGACCCTGTGCGGTATCCCGTGTGCCAATGGTAAGACTGATGTCTCTGGCTTCCATTTTGTGTACAGAGAAAGAGGCGTTTTCGCATTCTTGCTTATCGATTAAATATCTCCCCCGATCAGATTTTTTTGCAGCTTCAGCCGAACTCCAATAGCTAAACTTGTTCAGACAACCCGCAAGAGCGTTCATAAGCAAGGTTTTACCGGATCCATAGGTCCCAATCAATAAAATGCCCTTTCCTATCTGGCCATCGAAATTTGCCTCATCTCCCGTGATCCAGTAATAGAGCTGCTCGATGATCGTTTTATTTGAATCGTCCACAACAAATGGTTCGCTCAGCGGGACCATCATGGAGGACGCGTGCAATATCAGATAATTCGAAAACGCATTTGGTGTGCATGTATCACGTGTCATAAATGCTCTGTCTGGATGATCTTGTTCCCACTTTTCCGGATTTTTGGCGATATCCCTGAACTTGTATTCGCCTGCCTTGATAATTGATTCAATTTTCATTGTGTTTTTTTATGTATTGGTCTTGTTTCTATTCCCAGACTGATCCGTCCACTCGTAATGGTTCTTTCACGATTGCACAATTTTTTGCTGGTTGGATTATCTCCCATTCCCAGCCTCGTTGGTTGAGATATTTCTCAGGATTGCTTCTGAACTGTTTGTCAGGAGTGGATTTTACATAGAGCGGCGTATGAGTCATGCACGCTGCTTTTTCCTCATCTATGAGGGTTGCCCATTTTTTTTGAAGTTTGTTTTTATCCCCCCTTTTTTTGTCATAAGTATTCCACCAGATTTCAAACGAGGTATTTAATATTCTTTCTTTGTTATCATTGTTTACTTTATTTATAGTGTTGCCCTCTGCTTGCCCTCTGCTTGCCCCATTTACTCCCGGTCTTTTGCCCCCTGCGCGCCCTGTGCCTTGATAACTATCATAATTACAGATGGTTATCTTTGTCCATCTGCTGCCCTTATCCTGCCTTATCATTGCCGCTTTTTCGAGGTTTTTGAGAAAAGTCCTTGCCCTCTTAATAGTTAGGCCGGTTGCTAGGCAAATGGAGTTAAGGCTAGTAATTAGCTCTCCCCGTTTGACGGTAAGTAGGTTGCCTGAAATCAATGATTCGTTTTCCTCGAAGTTTGCCCTCAAAAGCATCCACATCCACGCCCTGAGATACTGGGGATCCTTCCAGACCCAGTTCTCCTCGATTGATCGATAAAGCAATATGAATCCCTGGGCTGTGGCCACGTTATACCCTCCTGGTACTTTGCATGGAATCCATTACTTTGTCCAAGTCATAAAGCACCCGGCCACCAAGTCTTAGCCCCTCAATAAGCCCCTCATTTCTACGCCGGAGAAGTGTTGGGACTGAAATTCCAGTTTCCTTCGCGAGTTCGCGAATATTGATAAGGTTTCTTTGCCTTTCCTTGGGTGTACCGGGCTGGCTCTGGTTCTGTATTGCCTCCTGTGCGGCTTCAGCCCCAGCTTTTCGTGCAACGCTTTCTAGATGAGCTTGAAATTCGGCTGTTAAAATCTCCATAGTCTAATTGCTTTTGAAGTGTTTTGCTAATTGCAAATTTCAAAAGAAAATGTAGATTAAACAACTGAATATCAATGATATGTGCGAAACGAAAGTTTCGCAATCTTTCGCAATCTTTCGCAAGTGTTATGAGCAGGGGGAGGAATAATTCGCGACTTTTTTATTCCACCTCAAGAAGCTTTTCAAATTTCTTCTTCCAGTAATTTCCGCGGTTTTTGTTCTCATTGGTTATTTTAAGCGGATTGTTCTCTTTGTCAGTTACACATTGTATAACAGATTCACCGGTTCTCAACTTTACCCCTAAAGTCTTAAAAAATATCCTAGCAGCTTGTCCATTTGGTTTTTGACCATGATAAATAAGCCAAATAGGGCGGGGAGTATTAGGGGGGAATCGTTTACTCCCCGTCATGGCTTTGAAACTATCCTCAGAGCATTCAAGGTATACATCCTTTACCTTTTTATAAAGAGCATTAATCTGGGTGTCACTCAAATTGATGCCAAGGCCAGAATATTCACTAGGGGTCACATCTGGCATTTCTAGAAGATGGTCAAGGTAATCAACTATTCGTCGAAGGTCAATCAGGGTAAATCTTAACTCTCTATCTCCTTGGGTAATCCGGATAAATCTTCTTTCATCGGTCTCCAGGCTTTTTAAAGCAAATGAGTATTTGCTTCTTTCCGCCTTCAATATATCGCGCCTCCCCTTGGTCCATATTGAATGCATTTCGTTCCGAATCCCCTCAACAATTAATTGCTGTGAGGATTCATCCATGTATTTCTTGAATTCCCCATTAGCTTTTCTGGGGTCTTTATCGTACTCAGCCTTTAGTTTTTTATAATATGCTTGACGCTCCTCATTAGACATTTTAATAGTGTCTTTCTTTTTCATCACTGAGCAATTTTAAGGTTCACAACTGGTTTGTTTTGAAGCGCTGCCTGTTTAAATCGATCAGCTCGGTCGTCATTCGATACCCTAATATATTTCAAGAATTCTCGTTCCGTTTTGTGACCGCTAATTGGCATTATATCCGCAGGGGGGATGCCCCTTAGGAACATGTTTGAGCAAAAACTCCTTCTGGCCGAATGAGTCGAGATCCTAGAGTAGTCTTTTTGCTCTATATGTTTAGAAAGTTTTAGTTCTTCGATTTTAGTAGAAAGATGCTTGCCTATATTCTTAAGCTCCCGGTTCATTACCTGGTTTTGATAGGAGGGGAGTCCGGATTCTTTATATTTGATTAGAACTGCTTTTAACTCTGGGAGAAATGGAACAGTAACTTGATTACCTGTTTTTAAGGTCTTAATCCTTATCCTCTCGTTATCATAGTCGATCATGTCAGGTGATAGCCGATTGAAATCACTATATCTAAGCCCTGACCAGCATCCAACTAAAAACAGATCGCGAATTCTGGATTGATATTCTCTGAGCTCTAAGTTAGTAAGGATCTCAAGTTCTGTTTCGTTAAGATACATGAAATGAGATTCCCTTGTACGAATCCTAAATCCCTTATAGGTGAGAGAATTATTCAATCCATCGTTTGTGGCACTGTTTAATACAGCCCTAAGAAGAGTGAAATGACGCGCGATAGTGTTTTGCTCAAAATTGTGTTTCTCCTGGAGGAACTTGATATATTTTGTGCGGAATGTGCTATTTATAGTTTCAAAATCAACACGATAGGATTTGGAGAATTCTTTCAATAGTTCAAATGATCTTTTATACCCTGGTATTGCACTATCCCGGTAGGTTAGCTTCTTTATTTCGGATGGATCCTTTATGTTTTTATTCAGGCAATAATCCACTTCTTTTCCTTTTACGAATTCGGAATAATAGGTGAAAAAATCAAATCTCTCAGGTAATGCAGATCCACGATTGATTGCTCGCTCAATCTTTTGTTTCAAGAGACCGCCAGGAGGTTCGGCCTGGTTGTGCTCGTTCAGGTAGTGCCTGTAGGCATTTTCAGCAGCGATTTTGATATTCGATAATCTGCCATTTATCTCAGGGGCCGTTTTCAATCCTTTGACCTTTTGGGATTTTTGGTTCCAGTTGTCGGGATTGACACTTTCCCCTATGTAGATTTTGAACCTGGCGGAGCCATAGGATATCTGCAACCTAATCTGTGTTTTTTCTGAAGACCTTGGGTCCTTGAGTGCGAATCTGAAGCTAGCCATATCCAGAAATATTAATGATTTGAACTAATCAAATATACTCATAAAATCCCAGGGGGTCATTCAGGGGGTCATTATTTTGCTAACAATTGATATCATATGATAATTTCACAAATCTTCCAAATACCCTATGTATATTGATCTATCTAAGATAGGCTGGTTATTTGTTCTCATGAAAAATCATAGGTTCGAATCCTGGCGGAATCACAAAAAAGCCACCCGAATAGGTGGCTTTTTTGTGATCACGAGGGACGCAGTCCCGAGTAATCACGAAGTGTTTTCGAGGGACGTAGTCCCGAGTAATCACGAAGTGTTTTCAAGGGACGTAGTCCCGAGTAATCACGAAGTGTTTTCAAGGGACACAGTCCCGAGTAATCACACATGTTTACCGAGGGACTCAGTCCCGATTAATTTCACTTAAATTTCTAACAGATAGATAGGGTATAACAACTACTGGCACTTTGCTTTGTGGAAAGTCCATGTCTCCGGGGTGGTTTTATAGTCGATGCTAAGATGCAGATGAAACTTGCTTCCCTGATCTCCCTTCAGCTGAATGATGTAGTATGCAACCTGATCATTCTTGAGCCAAAGCTTCCCTTTTTCCTTATAGGTGAACTTCTCATCTGAAAAAGTACTAACTGCATCTCCTTTGGCCATATAGTTGGTAAAGATCCATTCACCATCTTTATAATGGTCCACAAAATGGTAGTCCATTATTCCCCAAACGTAACCAAGAAAAACTCCATCGCACACTACTTCTGTATAGAAAAGGCTATTTCCCCAGTTTGATTCGCTTTGAGCAGAGAGTTGAGTAGAAAATGCGCCAAATAAAAGGCAGATAATCACAAGAAAGAAACTCTTTTTCAACATAAAATCTTAGGTTTAATAAGTTAGAATTGGTTATCAATAATATGACGCAATGCCCCTTCAACTTGTTTAGAAATAGAGACTTATATTCTTCAATTGCACATTGCATCAACCTGGATCTGTTGCATACGCTATTCTTCGACTTTCGTAAAAGCAATGGGTTCCATTCAGTTCACATCCCAGATGTTTCTTTCATAATAAGATTTTTTTGTGGCTTATTGATACGAGACTTATAAGACATATGCTTTGTTTATTCATTGGGCATATACAAAAAAAAGGGTGCCTCTTTGGGACACCCTTTTTGGTGGTTCGATACTGGTATGTGGGCAAGTAAATCTCCTACCTCCAATCCGGCATTTCGGCGTTGCTCAGTATTTGGGTTCTGTTGTCTCCGGAGGCGTTCATGATCCAGAGTGATTTTTCAGAGCCTGTAACATTGGAAGCGTTTTCAAATACGATGGATGCGCCATTGGGCGAGAACCTGGGATTGGTATCGTTGTAGCCGTCTGCTTTGCCACCGGAAAGCGGGGTGATCACCAGGGTGTTGATGTCGATCATAAAGATCTGTGCATCCAGCTGTCTGTTTGTACCCGAAGAATATCCGGAAACATCCTGGGTATATAAGATTTTTTTGCTGTCAATGGAGAAAGTCGGAGCTTCGATAATCCCGGCAAGGTTGTTCACCAGTACGATGGGATTGGTACCGTCCGAATTCATCAGGTAAATCTCAGAGTCATCTGCATTGACTCCCACCGTTAGGGCAACGATCAGGTTTCCGTCGGGTGAGCAGTCGATGTCCCTGAAATGCCTGTTTGCAGGCGCAGTGGTAATTACACCTTCTGTCGTTCCATCGTGCTGAATGAAGGAGAGACGGTTGTAATTTGCATACAGTATTTGTTCTCCATCGGAGGTCCAGGCGAGACCACGACCGGGATTTTGATAGCCCGTTATGGGTCGCCTGGAAATTTTCTTTTGATTGGTTCCGTCCCTGTCCATGGTGAAAATGTGGGGCTCCAGGTTGTCGTGAGACACATAGGCAACCTTGTCCCTGAGGGGACTTAGCCTTGGTTGCCACTCATTTTCGGTATTGCGGGTTAGATGAACCAGATTTTCGCCCGAAGCGTTGGAGGAATACACATCGTAATCGCCCTCAGCGTTCTTTCTGGCAAACCTTATTTCATTGTTAGGAAGGGGCATGGTTCTGAAACTAAGCAAGTCGCTGTTCACAGAAACATAGGGATCCGAGGCTGTAACCTGCCAGAAATACACGGTATTGAATCTCAGGCCTTCCACCGTGACGGTAGTATCGGTAAGTCCGTTGAATTCCCAGGAATCCTCATTGTTGGATTCGTACAGGACCATATCATAGATCACACTGTCTTCCACATTGGGATCACTGGCTGTCCAGCTAAAGGTCAGGTCGACCGACTGATTGATCGCCTCAGCTCCTGGAGTGTAGGATCCCGAAAATTCAGGTGGATCGTTGTATTCGCTGCTTCTCTCCATTAATACGACCACCGTGGTGGTTTTGTCCTTCTGAACGGAGAGGGATACGGATTCGGAGATGTAGCCGTTTTTCCGAGCAATCAGATTATAATCACCCACATCGATGGTTTTGAAGATAAAATAGCCGGCGCTGTCGCTGGCTACCGATACGGTTGGCGGATTGGTGGTTAATATGGCTCCGCTGAGGTTTGTCTCAGAATCAAAGTCCATAAGAGTTCCATCCAAAACACCCGTGGCATTTACGTCCAGCTTATCTTCGTTGCACCCGAAGAAAAATAAGGATAAGACAAGAGCGCATGCAATAATACCAGTTGTCTTCCAATTAAATGTGAGCAACATATTCTCAGTATAAGATTAGTAATCTGTTGGCACGAACTATAAAATTCTCCGCCCGTGTTCCCCCGAAGGGGAAAGCTATTCTCTATCGTCTTAATACATAATCCTGTATGACGGTAATGTTCATTCCTTCAGGACCGGTCTGGGTCACCTTGTATCCGATGCCCTCACCCCCCTGGATTTGGTTCAACACATGTCCATCCCCGTTTTGTTCAATATGGAAGTCCATGTCACGACCAATTAGGAATTGTCGGACTATATTTTCATTTCCTGTCTGACTCACAGAGTTAATAATATTTTCCCCTGTATGTATGCCAAGAAAGGAATTTCCGATTCCCGTCTGTTGTATGTCTGAGGCATTGTTCTGACCAACCTGTAGCAGTACTGAACTGTTCTGATCACCCACCTGGTTGATGTTTGCCAGATTGGGATCCGAATTTCCCGATAACTGCATGATGGTAGCATGGTTTTGCTGTCCCATCTGCATCAGTGTAACCCGGTTAACTTCAAGTACTTCCAACTCCTCTTTCAATGCCATGTTTTCGTCCACAATCACTTCAATACTTGGATCTGAAGGGATGGGAAGATTTTGTCCCCATGTCGCATTGGTCACAACAAGCAACAGACCTAAAAAGAGCAATAAACCCCATTTGGTTTTCGTAGCCAATTTCATCTTATTTAGTTTAAATGTCTTCCGGTGAATGCGCACACCGGAAGAACATTTTATGAAAAATAAATCTATCTATATCTAAAGCAATTATTCATCTGCCTGAGAAATTGCTCTTACAATATGGATTTAAGGTGTCCAGGGGTTAACCGGAACGCTTGCTCCATGGTGGCTTTGAGTAACATTGGATACGTTACCGTCACCCACCTGGATCACACCACTGGCATTCTGTCCGCCTGCCTGCACCTGCATGGAGTAGTTGTCTCCTCCGTTCTGGTAAGCTCCGGCCCAGTTGCCAAAGTCAGTGACATTGTCATAGTACTGAACCTGATAAGCTTCGTTGCCAGAACTTGTTGATCCGTCCTGTATAATGCCAGCCACGTTAGGTGTCTCTAAAAGGTTGCTAATATGCTCGTCCTGATCGCTGATCTGCAGCTGGCCGGCAAAACTCTCATCGCTGTTCTGGATGATTCCGGCGGCATTAAAGGCTCCAACCTGATGTTGCTCCGCTACCGCAAAATCTGCACCCGGTAATTGAACAATGGCTGCAACGGCACCGTAGGAATACTCATCTGGCACGTGCTCAGAAGTACCCTGGAACTGGCTGGCAGATCCGTCGTTACCGGCCTGAGCCACGATAGCCAGGTTAATGAGACCCTTCTGTTTCTGAACAGAAGCATTTCTGTCCCCGCTCTGATGCGTATAGGAAACCAGTGGTCCCAGATGATCTGTAGCTCCGAGAGGCTGATGGCTCTGGTATACTTCGGCAGTGTTGTCATTACCTGTTTGCTCAATCCATGAGAAGTTCAGGTTCCAGGGATTGGGATCGTACTCATTCTTCTGGGTAACATCCACTGAATTACCATCACCCATCTGAGTTACGGTGTTGGTGTTCCAGGTACCATCCTGGTCCACAAAGCTTACTGCATTACCTTCGCCCACGGTATAGACCTCTGCAAAATTTCGGGTTCCATCCTGGGTAAGATTGTACTCATTGTCATCTCCAATCTGCTCGACGGTGGATATGTTCCCATCCAACGGAATCACTGGGGCTGGCAACTGAGCAAACAGCGCACAAACAGGGAGAATGAATGCTAAAAGAAAAACTGTCTTTTTCATAATTTCCAATTTTTGATTAGTAAAAGAATATTTAAAGATTTGCGCATTAAATTAATTTCCTAGGTAGAAGTTTATGCCCAGTTTCACAGTCCAGTAAAAATCGTTATACCGACCCTGTTCAACCTGGTCAACTTTGTCATTAAACAGCCAGTAATACCCCGCACTGATATCAAGTCCGGTCTTCTGAGAGACCATGTACTCATATCCGAGCGTGGCATTGGCAAAGCCGTTATTTGAGAGTGTGGTACCTTCGGGTTGTTCTCCAAAGGGGTTTTCTCCGAGGTTCAGAAGAAATCCTCCTCCTGCCTCTATATAGGGTGTCGATTTGTAATCATTCATCATTCTGTATCGCAGATTAAGCCTGGAGTGCTGTACATAGGTGCTGTAAAAGTCCCTGGTCGCCAGGTTTCCAACGCCAATTCCGATATCGAAAGAGAGGGCAGAACTCTGGAAGAAGCCCAGGCTAATTTCACCCATGGGACCCAGAGCACCTCTGGGATAGTCACCGTCGTAGGTCATGGTTCCACCTGCCAGCCCCAGCTTAAATCCGGAACGATAGGGGAGTGAGCGGAAACCCAGATAATCGGTTTGTTCATTTTCCTCCTTTTCGTCCAGGTAGTTACGAATGGCTGTGGTACTCACGTCTTCGTCGTCCTTCACCTGCCAGAGATCGTCCATGATCCCTTCGATAATGAGGGCATGAACGGCTTTATCAATGGCCTCTTGCACAGCAACACCTGCAGGCTCATTAAAGGTAAATCCCACCTCAGCTTCCAGCAGTCTTTTTAAGGAAACATAACGGAATATACCTGCATCCAGCTTTTGGGATAAAATGGTTTTGCTGGTATGGACTGTCTTTAATATCCTGCCGTTGGAGGTGGAAATTGCCCTTAGGTAAATGGAAACCCTGTCTTCCCGATATTGTCCATTGGCTCCTGCACCGAAATAACGCATCCCGGCGCCTCCGGTCATGACATTGGACTCATAGCTGATTATACCTCCCTCAAGTATAATTCCGGCAAAAAGCAGGGGAGGTAAAAGTTGAGTAGACTCCTGGCTTGCGTCCTGGGCACTGAAAGCGGCTCTGCTCGAGCGAATGATTTTCCGTTCATTTAACAGATTGCTGAGCCCTTCACGTTCAATGGGCATGAACCAACCCGACTCTTCAAGCGATTCAAGCAAAATGGAAGTAGCACCCTGGGTTACAGCAGTGGACCAGTTTGCACCAATATCAGAGGGCTTGTATTGTCCCGTCTGATCGCGGAATTTATATACAGCCACCACAACCGGCTCTTTGGGTTCGGGCAGGAGCTCAGTCTCGGCAGAAGCATTGGAATTGGCACCAAGCCTTGCTTCTGAGGTACGCATGGGTTGTTTCATCATGGGCGCACAGGCAAGCTGGAACAGCATGGCGCCAAGGAAGAGAATATAAATGAGGGCTTTCTTCATTGCTAGTAATAAGGTACAATAACTGTGGTTTCACTTCCGGTATATATATCTATGATCCGCACCTGCATTCCTTCTGATATGGGCGAGACATCTATTTCGTACGAGCCAAACTGGTAATATCCCTCAGTAAGACCGTCCTCTCCAAATTGATTCTGGTATAACTCCCGGGTAATTTCGTTCAAAACCTGGCGGTTCAGATCCTCCTGAAAGTTTGCCAGGGGATCATCCTCAGCATAGGGATCTTCAGTCTCCTCCTTGAAGAAATTCTGGGCTTCTGCCTGTCCTAGCAACCAGCTATAATTGTATGGATTTCCTCCAAAGGCAGGATTTATCGGAGTATAGACGAAATCCTGTGCCAGTGCTGCTACCTGGAATAAGGCTGCAAAAACAATCATAAGAACCAGCAATTTTTTTATACCCTTCATATTTCCATGTTAAAATATTCCTGTACCAGTCTGATCTGCACTTTGTAATTGAGCTTGTATCTCCTGGTAATTCAATAAATATTGCGAAGCCAGACTTACCGTATATTCAGCCAGCATTTCAATCATCTCCTGGTTGGGTCTGACAAATTGTTTCAAAATCTCCCGATCATCTATGGTAACAGTAATCTGAGTACCAATTCCCGGCATGGGCTTTTCACTAATAGTCATGGAAAAGTCCTTGATTTCCGTTGGGTTGTTCCAGCTGTTAAAGAATAATTCATAAAAATCCCTGCCAACCTTCGTAATGGTCTCGTCAAAAATCATCTCGCCAATCTCCAGGTCGAGCGGATCAATGGCTTGCCTGATCTGCTGGGATGAAAGAGTTTTGAGCGTATCAGATCCAGCTTCGGTCTGAGCGCTCAGAGAAGTTAAGCTAAACATACTGATTATCAACAATATAGACATTAAGTCAATCTTCATCACATCATTTAATACACTTGACAATGTCGGTCCGTTTGTTTATCAGTATTCACAAGTTATGGCGGTGGTGTAAATCAGACAAATAAACAGATAGGATGTTATCATTTCTTTGATGAAAGTAATACCCTGCTCCATGAACGTCCCAAAATCCCTGTATTAGAGCAAGGGCGCTGGTTATGAGAGTATTCCACTCACTATTTTCAGGTGACGAAAGGGGTAAAAAAGTAGATGAAGTTTGCCTTTGGTGGGGTAAACACAAGAAAATTGTAACCTAATGGAAAAACTGACGTATGATCATTTGGTAAATGATTATTTAAGATTTGCGCTTAAAATCTTATTTACCGGGGGGATTCTGTATAGGATCCCCCTTTGCGTATTGGCAAGCGCGAATTTGCTGTTTAAACCCCGGATTCGCTTTTTAAACCCCGGCTTTGCTATTTGATCCCCAGGAGTTCTATCTTGAAAATCAGCACAACGTTTGGAGGAATGGATCCTTTGCCCTGACTTCCGTAGGCCAATTCGGAAGGGATATAAAACTTAAAGACCGAACCTGTTTTCATCAGCTGCACTCCCTCGGTCCAGCCTTTAATCACCCGGTTGAGCGGGAAGGAGATGGTTTCACCTCTGTCGTAAGAGCTGTCGAACTGAGTTCCGTCTATCAATGTCCCTTCGTAATGGACTTCAACCGTTGAGCTGGCAGAGGGCTGAGGACCGCTTCCCTGGCTAAGTATTTCATATTGCAGACCTGAAGCAGTGCTTACTACCCCTTCTTTTTTTGAATTCTCAGTTAAAAAGGCCTTGCCCTTATTCAGATTTTCCAAGGCTTCGGCATTCTGTGGAGGAGAGGCCGGTCTTGCCATTACTTTGATTAATTCCCTGAGGATTAAATTGCTGGAATTTACATCGTGTTCTGCTGTTCCCTGAATGGCATGTAATATACCTTCCATTACCAGATCCTTGTTATGGATGTATGGATTATTATCCAGTGTGTAGCCCATATTGATCCCAAAGAAATAATCCATGGAATCCTTGGCTGAATTAAGCTGTGGTTGAATGGAAAGGGAATCCTGTGCCATGGTATTCATGGTGCTAAGGATCAGAATTAATGCAAATAGTCTGTTCATAGAGAGGTCTGTTTATTTTGGCAATATATGGACTTTTAAATTTGTAGCATGCTTTTCGGAGCGGTATACCCGATGGGTGGCCTTTTGAAAAGCTTCTTCCCCGCACAGGTAGATGTTTGTGAAGGTCTGGGGATTTCTGTCGAAGAGCGGAAACCAGCTACTCTGTATCTGGACCATGAGTTTGTGGCCTTTTTTAAATGTATGGTTTACATCAGGAAGTACAAACTTTACCCGGGTCACTTCCGAGGGTTCGAAGGCTTCGGGAAACTCAAAACTGTTGCGGTATTTTCCCCTGAAAATATCACCCCGGACCAGCATCTGATAACCACCAACTTCAATGTCGTTCTGATTTAATCCTCGCTGAGGAGCATCGTCCGGAAATACATCGATAAGTTTTACTACCCAGTCTGCATCCGTACCGGTGGTACTCACGTACAACTCCACTTCCACGGGTCCTGCCAGGCTCATATCTTCCTCCAGCTCTATCCCTTTATAAACCAAAACATCCGGTCGTGTGGAGGCAAATCGCTGGTCCTCAGAAAGGTATTGCCGGTTGTAAAAAGATCTGGCACTTAAAAATGGTGCCGTATAGGGTACCGGTTTGGCAGGATCGCTTATGTATTCATCAAAACCTTCCCCTGCTGTACCAGGAGCCTCCCACAGAAGTAAGCCGTCTTCCTCAAGCCAGAGTTGCTTCTCAATAGTAAAATCCGGTGGCCAGCTATCATAGCTCTTCCATTCTTCTGAACCGGTGTCATAGACCCAGGCATCCGGTAATTTGTGTTCCTGCCTTCCTTTCAGGTGATGACTGAAAAAGGGATATTCAATTTCATTCAGGTAGAAATACTTGTTCTCCTCCTTGAAGGGGATCCGGCTGGGATTGTTATAATCGGGATATCCCCATCCCCCGTGAGTCCAGGGTCCCATAACCAGCATGTTTTCCGCCTGAGGGTTGTTGGATTCAATGGTTTTATAGGTATGCAGAGCGCCCGACAGATCCTCACCGTCATACCATCCTCCCACCGTAAGAACAGCCGGACTTATATCCTTAAGATGGGGGAGGGTGCTCATGGCTTGCCAGAATTCGTCGTAATCGGGGTGTTCTGAAAATTTGTTCCAGAAGTCAATGGAGCCTTCCAGGTATTTTTCGTTTATGTTTTTAATGGGGCCAAGATCCAGAAAGAAATGGTAGGCATCGGGTGAAGGGTAACGCAAGCGCGGAGCCCTTCTTGTGGTAGGCTCAGGCCGATCCTGCCCGAAAGATTGAAAAAAGTTAAAGCAGAGGGGAAGGGTAAAAGCTCCGTTGTGATGCATATCGTCCCAGAGAAACCAGTCTGAGATAGGTGCCTGCGGACTGGTGCAAACCATGGCCGGATGGGCATTGATGGCACCCATTACCGCGTAAAAACCCGGATAGGAGGTTCCGTACATCCCCACCTTCCCATTGTTGTTGTCGATGTTATTGATAAGCCATTCCACCGTGTCCCAGGTATCGGTGGTTTCGTCCACATCGGTATTGCTTTTATAGTTAGCAAGGACTGGCCTCATATTTACGTATTCTCCTTCCGACATATAGGCCCCCCTGACATCCTGAAAAACAAAGATGTACTTATCCTTTTCCAGAAGATCGTTGGAGGATAGACGGCCACGCATTCGGTCACCGTAGGGCCCTATGGAATATGGGGTGCGTTGCATCAGGAAAGGATACTTTTCTGACTTGTCTTTGGGTGTGTATACAATGGTGAAAAGTTTGACCCCATCGCGCATCTCAACCTGGTACTCATTTTTGGTATAGTTATCCTTCACATAATTGCTGTCCTGGGCGCTTAAGACAGTTGTTACCAAAAGCAAAGCAATCAAAAGAAGCATGGATTGTTTTTTCATATACTCTAATAATTACAAGTTTTTAAGCCACTTTTTTAGTGGAGCTATTAATCTTTCTTTCTCTGGGATCAATACAAATATGATCCTGATTATAGGGGGTTTTACTCTTCACAACAC
>Ga0180436_10001051_pt1 | contig 27505 bp, 20 predicted proteins | sample SS_ome_2_FD_132434 | JGI IMG/M metagenome (GOLD analysis project Ga0180436, IMG submission 132434) | Hypersaline lake sediment archaeal communities from the Salton Sea, California, USA - SS_3_S_2 metaG | ecosystem: Environmental > Aquatic > Non-marine Saline and Alkaline > Hypersaline >... | reverse complement strand
TCGACCGCGGCGGAGAGGTCCGCGTTCGTCGCCGCGACCACCTGGATGTCGACCGGGACATTGGTCGAGCCGCCGACGCGGCGCACTTCGCGCTGTTCGAGCGCGCGCAACAGCGCGGCCTGCGCGGCGGCGGGCATGTCGCCGATCTCGTCGAGGAAGAGCACGCCGCCGTGCGCGGCTTCGAAGTGTCCGACGCGCGTGTCGTGCGCGCCGGTGAAGCTGCCCTTCTCGTGACCGAACAACTCGCTCTCGATCAACTCGTCGGGGATGGCCGCGCAGTTGACCGCCACGAACGGGCCACCCGCGCGGGGACCGCTCAGGTGCACGTGGCGCGCGACCACCTCCTTGCCCGTTCCGTTCTCGCCGGTGACGAGCACGCCGACGCCCGCCTTCGCCGCCTTCGCCGCGTCGTCGAGCAGCGCCTTCCACGCGGGCGACGCGCCGACCGGATCGAAGCGCGCGCCCAGTTCCGTGCGCAGGCTGCGGTTCGCGCGCGCGAGCCGTCCGCGCTCGAGCGCGCCGGCCACGCTCACGAGCACGCGGCTCTGGTCGAGCGGCTTCTCGAGGAAGTCGACCGCGCCGCGCCGACACGCGTCGACCGCCATCTCCACGTCGGCGTGCCCGGACACGACCACCACGGGCGGGGGATCGGCGCGCCGGCCGAGGGCCTCGAGCAGTTCGAGGCCGTCCATCTCCGGCATCTTCACGTCCGTCACCACGGCGCCCACCTGGCGGCCGGCGCTCTCCTCGCTGTCGAGGCGCGCCAGGGCCACGGGTCCGCTCTTGGCGGTCCAGACCTCGTAGCCCTCGTAGCCGAGCAGCATCTCGAGGGCCATCCGGATGTCCGGGTCGTCGTCGACGACGAGCACGGGCAGGGCGGCGCGCGCCGGGCCGGGCGCGGGGAAGGGGGCGTGGTCGGGAGGGGTCACGGCGGATCGGGGCACCGCGGGCGGTGTCGGGGGGGGCGGTTCGCGGTAGGGCGGATTCGCGGGGTCGCCGTGGGGCGGCGTCGCGCCGGCTCGGCGTCACGGCGGGCGGCGACACGGCAGCCAGCGACGCGGCAGCCGATCCGGCGTCCGGGGCCGCAGCGCGAGCGCCCAGCCTGCCGCTCGGCGCACAAGAGCGGTAGTCCCGCCCGCCCAGCGGTCTAGTCAAGGGACCGGGCCGGGCGGTCGGCTTGACCGACCCCCGCACCCCGCTATCATCCCCCAGCCATTCCCCATCCGCCGCCCCGACCCTCGGGAGCGGCTGGCCGAGCCCACGTCCCGCGTCCCCGTCGACCCGCGCCGTCCCCGTCGCGCGCGTCGCCACCCGTCCTCCCGCGTCGCTCCGCGACCGCGTGCCGAGGGCGGCGGACGCGTCCTGCTCGACCCACTCCCCCGACTCGGCCACGCCGCGCCGCCTCTCTCGCGTCGCGCGCGTCGCCCGACCCCCAACAGCACCTGCTGAGGCATCCCATGACCGGATTGACCCGGAAGCTGGTCCCCGCGGCCCTCGCGCTGTCGCTCGCCGCGACGCCCGCCTTCGCCCAGAGCAGCGAGCTCGTCCAGCTCTTCAACGAAGGGATGAGCCTGTTCGAGCAGGGCCGCGAGTCCGAAGCGCTGGCCACGCTCCAGCGCGCCCTCGCGCTCGACCCCTCGTCCGACGAGGCCTACGAGCTCTTCCGGTCGCTGGAGCGCGAGTACATGGCGCGCACCGGTGACGACGCCTTCCAGGACGAGGCGTGGATGATCCTGCTGATGCGCGGCGGTCAGTTCGAGCTGATCGCCAAGCGCTTCCTCGATCTGGCCGAGCTCGGCCGCATCGAGCGCATGGACGATCGCGAGGCGATCCGCGGGCTGCTCATGCAGCTCAAGGACGGCCCGACCCCGACCGAGCGCCGCGGCATCTCCGCGAACCTGCGCGCGCGCCACGGCGAGTACGCCGTGCCGTACATGATCGGCGCGCTCGCCGATCGCGGCGACGACGACTACCGCGTCCTCGTCATGCTCGCGCTGGCCGAGATGGGCGGCTCGGTCGTGCCCCCGCTCATGGAGGCCCTCGAGTCCGAGGCCACCGACCCGTACCTGGCGCGCAACCTGTGCGTCGTGCTCGGCAACATCGGCGACACGCGCGCCGTGGGATCGCTCACCTGGCTCGCGAACAGCGACGCCGACGCCGGCGTGCGCAACGCCGCGGGTGAAGCCCTCGCGAGCATCCTCGGCGGCGCCTCGGCGAACCGCCCGGCCGCGGAGATCCTCGTCTCCGAGGGCCTCGGCTACCTGAACGCTTCGGACGACGTGCTCCTGCCGTTCATGTACTCGAAGGTCGTCTGGGACTGGGAGGGCGGCGAGCTCGTCTCGACGGCCGTGCCCCAGGACATGTACGGCGAGGAGATGGCGAAGAAGTCCTTCTTCCGCGCCCTCACCGCCGACGACACGACCCTCGACGCCCGCGCCGGTCTCGTGCGCGCCGCGGTCGTGCAGGACTACGAGCTGTCGCTCGTGGCCCAGGCCGGCGGCGACGTGGAGGACCAGCGCGAGCTCGCGGCCCAGGGCCTGCTCGTCGCGCTGACGGCCGGCACCGAAGCCATGGAGCGCGCGCTGTCCCAGGCGATGGCCGACCAGGACGTGGCCGCCGCGATCTCGATCCTGCGCGCCTACGGCACGAGCGCCAGCGTCCCGAGCACCGCGATGCAGCAGGCGCTCGGGCACGACGTGGCCCAGGTCCGCGAGGAGGCCGCGATCGCGCTCGCGCACACGGCCCTCGCCGGCAACTCGACCAGCGTCGACGGCACGGTCATCGAACAGCTCGCCAACGCCGGCAGCCGCTCGATCCTGCGCACCGCGCTCGTCATCGACGCGAACGAGGGTCGCCTCGGCCGCATGATCGACGCGCTGTCCGCGAACGGCGTCGCCTGCCTGCGCGCCGGCACCGGTGCGATGGGCCTCGCGACCCTGCGCCGCGCCGGTGGCGTCGACGTGGTCGTCTGCGCCGACACCCTGCCGGACCTCACGACCCAGGCCGTGCTCACGAACGTGCGCAACGACGTGCGCCTGTCGCAGACGCCCTTCGTGGTCGTCAGCGACGACGTGGACGCCGCGAGCGACCTGTACGACGACCGCGCCGAAGCGGTCGTGGGCAGCGCCGCGGAGACCGACACGATCCTGGAGGCCCTCGAGGGCCGCGTGAACGTGGACCGCGCCGAGGCCGACGACCTGGCCCGCCGCGCCGCCGAGGCCCTCGCCGCCCTGGCGTCGGCGAACGTGGACGTGAGCGCCGCCTCCGCCGCCCTGGCGACGACGCTGGCCTCCTCGGAGGCCCGTCCGGACGCGGTCATCGTCCCGGTCATGGAAGTGCTCGCCCTGCGCGGCTCGTCCAGCGAAGCCGGCGCCGTGCTCGGCGTGCTGACCGACACCGACCGCAGCGACGCCGCGCGCGTGGCCGCCGGTCGCTCGCTCGCCAACCTGCTCCGGCGCACCGGCGGCGTGGGCGTGGACTACGAGGCCGTCGAGGCCGTGGTCACCTCGGACGCCGCGATCGCGGTGCGCCAGTCGGCCGCCCAGGCGCTCGGCGCCGTCAGCCTCGGCGACGCCCAGCGCGCGTCGGCGATGCGCGCCAGCGAGACGACCGTCAGCGAGTGACCGCGGTGCCAGACCCCCTGGTCATCATCGGGGCCGTCCGCGCGCAGCGCGGACGGCCCCGATGATGACCAGGGGGTCTGGCACCGTACCGATCCCTGGAGCGCTGTTCTTCCATGCAGCGTGCCACGCCAACACAACGCGCCCGCGACCGATCGCTCGGTCGCGGGCGCGCTGCGTTCTGGTGCTCGGCGTGCGGGTGCACGCGAACGGGTGCACGGCGTCCCGGTGCCGCGGCGTTCGGTCCCCCGGGCCGACGGACGCGCGGGTGGTCCGCGCGCGCCGTTTTGCCCGCCCAGGGTGTTCACAGCGCCGCGTCCGTGCGGCATTCTGTTCGCCCCGCGCGCGAGGAAGCGTTCGCGCGCGAAGGCCAGAGTAGCTCAACGGTAGAGCACTGCTTTCGTAAAGCAGGGGTTGTCGGTTCGAATCCGATCTCTGGCTCCATCCACTCGAGGGGCGCTGCGGACGGTCGAACGCGATCGCTGGCGGCGCCCCTCGTGCATGCACGGGCCGTTCGTCGGCACGGCGCGGCGGCCCGACTCGGCGGCCGCGATCGACGGACGCGATCGTGAACGACGGACGCGAACGGACGGACGCGAGCGCGCGCGGAAGCCGCCGCTCAGGCGTCCGCGCGGAAGAGGCGGCGCACGTCGTCGAGCACGAACGCGCGCAGGATCGCGCGGCTGAAGCGCTCCGCGCCGCGGCCGTTCATGTGGCTCGAGTCCTTGAAGTCCGCGAAGCCCATCTCGATCCCCAGCGTGTCGAAGGGCTCGTAGCGCGCGCCGGTGGAGCGGGCGATCTCCGTCATGGCGCGCTGGAACTCCTGCATGCGCGCGTCGCTCAGCGCGCGCACGTGGATCGCCGGCAGCGGCACCTCGAACAGCACGACCTCGATGCCGCGCGCCGTGAGGACCTCGACCATCTCTTCGAGCAGCGCGATGCGCCGCGCCTCGAGCAGGCCCTCGCCCGCGTCCTCGCCGCCGATCACGTTGCGGTCCTCGAGCGCGCGCACGAGCAGCTCGTCCTCGGCCTCGTCGCCGGCCTCACCGTCGCCGCCGGGCTCGGCGTCCGAGCCGGGGCGGCGCGGCGCGGTCCGGTTCGGGTTGCGCACGTGCCCGAGCACGTGACCGCCGCGCATGGGGTTGGGTTCGAACGCCACGCCCGAACGCAGGCGCTGCCAGTAGCGCTGCGGATCGCGGCGCACCTCGACGATGCGCAGGTGGCGCGCCAGCTCGTTGCGCAGCGCGTCGGGCAGTCCGTCGGCCGCGGCGAGCCCGTGCTCGCGGACCTCGCGCCGCCAGTCGGCCAGGGCCCAGGCCCAGGCCGTCGGGTCGAGCTCGTCCGAGCGCGCCACGCTGTGCGGCGTCACGCCGAAGTAGAGGACGCGCGGCGCCGGCTCGCGGCGCGCGAGCACCTCGGCCAGGTCGAGCGCGAGTTCGGCGCGCATGCCAAGGTGCGAGTAGTTGGCGACCGTCACGTCGCGCCCGGCCGCCGCGTCGATGCGCTCGTCGAGCAGCGGCACGCGCAGGCCGTTCCAGCTCACGCTCGCGCCGAGGAACGCCACCTCGGCGATCCCGTCCGCGTCGAGCGCCTGGTGGATCGAGGTGTGCGGCTGGACCTGGTCGACGAGGAAGTCGTCCGCCGGCAGCTGCGCGCGCAGCGCGAGCTCGACGCCGGCCACGAGCACGAGCGCGAGGAACAGCCCGAGCGGCGGTCGGAACCGCCCCTCGACGCGCCCTTCGTGGGTCGCGCGCAGCTCAGAACTGGAAGTAGACGAACGCGTCGCCATCGGTCACTCCGAACCAGAGGATGCCCAGGATCATGCCCGCGTAGAAGATCGCGCGGACGACGACCGGCGAGCTCAGCACCGCGTCGAGGTCCTTCTTCACGAACTGGTAGGTCTGCACGGTCATGAGCAGCGCGGAGAATGCCACGAGCTGCCACACGCCGTCCGAGATCTGTGCCCAGCTGGCGGGCAGCGGCTGCGCGAAGCCCGACGAGACCATCCGCACGACCGTCTCCATGGTCGCCGAGCGGAAGAAGATCATCGGGAAGGTGAACAGCTGGAAGGTCACGAACACGCACAGGCCCCACCACAGGTGCTTCGTGACGGGACCGGTGGGGGCGATGCGCGCGAGCGTCGGCGCCGCCGCCTTGTGCACGCACAGCTGCGTGCCGTAGGTCAGGCCCATGAGCGCGAACGGCCAGCCCGAGCCGTGCCACACGCCGCTCACGACCATCGTCGCCAGGAGCGCGAGGTAGCTGCGCACGACGCCCTTCCGCGACCCTCCCAGCGCGAAGTAGACGTAGTCGCGCAGCCAGGTGCTGAAGCTGATGTGCCAGCGGCGCCAGAACTCGGTCACGTTGGGCGCGAAGAACGGCAGGCGGAAGTTCAGCATGAGCTCGAAGCCCATGCAGCGCGCCACGCCGCGCGCGATGTCGGAGTAGCCCGAGAAGTCGCAGTACAGCTGGATGGCGAACGCGTAGCACCCGATGTACACCTCGACGCCCGAGGGGTCCTGCATGCCCCACACGTCGGCGACCAGGAAGGCGAGGTTGTCGGCGACGACGACCTTCTTGAACAGGCCCCACGAGATCAGATAGAAGCCCGACGACAGGCGCGGCCAGGTGATCTCGGTCGGCAGGCGGAACTGCGGCAGGAGGTTGCGCGCGCGCTCGACGGGTCCGGCGACGAGCTGCGGGAAGAAGCTGACGAAGAGCGCGAAGTTGAGGAAGTCGCGCTCGGTCGTGAGCTTCCCGCGGTACAGGTCGATCGTGTAGCTCAGCGTCTGGAAGGTGTAGAAGCTGATGCCGACCGGCAGGAGGATGCCCAGCGTCTCGTAGCGCGCGTCGAGACCGAGGAGCTGGAGGAGGTCCGTCAGGCTCGCGAGGAACCAGTCGAAGTACTTGAAGAACCCGAGCAGGCCGAGGTTGACGACCAGACTCGTGATCAGGACCGCGCGGCGCTTCGCGGTGGAGGGGGGCGGCTCGTCGGTCGTCTCGCGGACGTCGAGGATGCGGCCGCAGGCGTAGTCCACCACCGTGGACAGCAGCATCAGCCCCAGGAAGCGCCAGTCCCAGCAGGCGTAGAAGAAGTAGCTGGCGACCAGCAGGACCGCGTTCCGCGCACGCACCCGCCTGCGCAGGGCCGCCGCGAGCACGAAGGCCACGGCGAAGAACGCGACGAACTGGAAGCTGTTGAAGTACACGGGCGCTGGGGGAGCGGGACGCCGAGCGCAAGCCTACCCCGCTCCAGGGGCCGAGGAGCGCACCGAGGTCGGGCCCCCGGACGCGCGGCGGGAATCGTTCGCGCGAGCGCGGGCGCCGCTCTCGCTCGTTCGTTCGCGCGGCCCTCTCACCAAGGCCCGGTCACCAAGGCCCGGTCACCAAGGCCCGGTCACCAAGGCTCTGTTCCCTGGGGCCCGATCCCCGAGGGCCGGTTCTCGAGGACCGGTCCGCGCGGTCCGACTCGCGCGGTCCGATTCGCGCGTCCCGGACGCGCTCCCGCGCGGGGGTCGCGGTTCCCCGCGCCGTTCGCCCCCGGACGCGCCGCAGACGCCGCGCGATTCGAGAAGGAGCGCCGGATCGGAGGGGGAGGTCGCTCGAACGGTGGAGGTCGCTCGGACGCAGCCTGTCGAGAGCTGAGCGGGCCGCGCGGGTCGGTCGGACGGAGTCGACCGATCGCAGCCGACCGGCCGGACGACTCAGACCACCGTCTTCAGCGAGGCAAAGCCGCGCTCGGCGAGCTGGGCCTCGATCTTCGCGCCCTCGCCCGCGCCGCGCGTCTCGATCAACACCTCGATCTCGACCTGGCCGACGGGGATCCGCCAACCGGCGCGGAAGTGGCTGATGTCGACGATGTTCGCCCCGTGGGCCGCGAGGACCTCGCTCATGGCGAGCAGGCGACCGGGCACGTCGTCGGTGCGCAGGCGCATCGCGTGGTAGCGCCCGGACTCGGTCAGGCCGCGCTCGATCACGCGCGCGATGCGGTTGAGGTCGATGTTGCCGCCGCACATGAGTGAGCACACGACCCCGCCGCCGCCGACGCGGTCCGCGACCAGCGCGGCGATGCCCGCGGCGCCGGCGCCCTCGGTCACGACCTTCACGTCGCGCAGGCCGCGCACGATCGCGTCGGTGATCTCCGCCTCGCTCACGCTGACCATGTCGTCGACGAAGTCGCGCACGATCGGCCAGGTGTGGCGCCCCACGCGACCGACGCGGATGCCGTCGGCGATCGTGGAAGGGTCGGCGACCTCGACCGGCTCGCCCGCTGCGAACGAGCGCGTCATCGGGTTCGCGCCCTCGGCCTGGACGCCGACGATGCGCACCTCCGGTTTCAGCGCCTTGGCCGCGAGCGCGATGCCCGACACCATCCCGCCGCCGCCGGTGGGGACGACGATCGTGTCCACCTGCGGCAGGTCCGCGAGGATCTCGAGCCCGATCGTGCCCTGCCCGAAGATCACGCCCGGGTCGTCGAACGGGTGCACCATCACGAGGCCCTGTTCCTCCGACAGGCGCAGCGAGGCGTCGTAGGCCTCCTCGTAGTGGCGCCCGGTGAGGACCACTTCGGCGCCGTAGCTGCGCGTGCGATCCACCTTGAGCACCGGCGTGTCCTCGGGCATCACGATGACCGTGCGGCAGCCGGTGAGCTGGCCGGACAGCGCGACGCCCTGGGCGTGGTTGCCGGCCGAGGCCGCGATCACGCCGCTCTCGCGCTCGGCGTCGGAGAGCATGAGCACGCGGTTGAGGGCGCCGCGCAGCTTGAAGGAGCCGGTGCGCTGCAGCGTCTCGAGCTTCACGTGCACCTCGCGCCCGAGCGTGTTCCCCAGCGCGTGGCTGCGGACGACCGGCGTGCGCACCACGTGCGGTGCGAGGCGCTCCGCCGCCGCCCGGATCTCGGGAAGGGCGGCGGCGGGGTCGAGCTCGCCGGGGGCGATCGTGGGGGAGGCGCTCATGGACGCCGATCTCACCGCCTCGTGCGCGTCCTGGCAAGCGCGAGCGACCGATCGGGCGGGCGGTCGGCCTTCGCGCGTGCGCCGGCGTCACGGCGCGCGCGCGGCGCTACCATCGGGCCATGACGCACTACCTCGTCCTCGGTGCCGGGCGGCAGGGAACCGCCGCCGTCCACGACCTCGTCGAGAACGGTGGCGCGACCGCGATCACCTGGGTCGACAGTCACGACGCCTCCTTGCAGACCGGCATGCGCCGCGTCGCGCGCGAGACGGGTTTCAAGGCCCTGCGCGGACAGGCGCTCGACGCGTCGGACCGCCGCGCGCTCATGCCGCTGTTCACCGAGGCCGAGGTGTGCCTCAACGCGCTGCCGTACCGCTACTCGCTCGCGATGACGCAACTCGCGCTCGAGGGCGGGACGCACTACCTCGACCTGGGCGGCAACACGCAGATCGTGCGCGAGCAGTTCGAGCTGCACCGCACGCACCATCGCGGCGCCGAGCTGTGCGTGCTGCCCGACTGCGGTCTGATGCCCGGGCTCGGCAACCTGCTCGTGGCGCTCGCGGTCGACGAGCTGGGCGACTGCGCGTCGGTCGAGGTGCGCTGTGGCGGGTTGCCGCAGGACCCCAAGCCGCCGCTCGGCTACATGCTGGTCTTCAGCGTCGCCGGACTCACGAACGAGTACTTCGGGCGCGCACAGGTCTTGCGCGGCGGGCAGGTGACCGAGGTCGACACCTTCACCGGGCTCGAGTCGTTCGAGGTCGAGGGCGTCGGGCCCGTGGAGGCGTTCATCACCTCTGGCGGGCTGTCGACGACGCCCGAGACCTTCGCCGGCCGCATCGACGAGCTCGACTACAAGACCGTCCGCTACCCCGGTCACCACGCGCAGTTCAAGGTGCTGCTCGACCTGGGGCTCCTCGGCGAGGATCCCGTGCGGATCGGCAACGCCGACGTGGTCCCGCGCCACATGCTGCACCACCTGCTCGAGGAGCACCTCTCGCACCCCGGCGAGAAGGACGTGACGGTGATGACGCTGCGCGCGACGGCGAAGAAGGGCGGGAAGAGCCTGTCGGCCAAGCTGCTCGACGTGCACGACGAGCGCACGGGCTATTCGTCGATGGAGCGCACCACCGCGTTCTCGGCGACGGCCGTCGCCGCGATGGTCGCACGCGGCGACGCGAAGGTGGGCCCGGGCCCGCTCGAGTCGTCCATCGACCCGAAGACCTTCCTCGCCGAGCTCGCGCAGCGCGGCATCGAGGTCGAGGTGACGCGCGATTGAGATGACCGGTACGGTGCCAGACCCCCGGGTCATCAGCGGGCCGTCCGCGCTCCGCGCGGACGGCCCGCTGATGACCCGGGGGTCTGGCACCGTACCGGTCATCGACCGCGACGAGGTGCCGCACGAAGAAGGGCCGTCGCGCTGCGACGGCCCTTTCTCGTACGGCACTTCTTCGCGGTCGAGCGACGAAGCTGGGTCGGACTCCGTACCTACGGACTCCGTACCTACGCCTTCGCGCCGTCGAGCAGCTTCTGCAGCTCGCCCTTCTCGAAGAGCTCGACCATGATGTCGCCGCCGCCCACGAAGTCGCCGTTCACGAAGAGCTGCGGCGTGGTCGGCCAGCTCGAGAACTCGATCAGGGACGGGCGGATCGACTCGTCCTCGAAGATGTTGACGACCTCGTAGTCGGCGCCGGTGCGGTCGAGGATGTCGATGGCGCGCGCGGTGAAGCCGCACATGGGCTCGAAGCGGGTGCCCTTGCCGAACAGGACGACGGGCTTGGCCTTGACGATCTCTTCGATCTTCTCCTTGGTGTACATGGTGCTGGGTCTCGTGGTTCGGTGTTCGTCGGGTGGAGGTGGCTGGGAGCCGCGCGCCCGCTCACTCGGGGACGCGCGTCTTGATCTGCAGGGCGTGGATGGCGCCGCCCAGGTGCGCGCCGCAGGCGGCGTGGACGATCTTGTGCTGCTCGATGAGGCTCTTGCCCTCGAACGCGGGGGAGGTCACGTCCACGGCGAAGTGGTCCGAGGTCCCGGTGAGGTCGCGCACGTGGACGACGGCGTCGGGGATCTCCTTCTCGATGAGGTCCTTGAGCTGGGTGGTGGAGAGCAGCACGGGCGGAGGTGGCGGCAGTTGGGTCGAAGGGGGACGGGCGCATCGGCCCTCGGGCCGCGCCGCGTATCGTGGGCGACCAGGCTAGCAGGGGCCGACGCCCGAACGGCACCGCGGTCGCGTCCTCGTCGCGCGGCCGACCGCCCGGAGCGGCACTCTTGGGCCACGCCCCGATCCGAATCGACTCATGAACCTAGGACTCCTCCTGGCCCGGAGCGCGCGGCCCCTCGGCGAGGCCCTCCCCGAGCTCTTCGGCCGCCTGCACCCGGTCTCGGTGCACTTCCCCGTCGCGCTCCTCCTCGTAGCGGCCTTCTGCGAAGCGCTCAACGCGCTGCGCCCGAGCGACACCCTGCGCCGCGGCGCGGTCCTGTGCCTGGTGTTCGGGACGCTCGGCGCCGCGCTCGCGGCGGGAACCGGTTGGGTCCATGTGGAGCTGGAAGGCTCCAGGAAGGACGGCGTCGAGCTGCACCGCTGGCTCGGCGTGGCGACCGCGTCCCTGGCGCTCGTGACCACCGTGCTGGGGCTCACGGCGATGCGTGGTTCTCACGGTTCGAGCACGACCGCCGCGTATCGGCTCGCGCTCCTGTTCACCGCGGGCCTCGTCGGCTTCACCGGCAAGATCGGCGGCGAGATGAGCTGGGGCAAGGACTGGTACACGCGTCCCTTCGAGGCCCGCGACGAGCCGCGCACCCTGCCGGACATCGTGCTCGGCGCGCAGGACGGCGACGCCGCCGGCACGACCGACGACGCACCGACCGACGGGAGACGGACGGACGAGACTCCGAGCGGTGGGACCCCGACCGACGCGTCACCGTCCGGCGACACGGCGTCCGGCGACTCTGCGCCCGACGACTCGGCGACCCAAGACCTCGTCGCGGACGCGGTCTCCTACGCACGCGAGATCGCGCCCCTGCTCGACGCGCGCTGCTACGAGTGCCACGGGCCGACCGGCAAGGCGGACGCGGACCTGCGCCTGTCGGACCTCGTCGAGGCCCAGGAGGTCTACTTCGGCTTCGACTGGGAGGCGCTCCTCGTCCCGGGCAGCCCCGACGACTCGGCGCTCTTCGCCGTGATGGCCCTGCCCGACGACCACGACCTGGCGATGCCGCCGCCCGCCGACGCCGAGCGGATGACCGACGACGAGATCGAGCTCGTGCGCCGTTGGATCGAAGAGGGTGCGTCGCTCGAGGAGATGCTCGCCGACTGAGCGCGTCGCACCGGTCGCTCCGTCCGCGCTCCAGGTGGGCGTCAGGCGTCGCGCACGAAGCGCCGCACGATCGAGCTCGCGCCGTCGGCGAGCAGCACGAGCACCACGCCCAACCCGATGAGCAGCGCCATCTCGTCGTAGAACAGCTTGCTGCGCGCGTCCTGGATGACGTATCCGAGCGTCGAGATCCCGAGCAGGCCGAGCACCGTCGCCTCGCGCACGCAGGTCTCGTAGCGGTAGAAGACGTAGAGGAGCAGGCGCCCGAGCGAGAGGGGGAAGCCGGCGACGAAGGCGAGCTGTGCGCGGCTCGCGCCCGCCTGGCGCAGCGCGTCGAGCGGCGCGCGCGGCAGGTTCTCGAGCGTCTCGGCCTGCAGGCGACCGAGGATGCCGCCGTTGTGGACCGCGAGCGCGAGCACCGCCGGCCACGCGCTCCACGGCAACAACGACATCAACAGGAACGCCAGCACGTACTCGGGCAGCGCGCGCATCGCCACGAACAGCCCGCGCGCGCCGCGCCGCGCGAAGCGCCACCCGCCGCCGTCCGTCGCGTCGTCGAGCGGCTCGCGGCGGGCGATGGTGCGCGCGCCCAGCGGCGCGGCGAGGGCCGCGAAGAGCGCGGCGAGGCCGATGGCCAGCACCGAGAGGTGCAGCGTGACCCACGCGGCCTCGACGCCTCTCGTGCGCTCGAGCGTCTCGACGATCCAGGTCGCGAGGCGCCCGGCGTCGAAGCCCTCCTCGCGCAGCGGCAGCGGGACGAGCTCGCGCACGAAGCGTGCGAGGTTGGTGCGGGCACGCGCCTCGAACAGGTGGTCGGGGAAGAGCCCGCCCACGGTCCACGCGAGCAGTCCGAGCAGCGCCGCGCCGGCGACGGTCGACCGCGCGGTCCAGTTGACCGGACGCGCGCGGCGCAGCGACGCGATGCGCTCGAGGGTGCGTGCGTCGTCCGCGCTCACGCCACGAACCTCCGACGCAGGCGCGAGCTCCACAGCTCGAACAGCACCACGAGCGCGATCATCGCGTACAGGTAGCTCCACACCTCGCGGTAGTGCAGGTCGAGCCAGGCGAGCTTCAGGTCCTGTCCGATCGTGGGCAGGCCGAAGAAGCCCATGACCGCGGCGGCGCGCAGCGCGCACTCGAAGCGGTAGAACGCGTAGGCGAACGCGTTCGGCAGCACGCCCGGGACGAGTCCGAGCACGACCTCGACGCGGCGGCTCGCGCCGATCTGCCGCAGCGCCAGCCCCGGCTCGCGCGGCTCCTCGTCGAGCATCTCGCTGAAGACCTTGGCGAGCGTGCCGCCGTAGGGGATCGACAGGGCGAGCGCCGCCGCGAACGGCGTCAAGCCGAAGGCGGCGAGGAACACGACGGCCCACAGGAGCTCGTGGACCGAGCGCATCAGCGCGATCGCGAAGCGCACGGAGGAGTAGCACGCGCGTCGTACCGGGCCGAGCGACGCGTCGAGGTCGCGCTCCCACCATACGCGCGAGCCGACGAGCCCGAACACGGTGCCCACGACCAGCGCGAGCGCCATCCCGCCCGCGGCGAGCAGGACCGTGTTCCAGAGGCCCAGCGCGAGCTGCGCGAGGAAGGGCCGGTACCCGGCCACGGGCTCCTCGTAGTCGAGCGCCGGCCGCAGCGCGTTCGCGAGGAAGTCGCGCGCCACGCGCCACCCCGACTCGCTGGGCACGAGCCCCGACAACGGCGTGTCGAGCTGGGTCAGCGCGAGGCCGCACAACAGCGCCAGGCCGAGGAGGGCGACCGCGCGGCGACCCACGCGCGCCGGCGTCCGGCCGATGGGCTCAGCTGCCATCGCCGGTGATCTCGTTCTCCTCGAGGGCGTACAGGCGCTCGAAGCTCTCGGGTGCCACCTCGTCCGTACGCGCGTCGAACATGACGCGTCCGTCGCGCAGACCGACGAGGCGCTCGAAGCAGTCGCGCGCCAGCTCGAGGCTGTGGATCGAAACGACGAGCGTCAGGCCGTGCTCGCGCGCGAGGTCGCAGAGCAGCTCGACGACGGCGCGGGCGCGCGCCGGATCGACCGACGCGACCGGTTCGTCGGCGAGCAGGATCGCCGGGCGCTGGTACAAGGCGCGCGCGATCGCGACGCGCTGCTGCTGACCGCCCGACAGCGTGTCGGTCCGTTCGAAGAGCTTGTCGGGGATCCCGACCCGCTCGAGCAACCGGTAGACCGCGAGCGTCTCCTCGCGGCGCGGTGCGAAGACGCTGCGTAGCGCGCCGAGGAGCGAGCGCTCCCCGACGCGCCCGAGCGCCACGTTCTGGTTCGCGCGCAGGATCGGGACGAGGCCCAGGTGCTGGTGCACGAAGCCGACGCGGCGCCGCAGCGCCCGGCGCTCCTTCCCGTCGTCGGTGGACGGGTCGCGACCGTCCACCTCGACCTGGCCGGCGGTGGGTGCGAGCGCACCGCCGAGCACGCGCAGGAGCGTGGTCTTGCCCGAGCCCGACGGCCCGACGAGGGCGACCTGTTCGCCGACCCGTACGTCGAGATCCACGCCCGCCAGGGCGAGCGTGGATCCGAAGCGAGCTTCGACGCCGCGCGCTGCGAGTGCGCGCGGTCCATCGGGGCGGCGGTCGATCACGAGCGGTGGGGGCGCGACGCGCAGCGCGCGCGACCCCGGCTCAGCGCAGGAGTCCGAGCTGGTCGGCGAGATCGACCAGCGGCGCGAAGTCCTCGTTCGTGGCGGCCATCATTCCCTCGGGTCGGTCCAGAGCGACAAGGAGCTCCTGGTCGGTGATCGAGGTCAGCGCCTCCTGGAGGCGATCGATGGTCCCCTCGCCGAACATCTCGTCGATCGCGGGGTGGGCGTTCCACGAGTAGTCCGGGTAGCCCGGCGTGATCCAGGCGATGAAGCACTGCTCGGGGTCGATCTTCCCTTCGGCGAGGCGCTTGTCGTAGGTCGTGTAGCTCAGCGCGCCGAGCTCGACCGAACCGTTCTGCACCGCTTCCCAGGTTTTGTCGTGGCTGCCCGAGTAGCGGTTGTCCTGACCGAAGAACTCCGCCGGCGACTGCCCGGTGTTCTCGCGGATGAAGTACTCGGGCATCAGGCGACCGGAGGTCGAGCTGTCCGAGCCGAAGGTGAAGCTCTTGCCGCGGAACGCTTCGGTGGGGAAGGGTCCCTTGCCGCCGGGCGTGAGACCGCTCGCGGGGTTGGCGATGAAGTAGCTGACGTATTCGGGGTCGATCGTGCCCTGCGCGATGGCGCGCGAGCCCTCGACGGCGCGGCGCGCGCGAACGCCGGTCAGGCCGCCGAACCAGGCGAGTTGCACGTCGCCGTTCGTGAACGCCTCGACCGACGCGGTGTAGTCGGTGACCGGGACGTAGTCGACCTCGATACCGAGCTCCTCGGAGAGGTAGGCGGCGACGCGATCGAAGCGCTGCTCGAGCTCCGTCGTGTTCTGGTCGGGGATCGCGGTGAAGGTCAGGACCGGCGTGTCGGTCGCGTTGGACTCACCGCCGCAGGAGGGCAGGAGCGCGGTGAGGGCGAGGACACAGCTCGCGCCGGCGGCATGGAGGAAGGAGCGCATGGTTCGGAATCTTCCCTTTCGCGGGGAAGCCGTCATGGGGTTCGATCGGAGCTCGCGCCCACGCGGGCGGAGCACGGCAGAGGATACGAGCCGCGGTACCTGGGTTCGAGGTCGCCGCGGCGGACCGCTACCAAAGGCGGCGCGGGCGTGTTCGCGGGGGGGCGGCTCCGCGCGCCCGCTCAGTCGCCCATGTACCCCAGGGCCTTCAGCGCCTCGGTGTCGATCCCGCCCTCGCGCCCCTCGACGCGGTCCAGCGGCAGCCACGAACGCTCGCCGACGAGGCGCTCCTTCAAGTCCTGGAACACCTGCGGATGCTGCGCGCTCACGTCGACGAGCCCGATCGGGTCGGCTTCGAGGTCGTAGAGCTCGAACGAGTCGTCGTGCAGCGCGTCGCGCCACATGAGCTTGAAGCGCCCGGCGTAGGCCGCGAACTGGGCGACCTCGGGGTCGTGGTGGTCGCGGTCCTCGACGAAGACGACGCGGTCGGTGGGCAGCTCGGCGCTCGACAGGTCGACGCCCAGCGCCTGGTCCTCGCGCGGCGCGAGGCCTGCGAGCGAGCGCAGCGTCGGCGCCACGTCGATACCGCTGACGAGCAGGTCCTCGCGTCCGGCGCGCGGGCTCGCGCCCGGCAGGCGCACGATCATCGGGACGCTGACCTGCGGCTCGAGGATGTCCTCGTGCTCGTACTGCCCGCCCTCGCCGAACGCCTCGCCGTGGTCGGAGGTGATGAGCACCGCCGTGTTCGACGCGTCGAGGTCGAGCGCGGCGAGGAACGCGCCGACCTTCGCGTCGAGGTCCGCGAACTCCGCCTCGTACAGGGAGAGCAGGTGCGCGTCGTCCTCCGCGGTCATCTCGTAGCCGTCGGGGAAGTCGTTCGCGCGACTCGCGTGGCCGCCGACGATGCCGTCGTACTCGGTCGCGAAGCGATCGCGCGCCGCGTCGCTCGGCGTGTACGGCCAGTGCACGTCGAACATGTTGATGAAGCAGAACCACGGGCGGTCGTCGCCGTTCTCGATCCACGCGCGCGCTTCAGACAGCGGGCCGTCCGCGGCGCGTTGGAAGTCCTCGATCCAGTGCGGCTCGCCGTCGTTCCACCCGAGCCCCTTCTTCGGGATGAACACCGACTGCAGGTCGTGCACGAGCGACCACAGGTAGCTGTAGGTCGCCGGCGGATCGACCTCGTCGGAGTACACGTCGAAGCCGGCGTCGAGCCCGGTCGTCGCGCGCAGTACGCCGGTGCCCACGAACGCGCCCGTGCGGTAGCCCTCGCGCTGCAGCTCCTGCGCCAGCGTCTCGCCGCCCAGCTCGGGCAGGTGGCGCGTGTCGAGCAGCCGCGCGCCGTGCTCGGTCGGGTAGCGGCCCGTGAGCATCGACAGGTGCGAGGTGAAGGTGAAGTGCGTCACCGAGCGCGCGTTGTCGAAGACGAGGCTGTCCTCGACGAAGGCCTCGAGCTCGGGCGTCGTCGCGCGCTCGCCGCCGAGGAACGAGAAGGACCCGGCGCGCGCGGTGTCCCACACCATGAACAACAGGTTGGGGCGTTCGCTCGCGTCGAGGTCGGGGCGGTCCGGTCGTTCGAGCCCGCCGAACGGCAGGTAGCAGCCCGCGAGCACGACGAGCACGGCGCCGATCGCGCGCACCGGCGAGGAGACGCGCGCGAGGACGAGGTGCAGGACGACGACGGTCGCGCTCCACCCGAGGAAGAGGCCCGCGCCGACGAGCCACGGCTTCGGTGACTTCAGCCCCGACAGGTCACCGCCGATCGAGGTGAACGCGTCGAGCGCCGCGTGCATCAGGACCGGCGACGCGGCCAGGATCAGGATCGCCGCCAGGCGCGGGGCGCCGCGCGTGCCGTCCTCCTCGCGCGTGCGCACGAACGGCGCGACGCGACCGAGGAGCGCGAGCGCGAAGGTCGCGGCGAGCGCCGGCACGAGCCACAGGACGAAGGCGCCGATCATGAGCCCCGGGTCGGACGGGCGGTGGGGGAGCCCGACGCGCGTGGCGATCGCGTCGACCGCGGCCAGGAAGAAGGCCGCGGCGGCGGCGCGGAGGACGAGCGGTCGGAGCACGGCGGGAGGGGGCGGTCGTCGGGGGCGGCGGGCGGGGAGCGTCGCGTGGCGTCAGCGGTGGCGTCGGGGCGCGCGTGCCGGAGCGGGCGGCGCGCCCGGTCGCGGGTCCGACTGCGGTGCCCGAACGGGTCGTTCGTCGGTCGCGGGGCCGAACGGCTGCAGGTCGACGCGCGTACAGCGTAGGCTCGACCGCAGCCCGCGGACCTCCGTCGTCCGCGGCCAGCGCCATGAACGCGAAGACCATCGGTATCGTCCTGGCCGCCCTGTGGGTCGCCGCCATCGTGTGGATCGTCGCCGTCCTGGACGACGACGCCCCCGTGTCCGATGGGGGCGAGGCCCCCGGCGCCGTCGAGGTGCCCGACGCGCCGGCCGACGCGCCGGCCGACGAGCCGTCGCCCGGCGACGGAGAACCCGAGCTCGCGGGCCCGACGCCGCCCCCGAGCGCCGGCACGGAGGCGCCGCCGCCGGCGGGGGTCGAGCCCCCGGCGGTCGTCGACGCCCCGGGTGCGGACGACGAGGACGCGGACGAGGACCTGGTCGAGGCCCTCGGCGACCCCGACGAGCACGAGCGCAGGATCCTGCGCAAGATCTTCGAGCCGCTCGAGCGCGCGTCGGAGCGCTACGCGAAGCACGAGGACCTCGACGAGAGCACCTTCTTCGGCGAGGACCAGGAGTCCAACCAGGCGGCGATCGACCGCCTGCTCGACGAGGCGATCGAGACGCTCGGCCTCTCGGCCATCAACGACACGCGCCAGCGGCTGCGCGAGATCCGCGAGGAGATCGAGGCGTCCGAGGAGCAGCTGTCGCGCGATCGCGAGGCGCGCCTCTCCGCGCCGTACGAGAACGAGCTGAACGCGCTCGAGGAGCAGTTCACGACGACGCGCGAGGACCTGGACGCGCGCATCGCGGACAACGAGGAACGGATCGCGAAGCTCGAGCGCGAGCGCACCGATCTCGAGGAGACCTTCGTCGACGAGCTCGACGCGATCGGGCTCGACCTGGACCGCGAGACGGCGCGCGGGCTGTTGTCCACGGTGTCCGGCGAGGACTTCGTCGAGATGTGCGTCGTGTTCCACAACGTGCGCCTGGTCACCGTCCGCCTCCAGCAGCTGACCGAGGAAGCGGGCGAGTCGCTCGACGTGGCGCGCCGCTACTACGGCTCCTACGTGGTGCTCGTGCGCATCCTCGATCACATCCAGAAGGACTTCGTCGCGCGCGTGCGCAACGAGCAGGTGCCGAAGCTCGCCCAGTTCGGCGAGCGCGCGCGCGAGAACATCGAGCAGGCGCGCGCGAACCTCGAGACCGGCGGCGACCCGCGCATCGTCGAACAGAACATCGAGTCGAACCAGCTCACGCTCGACGCGTGCCTGGCCTACCGCCGCTACCTGCTCGAGCAGGCCGACGCCGTGGAGGCGCAGAACGAGGCGCTGCAGCCGCGTCTGCGCGACGCGATCAACACCTTCGAGACGGTGCAGCTGTCGAGCCAGGTCGCCAACGCGATCCGCGAGGCGCGCCGCAACTTCGCGGCCCTGCTCGAGCTCGACGTCCCGGACCTGCGCGGCTTCGAGAACGTGCAGTTGCGGCAGGAGTTCGAGCGGCTGACGGACCAGCTGCTCGAGCCGTGATCGCTCGCGTCGCGCCCCGCGAGCCGGGGCGCGACGCGAGAGAAGTGGGAGGCGCGGCGCGCGATCGAGTCCGCGCCGGGTACAACCCCGCCCCGTGACCTCCGCCGAACCCGATCAGCGCCTGCCCGGCGTGCTGCGCCTCGCCGCGCCGCTCATCTTCTCGTTCTGGCTGCGCTCGGCGTTCACGCTCGTCGACCGCTTCTTCGCGGGTTCGCTCGAGAGCGACGCGCACGGCAGCCTCGCCGACGCGTCCCAGGCGGCGATCGGCCTGGCCACGCCGATCGAGTTCCTGATGATCGCGTGCTGGGTCGGCACCTCGAACGGGCTGACCAAGCGGCTGTCCGAAGCCATGGGCGCGGGAGCGTCGGGCAAGGTCGAGCAGCTGCGCGGGGTGAGCCACCGCATCACGCTCGCGCTGATGGCGCTGTTCCTCGCGATCGCGGCCGTGATCTGGTTCGCGCCGACCGTGCTCGCGCCCGCGGACGAGCCGCTCGTCGTGCGCCAGTTCCAGCTCTACGCGAGCGTGCTCGTCGCCGGCTGGGCGCTGACCATGTTCTGGTCGATCCTGCCCGACTCGATCGTCAAGGCGCACCAGGACACGAAGACGACGATGTGGGCGGGTCTCATCAGCTCGTTCTCGAACGTCGGCCTGACCGCCCTGTTCCTGTTCGCGTTCGAGTGGGGGATCCTGGGGATCGCGCTCGGCAGCGTCTTCGGACGCTTCGGCGGCCTGGCCTTCGCGCTGCACCGCGCGGCCCAGCACGAGCGACGCCGACTGGCGCGCCCCGACCAGGTCGACCCGGCGCGCTTCGCGAACGCGCTCAAGGTGGTCCTCGCGATCGCGATCCCGTCCGGTCTGACCTACGTGCTCATGGGCGTCGAGGGCCTCGCGGTGAACGAGATCCTCTCGCGCAGCGCGAACGCGCAGGACACGCTCGCGGCCTGGTCGGTGTTCGACGCGCTCGGGCGCTTCTTCCTGATGCCGCCGATCGCGATCGGCGTGGCGCTCCTCCCGCTCGTCGCGCGCTGGCGCGGCGCCGGCGTGTCCGAGGCGGCGCTGCAGCGCGAGATCCGCCTGGCCCTCGGCGTCGCGGCGGTCTACGCCGTCGTCGCGGTCGGACCCCTGTGCTACCTCGCGACCGACCTGGTCGTGCCGTACCTCGTCGACGAGCCGACCAGCCGCTCCTGGGCGTCGCAGGGCCTTCTGTGGCTGCCCGCGGCGGTGCTGCTCAACGGGCTCGCGATCTGCGTGCGCCCGCTGTTCGACGCCTACGACCGCTCGAACACCGGGCTGTTCCTCTCGGCCGTGCGCTCGCTCGTCGTCACGATCCCGCTCTTCGTCCTCGGCGGCTGGCTCGCGCCGCGTTTCGGCCATCCGCCGATCGTCGGCTTCTACGCGGCCGCGGTCGGCGCCGGCGTCGTCGGCGCCGTCATGACGGCGGCGCTGCTCGTGCGCGTCGGCGCGCTCACGCTCCGCGGTGCGCCGAGCACAGCGCCGCGAAGCGCGTGAGCAGCGCGCGCGACGCGTCGTCCTCGACGAGGCCGTCGATCAGCGCGTCCACCTCGAGGCCGCCCGCCCGGTAGACCTCGCGGCGCGCCTCGAGGTAGCCGCGCGTGATGTCGGCGTCGAACTCGGGGTGGAACTGCACCGACCAGGTGAGCGGGCCCAGGCGCAGCGCCTGGTTCGGGTCGTGGTCGTTGTGCGCGAGGACCGTCGCGCCCCTCGGCGCCCGCGCGACCGACTGGGTGTGGCTCTCGAAGACGCCGAGCGGCGCGGTGACGGCGTCGAACAGGGCGTCGTCCGCGGCCGCGTCGGTCAGCGCGAGGCGCCGGTAGCCGACCTCGACGCCGCGCGGGTTGTCGGCGACCTCGCCGCCCAGGGCCTGGGCGAGCAGCTGGTGTCCGTAGCAGACACCGAGCAGCGGCAGACGACCGTGCGCGTCGCGGCACCAGTCCTCGAGTGCGACGGACCAGGCCTCGCGGCGGGTGACCATCGCGGGCGAGCCGCTGAACACCGCGCCCGCGTAGGCCTCGGGCGGCCCGAGCGCTTCGCCCTCGTCGGCCGCGACGACGCGCACCGGTGCGCCGAGGCCGCGCGCGAACCAGTCGTCGAAGTCGGTGCCGCCGCGGCGCGCGCGCACGCTCGGCTCGGTACGTCCGCACAGGACGACGGCGATGGGCGGATGGGGAGCGGACACGCTGGGACGATCAGCGGCGGGTCGGTGGAAGGCCGGCGGAAGGTCGGTGTGGAACGACGACGGGCGCCCCGCCACGGCGGAGCGCCCGTCATCCTGACGCGCGCGGGCGTCGGTTCCAGCGGCGGACGCGATCTCGACGGTCCGCCGTCGAGCGCGCGGGACCGGCCCGTTCGCGAAGGGCCCGTTCGCGAGGGGCCCGTTCGCGAGTGACCCCTTCGAACCGAACGCGTCGGCTCGATCCGAACGGGCCGTCTCGATCCGAACGGGCCGCCTCGATCAGAAAAAGAAGGTCCCGACCTGGCGGTTGCTGACGAACAGCGGGAAGGCCGGCGCCAACAGGTCGACGCTCGCCGCCTGCACGTAGATCTTCGTCCCGAGCGTGTAGCCGGAGACCGGACCGGAGCTGAACCGACGGTAGCCCTTGGTCGGGTTCACCGAGCCCTCCCACAGCACGAACAGGTCGAAGAAGTTGTTGCCCAGGTCCAGGTCGACCAGCCCGGGCAGGACCGACGGCGCGTTGCTGAGCGAGAAGGTCAGCCAGCAGTAGTGCGAGGCCGGCGCGCCCACGAACGCGTTCACGCCCAGGCCCTGGATGATGAAGCTCGGGTCGGACGCCTCGAGTTCCACGGTCAGCGTCGCGTTGGGGACGATCGACAGGTTCGTGGCCACGGTGCCGCCGGCGTCCGACAGTTCGAGCGACACGGCGCCGAGCGCGTCGCGGGCGCCGACCATGACGGTCATCTCGGTGTCGCTCTGGACCGAGTACTGGGGCGGGAACGAGGTGAGCACCTCGCCGCCCAGACGCACCTCGGTCAGGCCGTCGAAACCGGTGCCCGTGACGGTGACCTCGGTCGGCATGTCGACGCGCACGGCGGGGAGGATCTGCGGCGAGACCGCGGCGATCGTGAGGTCCGGAACGGGATCGGGCACGTCGAACGCGGCCACCGCGTCGCCGGCCTTGTCGAGGTTGAGGCGCCCGTTCGAGACCACGTCGCCGTTCAGCGAGTTCACCGTGTCGACGGTGTCGAGGATCATGCCCTTCAGCACGAGGGCCATGCCCGCGGGGTCGGCGTCGTACTCGTCGCGGAAGTCCTGCGACGCGACCGAGTGCAGCCAGGCCACGGCGCCCGCCACGTGCGGCGAGGCCATCGAGGTGCCCGAGAGGTTCGTGTACGAGCTCGAGCCGGAGCTGCACGAGCGGACGTTCTCGCCCGGCGCGCCCAGGTCGATCGAGTTGGGGCCGTAGCCGGCGAACGACAGTTGGTCGTTGTGGTTGGTGTTCGTGACCGAGATCAGGTACGGGCTCGTGCAGCCCGTCGGCACGTCGCCCACGCTGTCGACGTTCACCGTCTGGTTGATCGTGGCGCCGCAGGACAGGATCCCGAGCTGGCCCATCGCGTTGTAGGCCTGGTTCCAGGGCGCGTAGGCGCCGCTCGAGCAGTTGGCGAAGTCGATGCCGAAGCTCGAGTTCGTCGCCACGATGTTGGCGCCCTTCGCGCCGTTCGTGGCGAGCCAGTCCTGACGCAGCTTGGTCACGTAGTTGTAGCCGGCGATCGCGGTCGAGGTTCCGCCCGAGGCGGCCACCTGCATGATGCTGACCTGCCAGTTGACGCCGGCCACGCCGACACCGTTGCCGCCGCGCGCGCCGGCGATGCCGGACACGTGGCTGCCGTGTTGGTCGTTCGGGATCGAGCCGTCGTTGCCGTACACGTCCCAGCCGAAGCGGTCGTCGACGTAGCCGTTGCCGTCGTCGTCGATGCCGTTGTTCGACTCGTTCGGATTGACCCAGCGGTTGGGTTGCAGGTCCTGGTGGTTGACGTTCATGCCGCCGTCGACGATGGCGATCACGAAGTCCTTGCTGCCGGTCCCGCGGTCCCAGGCCTGCGGCGCGTCGATGTCGTCGTCGTTGTTCCCGCCCGTCTGGCCGGTGTTGTTCAGCGCCCACTGGTTCCCGAACAAGGGGTCGTTCGGCGTGGTGGCACGCGCCTTCACCAGGTGGTCCGGCGCGGCGTAGTCGAGGTCGGGGCGCTCCGACAGGCGCCGGATCGCGTCGGGCACGGTGGTGCCGTCGGTGATCTCGAGCAGGAACATCCCGAGCGGATCGAAGATGCGCGCTTCGACGCGGAAGCTCGCCGAGTCGAGCAGCATGGACGCGAGCTCGAGCTCCAGCGGCTCGCCGAACTGCACGATCACGTGGTCGACGACGTAGGGCGTCGTGCCGCAGACGGCCACGTCCTCGGGGCGCGTCGCGGTCTCGAAGTCGTGATCGAGTTCGAAGGGCGAGGGCGGGACCACGTCGGCGGCGCGCTCGGAGCGCTCGGTGAGCGCGGCGTCCCCCGGCGCGACGAGGACCGCGCCGTCGCGCTCGGCCTCGGAGCGCGCGTGTTCGCCGTGGGGGAGGTCGGCGTCGGGGAGGAGGGCGGCCGCGGGCGTCGCGGCGACGAGGGCGATCAGGGGCAGGGTGCGCATCGAGTGTCGTCGCGCTCGAACGGGCGACGGGTCGGTCTTCGGAAGGGTCCGGGCGGCGCGGGCGCCGCGACTCGTTCCTAGACTGCTGCGCCCCCTGGCCGGTTCCCTCCTGCCCGACGTGACTCGACCGAAGGACCCCGAAGCACCCGTCGTCGAACCGCGGGACGCGCCCACCGGCGAACCCACGGACGAGCCCGCCGACGCGCCCACCGGCGAACCCACCGACGAACCCACCCTCCGCGCGCTGCTGCGCTCGTGGGCCGGCCTCGCGCGTCCGCGGGCCGGCGCGCTCGTCGCCGCGCTCGCGCTCGCCGCCGTCGGCTCGGGGTCGGCGCTGGTCTTCCCCGCCGCGATCGGCCTGTTGGTCGACGCCCAGGGCGCGGGTGGCGACGCGACGGGCGCGGCCGCCGGCGCCTCCGCCCTGCTCGAGCCACTGGTTCGCGGCGTCGACGGTCGCGTCGACCTCGAGCGCCTGGGCCTCGTCCTGCTCGCCCTGTTCGCGACGACCTCCGCGTGCCTCGGCCTGCGCTACCTGCTGCTCGCGAACGCGGGTGAACGCATCGTGCGCGACCTGCGCGAGCGCGTCTTCGCGGGCGTGCTCCGCCAGGACATGGACTTCCTCGACCGCGAGGCGACGGGCGAGTTGACCAGCCGCCTCGCCGCGGACTGCACGAAGGTGCAAGGGCTCCTGTCCGAGGGACTGGTCGGCGGCTTCCGCGCCGCGTTCGTGAGCGTCGCGGGCATCGCGCTGCTCGTCGCGCGCTCGCCCGAACTGACCGGCGTGATGCTGCTCGGTCTCCCGCCCGTCTGCCTGCTCGCGATGTTCTTCGGGCTGCGCCTGTCGCGCTTCAGCCAGCGCGTGCAGGACGCGCAGGCGGCGTCGAACGACGCGGCGGAACAGCGGCTGTCGCAGGTCGCGACCCTGCGTCTGTTGGGGGCGGAGCGCGCCGCGCTCGCGGACTACGCGGCCTCGACGCGCGAAGTCGTCGGCGTCTCGCTCGAACGCAACCGCTGGGCCGCGATCCTCACGGCGGCCGCGACCTTCGGCGTGTACGCGGCGATGGGCGCCGTGCTGTGGACGGGAGCGCGGTGGATGCAGGCGGGCGAGCTGTCGCCCGGAGCCCTGGTGGAGTTCGCGATCATGAGCGCGTTCGTCGCCGGCGCCCTGACCGAACTCGTCGCGCTGTGGAACGACGTGGCGCACGCGCGCGGCGCGACGCGGCGCATCGAGGAGATCGCGTCGCGCGAGCCGCGCGACCCGCCGTCGGGTTCGCGTCGCCTCGACCATTGGCGCGGCGACTTCGCCTTCGAGGGCGTCCACTTCCGCTACCCGACCCGGCCCGACGCCGCGGTGCTCGACGGGCTCGACCTCGCGCTCGAGGCGGGCACGACGCTCGCGCTCGTGGGGCCGTCGGGCGGCGGCAAGAGCACGATCGTCGCGCTGCTCACGCGCCTGCGTGCGCCGGACGCGGGGCGCGTCGTGATCGGCGGCGTCGACGCCGACGAGGTGGACGCGCACTGGCTGCGCGGACGCATCGGCGTCGTGCCCCAGGAGCCGGTGCTCCTCTCGGGCACCCTGCGCGACAACCTGCGGCTCGCGCGCGCGGACGCGACCGACGCCGAGGTCGCCGCCGCCTGCGCCGCCGCGCGCGTGGACGAGTTCCTCGCGAGTTTCCCCGAAGGCCTCGACACGAAGGTCGGCGAGGGCGGGCGCCAGCTCTCGGGAGGACAGCGGCAGCGCGTCGCCCTGGCGCGCGCGCTCCTGCGCGATCCAGCGCTGCTCGTGCTCGACGAGGCCACCAGCAACCTCGACGCGCGCGCCGAGCGCGAGGTGGGCGCCGCGCTCGCCGCCGCCGGACGCGGGCGCAGCGTGCTCGTCGTGGCGCACCGCCTCGCGACGGTGCTGGCCGCGGACCGCGTCGCGGTCGTGTCGGCGGGTCGCGTGGTCGAGCAGGGCCCGCCCGAGGAACTGCGCGCGCGCGGCGGCCTGTTCGCCACCTGGTTGGGCTGGCAGTCGACCGGCGGCGAGCACGACTGATTCGACGGATCGGCCTCGAGTCGGGCGCGTCGCCGCGCCGATGGACGCGAGGTGCCTGGTCCCCGTGGCTCACGCGCCCCGGACGAGCCGAGCTGGACGCTGCGCGTCCCGTTCATGCTGGTCATGGCGGCGTTCGTGTCGTGCCTCCTGTCGGCGATCGAGCGGCCGCCCACGCGGGCGCGCAGCGGTCCCGAAGCGGTGCGGGTCCGGGGTGTCGACGCCGCCGACGTGGAGCGCCTGCGCCACGGACTGAGCGAGCTCACGCGGCGCATCGCGCGCCTGCGACGGGCCGCGGCGGCCGAGGACCCGGCGCGCTTCGAGCGCGCGCTGGCCGAGTTCGACGAACCCCTGCCCGGTTGGGACGCCTGGCCCGACCTGCGCACCGGCGGCGAGGTGCTGCTCGGTCCGAGCGGCGGGAGCCTGCGCGGTTGGCCCGACACGACCGCGCGCGGACTCCTGCTCGCAGGCCTCGACGCGGGCGACGACCCCGCGCTCGTGCGCGCGCGCCTCGACCTCGCGCAGTCCACCGCGCGCGGGTTGTCGGGCGCGGTGTGGCGCGCGCGGTGACGGGCGGCTCGACGATCGCGCCGTCAGTCGCGCCGTCGATCGCGTCGTGAACCGAGTCGTCGATCGCTCTGATCGCGCTCGACGCGGACGACGACGCGCAGGTCGGACCCCGGAGCCGTCGACGACACGACGACCGAGTCGGCGCTGCGCTCCACGACGCCGCGCAGCCGGCGTGTGTTCGCCAGTGCGTCCTCGAGCGCGCGCGCGTCGACGCGCCAGGTCCGCGCCCGTTCGGCCAGTCGCCCGGTGAACGGCGCAGCGTCGCGGTGCCGCGCCGCGGCGTCGACCACGAGCACGTGCAGGTCCGCCGCGGACAGGGCCCGTCGCCGGCGCGCGTCGTCGGCGCGCACGAGGTCGAACCACACGCGCGGCGGGCCGGGGTCCGCCAGTGCGGGTTCGTCGCCGCGGCACACGCCTTCGCGCACCTCGATCCTGCCGTTCCACACGACGAGCAGCGTCGCGAGGCGCAGCGCGAAGCCGCGCTGGGACTCCGACGGATGACGCGCCAACGGCCGCGCGAGGGGCGCGGTCCCGTCGTCGAAGGCGAGGTCGAGTTTGATCAGCGCATCGCCGGCCATGTGCAGCAGTCTGCGGCGCGTGGCGCTGGGCTACCATCGCCCGTGTGAGCTCCTCCCACGATTCGCGTGTCCGACTCGCCGGCCTCGACGCTTCCGGTCGGCCGCACCTGTTCGGCGTCGTCCACCTCGCACCCCTGCCCGGTTCGCCGGGCTGCACCGACGCCGGGCGAGGGATGACCGCGGCCCTCGAAGCCGCCGAGCACGATGCGCGCGCGCTCGTCGAGGGCGGCGTGGACGGGCTCGTCGTCGAGAACTTCGGCGATGCGCCGTTCTTCCCCGACGAGGTCCCGCCCGAGACCGCGGCGGCGCTGGCCGTGGCCGTCGCGCGCGTGCGCGCCTGCGTGCCCGACGGCCTGCCGGTCGGCGTCAACGTGCTGCGCAACGACGCGCGCACGGCGTTGGGCGTGGCGGCCGCGACCGGCGCGGCGTTCGTACGCGTGAACGTGCACCAGGGCACGGCCGTGACCGACCAGGGCCTGGTGAACGGGCGCGCGGCGTGGACCGTGCGCGAGCGCCAGCGCCTCGTGCCCCAGGTCG